>WNGK01003706.1_pt1 | contig 16482 bp, 12 predicted proteins | sample 5400601 | NCBI WGS metagenome assembly WNGK01 (sample SAMN13153376, study PRJNA577476) | soil metagenome | isolation source: 60 cm soil or saprolite under Garry oak tree replicate 1 | place: USA:California | collected 2016-06-15
AAGCCATCGAGCTCATCCTTGAAGCCATCGAAGCCGCAGGCTACAAGCCCGGCGAGCAGATCGCCATCGCCCTCGATCCCGCGTCCAGTGAGTTCTACGACAAGGACAAGCAAAAGTACGTCTTCAAGAAGAGCGACAAGCGCGAACTGTCCAGCGAAGAGATGGTCAACTTCTACGCCGACTGGGCCCGCCAGTACCCCATCGTCTCGCTCGAAGACGGCCTCGCCGAGGACGACTGGGAAGGCTGGAGAATCCTGACCGAGAAGCTCGGCAGCCGCATTCAGCTGGTCGGCGATGACATTTTCGTCACCAACATCAAGCGCCTGCAGAAGGGCATTGAAGAAGGCGTGGGCAATTCCATTCTCATCAAGGTCAACCAGATCGGCACGCTCACCGAGACCCTCGAAGCAATCGATCTCGGCCGCCGCTACGGCTACACCGCCGTCATGTCGCACCGCTCCGGCGAAAGCGAAGACACCTTCATTGCCGACCTCGCCGTCGCCACCGGCGTAGGCCAGATCAAGACCGGCTCCGTCAGCCGCACCGACCGCATCGCCAAGTACAACCAGCTCCTCCGCATAGAAGAAGAGCTAGGCTCTGGCGCCGCGTTCCTCGGCCTCGAAAGCCTCAACTACAACGACTAGTCGCAGAAGCTGTGTGCGCCGAGACAGGAGGGACTTATCCCTTCTGTCTCGCGCAGTGTTGGAAAATTCCGCTCAGCCCGGGCAAACAGCCCGAATTTGCACTTATTCCTTTTAAGGTATAATCACTATGTGCGTCACCGAAAAGCCCCTCGTCTGGATTGGCCGCAGCAAGAAGGACCTGATGACGCTTCCTGTTCCTGTACGAAAATTCTTCAGTCATGCTCTGTACTTCGCTCAGAACGGCGAAACACACGATGCTGCAAAGGCGCTCAAGGGCTTCGGAAGCGCCGGAGTGCTGGAGATCATTGAAGACGACGCGGATGGAACATACCGCGCTGTGTACACAGTCAGGTTCGAGCAGGCCGTATTCGTTCTGCACTGTTTTCAAAAGAAGAGCAAGAGTGGAATCAATACGCCGAAAAAAGATCTGGACACCATTCGTCTGAGACTCAAGGCAGCTCAGATTGTTGCGAAAGAGATGGCAAATGGCTAAGCGCACGATAAAGGGCATCGAATTTGAAGTCAGCTCCGGCAACGTATTCGCCGACTTGGGACTCTCTGACGCCGAACAGCTCAAGATCAAGTCAGGTCTTGCAATCGAGATCACGCGCGCAATCCGCCGTCTTGGCCTCACGCAGCAAGAGGCCGCACGGCAAATGGGCATTACTCAGCCCAAGGTCTCCGGACTGATGCGCGGGAATTTTTCGAACCTGTCCGAAACCAAGTTGATGGAATGCCTGAACCGTCTTGGCTACGACATTGAGATCAAGCTGCGTCCCGCGGCGGAGTCAATCGGGCGACGCACCGTCGCAATCGCATAGCCCCCTCATCACACATTGTCCGACCCTTGTGAGAGTCGACACACCTCCTTGACTCCTCCACCATTTATCCTCAAAGAGAAACTTCGATAGAAAAAGAGGTGTTCTCTTCGTGTCCAAGCGTCCTCTCGTCCTAACCATCCTTGACGGATGGGGCTATCGCGCCGAAACCGCCAACAACGCCATCGCTCTTGCCCGCAAGCCCTCTTACGACAAGCTCCTCCGCGAATTCCCCAACACCCTCATCCGCGCATCGGAGCATTTCGTCGGCCTGCCTGACGGTCAGATGGGCAATAGCGAAGTCGGCCATCTCAACATCGGCGCCGGCCGCATCGTGCACATGGACATCACGCGCATCGACGAGCTCATCGCCACCGGCGAATTCCAAAAGAACCCCGCCATCGTGCAGGCCATGCTGCGCGCCCAAGGCGGCGGTAGTGACGGCGGCCGCCGCCTCCACCTCTTCGGCCTGGTCTCCGATGGCGGCGTGCACTCCCACCAGGAACACCTCTACGCCCTCCTCCGCACCGCCCGCGAATACAAGCTGGAGCGTGTCTTCGTCCACGCCTTCATGGACGGCCGCGACACCGGCCCCACCTCCGGCGCCGGCTACATCGCCGCCCTCGAGCAGAAGATGCGCGAGTACGGAGTGGGCAAAATCGCCTCCATCAATGGCCGCTACTACGCCATGGACCGCGACAAGCGTTGGGAGCGCGAGCGCAAGGCATTCGATGCCATGGTCACCGGCAAGGCCGAGGGCGGCGCCTATCCCGACCCCGTCGCGCGCATCAAAGAAAACTACAACAACAGCATCACCGACGAGTTCCTCATTCCCTTCGTTGTGGTCGACGCCGCCGGCAAGCCCGTCGGACCGATCCGCGATGAAGACGTATGCCTCAACTTCAACTTCCGCGCCGACCGCGCCCGTCAGATCACCCGCGTGCTCACCCGCGAGAGCGGCATCAACAAGAACGGCGGCCGCGACCTCGATGCGTGGGAATCTCTCGATGAAATCATCCCGCGCAGCGAGATCCCGAAGAACCTGCACTATGTCTGCATGACGCAGTACGACAAGCTCTACACGCTCCCCCTCGTCATCCCGCCCGAGTCGATGGACAACATCCTCGCCAACATTCTCTCCGCGCACAACCTTCGCAACCTGCGCGTAGCCGAGACCGAAAAGTTCGCGCACGTTACCTACTTCTTCAACGGCGGCATCGAAGTTCCCTTCCCCGGCGAAGACCGCGCGCTCATCCCATCCCTCAAGGTAGCCACCTATGATCTCGCGCCGGAGATGAAGGCCGAGGCCATCGGCGACACCATCGTCAAGGCCGTTGAAGACACGGCTTTCGATCTGATCGTCGCCAACTTCGCCAACGCTGACATGGTCGGCCACTCCGGCCGGCTTGAGCCCACCATCAAGGCCTGCGAAGCCGTCGACGCCCAGCTCGGCCGCATCTACAAGGCCGTCAAGGAGCGCAACGGAAGCTGGCTCATCACCGCCGACCACGGCAACGCCGAACTGATGGTCGACCCCGTCACCGGCGGCCCGCACACCGCCCACACCACTAACCCAGTCCCCATGATTTACGTCAGCGAAGACGCCAGCCATTTCCGCCTACGCACCGACGGCTCCCTCCGCGACATCAGCCCCACGCTGCTCAACCTGCTAGAGCTGGGCCTGCCCAAGCAAATGACCGGCGGCGATCTCCGCGTTCCCATCGCGCAATAGCTTTCCGCTTGTAACTGGGCACAACTTCACTGCTTGCCGAACAACTTCGAATACGTTGCCTTGTAACAGGGCATGACTTCAGTCGTGCCGAAAGCGCCGCAAGAAAATGTGGGCTTTAGCCCCTGCGGGATCTTCCTTTACGGCCTTTGCGGCGGAACCTCCGTCGCCCCCTCCAGCATCCGCGACGTCACGTGCGTCTTCTCAAACTCCCGATTCTGCGCGTCGAGCACAATATCCCGATTGAAAAAATACAGCACGTGAATCTTGAACTCCGATGAGAACGACACCGGAAACCACACCCCATCGGTCTGCGGCGCATAGATCACTGTGAAGCCAAGTCCAGGCACATTCGTACCCAGCAACGTGCGCACCGCAAACGGAATCTTGCGTGCCATCTCCGTCGTCACCAGCACCGGCTGATACGCCGCGGTATCGACGTACGCAACGCCCTTCCACCCGAAATCGTCCTTGTCCTTGGGGCGAAACGTAATGTGAAAAACATCGCGCCCGTTCAGCCGTTCGCGCCCCGCCATCTGAAAAACATACCCAGCCTGTTCCTTCGACGTCAGCGGAAACAAATGCGCGTTGAGGCCGTCCTTCGTCCTGTGCGCTCGGCGACGTGTCCGAAGCCGGGGCTTGGCCGGCGCGGCACACCGCACCTGCAAGCAAGGGCAAAAAAACTGCGAGCCGCCGTACGTTCGATCTCATTCGCAATTTGATTCGTCGCTTCAGCCGCCAAGGTTCCGCAAAACCGCTCAACTCCGTACCCATCGACACCCGCGTCATGAATCCTGTGAACACGGGATTCTCCGCGCAGTTGCACACTGCCAGCATCAGAAAAGCGCACCCCGAAGGATGCGCTCCCGACCTGCAAAATTTTAGAGAATGATTTGCGGCGATCGCTCAGCGCGAGCGTAATGAGCGTATCGCGGCCGGCAGATGTTCCTCGATCACCTTGGCGCGCTCCGCAGCCAGGTCGCTTAGGTACGAGGGCGCCGGAGTGGCAGTCAGCACCACGGCCAGCGCGACAATTGAGAAGATCAGCCCCGCAAAACCCGCCGACAGCAGCATGTGATACATATCCGAGATATCGAGACCGAGAATGTTGAATGCCACATGCTCGAGCGGCTTGATGTGCTGCACCACGGCGAGAGCGAAGAGGAAGAACACAACCGCCAGCGAAGTCAGCACCGCCAGCGTCACATCGAGCCCGCGATGGAATTTCAGGCGCGCACTGCAATGAGTGCAATCTAAAAAGTGCTGCTCATAATCCCTGCGCATCTCCGGCGAAATCCCGGTGATGTCATATCGCCAGCTTGCGAGAATCGCGCCGACTACGTGATCGTTGCATCGGGTTCGAGCCATTGTTATCACTCACTTCCACTACTTTGATTTGCTTTCCGGCCGTGTCAACGCGGTTCACGCGGCAACACGGTTACCCCACTTCGATGCGACCAGTGCTGCTTCGGTCGCCAAAATAAAGCTCCAAGGCCCTGAGCCTCGGAATTTCCCGTGTGCCAATCCCCTGGGTCCAGAGTGATGCTCGTGCCTTACCATTGTAACCTGTTTTGATTAAAACAAGATAGGGGCTAGTGGCTCGTGCTGGGTCGCAAGCAGTAACCGGTTCGCCAACAGGCTGGCCCGCCCATTCAACGCTCGCTCGGCCGAAACCCGCGCCAATTCCGGAAGGTTGTTGCTCTCCGAGAGGTGCCCCAGGATCACGTAGGTTGCATGGCCGTCGTAGCTCGTCTCCAGAAACTCCGCCGTGGCGTCATTCGAGAGATGCCCGACCCGCGACAGTACCCGCTGCTTCACCTGCCACGGGTACGGGCCGTCGCGCAGCATCTCCAAATCGTGGTTCGACTCCAGCAACAGCAGGTCCACGCCCTTCAGCTGCGCCTTCACATTGGGCGGCACGTAACCCAGGTCCGTGGCCACCGCCATCCGCACCCCTTCCGCATGGAACACGAAACCCACCGGGTCAACCGCATCGTGGGGAATGGTGAACGGACTCACCGCGATGTCGCCAATCTGAAACGGGCGCCCAGCCTGGAAGAATTCAACCGCCGGAAGCCACGTCGGATCTTTCTTCGGAGATTCAGGCTTCGGCGATTCGGGCTCCCCGTCTTCCCCGGCAGCCGCCGCGCTCTCGTCTGCGCTCGCCGTCAGTTCAACCGCAGCCTCTTCCTCCGCCTCGGCTTCGTCGCCTTCACACTCGTCCAAAGAAGCGGCTTCCGCGGGAACAACCACCTCGGCCTGGCGTTCAGCAGCCTGCTGCCGGCACTGCTCCAGCCATTGCTTGTAGGTCATCTGCCGCCGCGGTGTAAGCCACCGCATCCACGCCCGATGCGTCGCCTCTGTAAAGTACACCGGAATGCCCAGCTTGCGCGCCGTTACCCCCAGTCCATTGATGTGGTCCTGGTGTTCGTGAGTCACAATAATGGCGTCAAGCGTCGCAGGATCTTCGCCGGCCAGCTTCATGCGCCGGAACAGCTCGCGGCAGCTCAACCCGGCATCCACCAGGATGCGCGTGTGTCCGCCCGAGACAATCGTGCTGTTGCCCTTGGAACCCGACGCCAGCACCGTGAAGCGGACCATGTTTTAGAGAATACAGCCAACGCCTGTGCAGCGCGCGAATGCCCGTCCCACAGGAATGCAGCCAGCCAACACCCCCGGTCGCCAACTGCTTCTCTTTCCCAAAATGCACCTCAGCTCATCATCGGCCACGGCGGAATCTCGTCACGATCGCGGGTCTGTCAAATGGCATTTCATGAGATGCCCGCCATGCCATCCCGAACTCGAAGATCTGCCCAACTTGTGGCTTCCTTCGGTCATCGCATGGTATGTGAGCGCGGGAGAGCCCGCCGAGTAATGCGATCAAACTGCTCGTTATATGCACAGGTACCGAGCGCCAGGGGACGTGCGCGCAGCGAGAAACATCGGCAGCCGAATGTCCTGGCATCCGGCTGGCCGATGTTTCTCCATGTGAATACGCCTTATTAGAACGCGTAGCGGAGGCTGAACTGGAATTGCCGTTCAGAAGCGTAGGTCGAGCCTTTGTTGGTCACGTCTCCAAACGTGCCGCTGGTTGGGCTTACGTCCGGATTATCCCAGTTGGGGTGGTTGAGGTAGTTGAAGGCCTCCGCCTTGAAGACGAGTTGATGGTTCTCATGGCCCGGAATGATGCCGAAGCTCTTCTGGAGCGCGGCGTTGAAGCTCTGGAAACCGGGGCCGTGCACGATGTTGCGGGAGCCGCGAGGGGCAAAAGTGCCGACAGCGGCGGCCTGAAATACGTCCGATTCAAACCACTGAGCGCCGCCAGTAGAGCCGAACTTGTGCGGCAGGCTTGGTGTGCGTGTGTGCACGTAATATTGATTACCCGATCCAGGTCCGACGCCGGCCTGGTCGAGGTTCCGCGAGACAGCTCCCGAAGGCGGACGGCCGGACTGGGCCTGGATGGTTCCGGAGAACTGCCAGTCGCCAACGGTCTTGCGCATAAACCTGTTGGTGGAGTGAGTTGCGTATGGGATATTCCAGACGTAGTTCATCACAACCACGTTGCGAGTATCGAAATCGCTGGGTCCGTACATGATGCTGTTGTCAAATGCGTTGGTCAAGCTCGTGCCATTCGAGGACCCGTAGTCGAGGCTCTTGGACCAGGTGTAAGCGACTCCAAAGAGAAGGCCCCTGGTCAGCCGGCGTTTCACGTTGGCCTCCATGGCGTGGAAAAACGACCCACCGGCGTTCTGCGCTTCGATAATCGTCGAGTACCCTTTGTACGGGCGAAGTGCGTCTGCGTTGGAAACGGTGGGATTAGCCTGCCTGGTTCCAGGCTGAAGCTGGTTAACGTTTGCCAGTTGCTCCAAGTGGTAACCGCGGCGGCCGACGTAGCTGAGCGTGAAGGTTGCAATGTTTGGAAACTCGTGCTCACCCGTCAAGTTCCATCCCCAGGCTTCCGGGCTTGGGTAGATATAGGAATGGGAGAAGAAGGCGAGCGGCGTGGCGTTGACGCCGATGCCTCCGGGGTTGTCGACGCTGCCCAGGGTAACGGTGGACGCCGGCTGGAAAGGAGCGTTGCCGCCAACGTGTACGGTGTCGCTGATGCCAAGTCGTTGTATGTAGCGGCCACCTCCGGCACGTACAACGGTATTGGGACTGACCTGATATGCGAAGCCGAGACGCGGCTGGATGTCGCTGTAGACGGTGGGAGAGTAGCCGCTGTTATAGCCGCGGAAGAGACGCTGGTAGCCGCCGTTGAGAATTGCGTCGGGAACGTGCCCTTTGGCTGCGCTTGGGAAGCCACTGCCTGGAATGACAACTCCGTTCAGGGGATCTCCGCCAGTGATGAAGCCGGTTTTGGGATTGACGGTGGGAGCAAGCGCCGGGTCGTAGTTCTTCTCGCTGAAGAACGCCTGGTTACCCCAGAGCGCGTGGTACGGCATCATGACGCTGTAGCGGATGCCATATTCGAGCACAAGCTTCGGATTTACGCGCCACTGGTCCTCGCCAAAACCCTCGAACATATTGCCACGGAACAGAGTGTAGGAACGCGTGCCAATCTCGCCATAGGTATCGAACAGGCCGAGGGCAGTGTTCGCGACGGCCGCTTTTGAGGTCGCGCCGCCAGGACGGGAATCGGTAAAGACAAACAAGCCGTTCTGATTGTTGGTGGTGCCGGGGCGTGTGTTGTCGACGCTGATCTGGTCGTAATTATTCTCTCCAGCGTACTCCCACAACCCACCGAACTTGAGAGTGTGATTACCCCAGACCTTGGTCAGGGTATCGCCGACGTCGTAGACGATGCCGCCCGAGCGCGAGGGGTAAGGACCACCGTCGAGCGTGCCGAAACTCGCAAGCTGAATCGTCGGAATCTTGTTGGGAACCACCTTGCTGGCGGATCCAAAAAGGTAGGGATAGTCGATGCCGTACTTGGTGCGGTCGAAGCGGCCGGACGTGGTATCGATGTTGATATTGACATGGTCCGCTGCGCCCGAGACATAGGCATCGTTGACCATGGTGGGATTAATAGTCCAGGTGTAGTGAAAGACAGCAACCTGGTTGGGCCGGTGGAAGATGCGCGGGTTGGTGTTGAAATTGCCAAAGTGGGGCTCGTAGTCGTCATAGTTGTAGTTGAGAAAACTGAACCGGAAGTGGTGAGCATCGCCGGGAACGAAATCGATGACGATGCTGTCCTTTCGCTGTCTCTCGGTATAAAGCGCAGAGTCAATCCAGTTGCTGGAAGGATTATTAGTGAGATTGGGTGCAGGGTACGCGTTGAGCAGACCAATGCCGTTGGCGCTGAGCTGACCGCTCGGAATGACGTTGTTGGGATAGGAAGCGCCCGTCGTGGGATTCACAATCTGTACAGGGGACTTGTAGAAGATGTTCGGGCCGAGCAATTCACTGAAGTCACCGGTGCGCATGAGAGTCGTGGGTACTTTTAAAGTGGGGGATGAAGTGTCATCGTGGTTGTACTTGACCCACTCCTGCCCAAGCAGAAAAAAGAGCTTCCTACGATCCCGATTGAAGCGCCCTGGAATGAAAATGGGGCCGTTCACGTTCCAGCCGAATTGGTTGTAACGGAAAGCTTGTCGCGCAAGCCCAGTGTGATTCCGTTGCCAGGTGTTGGCATTGAGCACGTTATTACGAAAGTATTCATAGGCGCTGCCGTGAAAGTTGGTTGATCCGCTCTTGGAGATCATGCGGATCTGGCCGCCCGATGTGCGGCCGTACTCTGCCGGATAGCTCGTAGTAAGCACTTGGACCTGCGAGGTGGAGTCCACATCGGCAACGCCAACGCTGGTTCCGTTGGAGCGCGTGCGCACCATCGGCACGCCGTCGAACGTCTGCAGGCTCTCCTGGCTGCGCGCACCGTTCACGTTGAAGGGGTTGTCAAGCCCAAAGCCAAGGGCCGCCATCGAATTGCTGCGAACAACGCCTGGTTCCATCTGTGCGAGATACAGCGGGTTGCGCCCATTAAGCTGGATGTTCTTGACCTGTTCTTGAGTCACGAGCTGGCCTACCGCGGCACTCTCGGTCTGGATTGCATTGACGCCCGCCTCCACGGTGACCTCGGTTTTGGTGTCGCCGACCTTCATGGAGATTTCGACCCGGCGACCGATGCTTGGATCGACGTGCACATTCCCGAGAGTTGTGGTTTGGAAGTTCGTTGCCTCGATGCGAACACTGTAATCGCCCGGCGGCAGGTTAGTGAGGTTGAAATTTCCGCTTTCGTTGCTCACGGTCGTGCGATCGGTATGGGTTGCGTTGTTGCGAACCAGGATCTTGGCATTGGGAAGGGCCGCGCCGGAAGGGTCGGTAACGATGCCGGACAGCGATGAGGTATCGGATTGCGCACCGGCAGAAATGCAAAATCCGAAGGCGCACGCGGCGATAAGCAACGACACTCGACGAAAGATTCGCTTCGTTCGATCCAAAATAGCCTCCAGTGATCAGAGAGTGTGGGTGGTCAAGGCAGACACAAGGAAAGAGGAAGCGCAATTCTCAATGCGTCAAGTTCGGTTTACAGCATGTTGCTGTTGCCCGATATGAAAGTTCTGTTTATTAGGTGATAAGAGTTCATCACCTCTTGCGCCGCTGAGGAAGCACGCCGAAGTTTAGTGAGAGTGGTCGCTCAAAGTCAAGGGGTAGTCGAGCCGAAATTCGGGACATAAAAACCTCTGGGAATGGCAACAAAACTCTCGATTCCGGCAATCACGATTCCGCAATCAATTGATCCGTGCCGTCGCACGTTTGTCATGTGATCCGTGCCGTCGCACGTTTGTCATGGCAACGGTCGAGAAAGAGCCTCCGGATTTTAACGGATTGACGGCAGGACCACGGGGCAGCTGTTCAATCTCGGACGAGCTTTCTCGAATCCGGACATCCACCTTCAAGCTGGACACGAGGTACACAGGCGTATTTATCACTAAATGGACAACTTACTTCCGCGACCATCTGGCGCGAAAAATGCTCAGCCAAATTAAGGCCTTTGACAGGAGGCTCCATGCGAACTGTGCAGTTCCTTCGGAATTCCCTTCCTCCGGCAATCCTGTTCTCGCTTCTGTGTGCAGCGCGGATCGCCGATGCGCAGAGCGCAAACCCGACCCTGCCAACTTCGCAGACCTATGCGCTCACTGACACCCGCAGCCTGGTGGAACAAGGCGTGAAAGCCGAGATTGTCGAGTATCGAGGCCGCAAGGCCGTCCGGCTGACCGCGCATCACGCCGTCGGCAACTCGCACATCACGCCCAGCACATTCCCATCCGGATCCTTCAAAAACGTCATCCACAAATCGTGATCCGGCATCTTCGCAATCAAGTGCGGCGCGTCCACAAACTCCACGCCGCGCTCCCCCAAAATCGCATAGACCGCGTGAATGTCCTCCACCTTGAAGTAGATGATCGCTCCGCCGCGCGGCCCTTCGCCACCCTCGCCCGTGCTGATCATCAGGCGAATATCGCCGCACTGAAAAAACACCAGGTGTCCGGTCTCGAACAGAAACCGCATCCCCAGCGTGTTCATGTAGAAATCCTTCGCGCGTGCCAGGTCCGTCACCGTCAGCGCGATCTGCCCAATCTTCTCCAACTGCACCTGCGATGCAGGAGTGTGAGCTTGATATGTCATTGTGACCTCTCTTCGCAACGCGACCGATTGTATCGAATCGCGCCCTCGATCTAGTTCCCGTTGTACACCTTCGCCGGAATCTCAATCGACACCAGCGTCCCCCGCCCCGGATTGCTCACCACCGTAAATCGCGCATCCTGCCCGTACAGCACCTCCAGCCGTTCGCGCACATTGTTCATGCCGATGCCCGCGCCCGTCCGCGGCAGCGCACTCGCCTGCCGCCCCTGGATCCCCACTCCGTCATCCGCCACCTCAATCAGCAGACGCGTGCCCTGCAGCCGGCTGCGCACCGTCACCGTCCCCCCGTGGATGCGCGGCTCCAGCCCATGCTTGATGCTGTTTTCAATTAGCGGCTGCAGCAGGATGCTCGGCACCAGCACCTCCAGCGTCTGCGGATCGATATCCTTTTCCACCTTCAGCTTCTCCGTTCCAAATCGCACCACTTCGATATCGAGATAATCGTCCGTAAACTTCAGCTCCTGGCTCAGCGGAACATGGCTGTCGTGCTCCCGCAGCAGCGCGCGCAAAATATTCGCCAGCTTCACCGTCATCTCCCGCGCCAGCTCCGGCTTGATCCGGACAAGGGATGCGATGGAATTCAGCGTGTTGAACAGAAAATGCGGATTGATCTGCCGTTGCAGCGCATCCAACCGCGCCTCAAGCAGAAGCCGCTTCTGCTCCTCCAGCTTGAGCTCCAGTCGCAGCGCATTCCACACCTTCAGCGCAATGCCCACCACCACCGGCATTGACAGCCACACCAGCACCCGCAGTCCCCACGACGACGTGTGCAGTGAGAACAGCCGGTTCGGATACGCGCGGGCAATCCACTCCCGCGCCATCTCCATCACCACAATGATGAAAAGCATCAGGAACTGGCGATCCACCCGCGGCTGCCGCAAATTCCGCCGCACCCACCGATACAGGCTCAAATCGATGAACGGCGTGAACTCCCAAATCTCTTCCCGCTCCACCGTCCAGCCCAGCACGCCCGCCGCCAGCCCCAGTGCCGCATTGAACGGCAGCGCCAGGTACTCGTGGTGATAAACCGCCGGCAGCGCCAGCACCACGCCCCCCAGCATTGCCGAACTCGGCCCGATCAGCAGCCCCAGCAATATCACCGTCTCGAAGGAAACATCGGCAGCCAGAAAATTCGGCACCGTGGTCCGCACCCAAACGCCCAGCGTCAGCGGCACCAGGAAGAACGCCAGCAGCGCCATCGTCTGCGCCGGCCGCCGCCGTTCCGCAAACAGCAGCTTCTGGAACGTGCGTGACCGCGCCAGTGCGCTGGCCACCGCCGCGGCCACCCCCAGCTTCACCAGCAGCGTAATCAGCAGCAGTGTGTTGGTCACGCCTTCACTCTATCAACTCGCAACTGGCTCGCGCGCCTACCACTGAACTTGCCTCCTGAGCGCGGCGCAGTCGGGGTCCCCAGCGACGGGCGGGAACCTCTGGGTGGTCGCTGGGGCGAGAAGTCGAAGGATCCGCAGTTGTTCTTCGTTCGATTCACCACAATCCTGGGGTGCCCCAGGTCTGGATTTTCAGACCTGGGATACCACGAACCCTATCCCGCCTTGTCATCCTGAGCGAAGCGTAGCGGAGTCGAAGGATCTGCAGTTGTCCTTGCATTTGCTCTTTACAAAGCGAATTCACAACTGACGCTCCGTGCCCTGTCTTTGCGCCTTCTTTTCGGCGCAAGGGCGGGAGACCACAGACCTCACCCCACCCAAGTAGATGTCATCCTGAGAGCCTGCACTTTTTCGATTCAATTAGATTTGTTTTCCTGAGCGGAACGCAGTGAAGTCGAAGGATCTGCGGTTGTTCCCTAACCAACAAATTTGTCATCCTGAGCGAAGCGTTGCCCGGGGTCCCCGGCGACAGGTCTTCGTCGCTGGGGTGGTTGAGCGGAGCCGAAGGACCTGCTTTTGCCCATCTACAACACAAACGCCCCGTTATCGGCAAAGCTCTTAATAACTGACTCCGCAGTGATCAGTAACTGAGAGACTCCGACCAAAGGCCGACATCTCGGGACGAATCCAACAAGTTTTCCCAGTCGCTTACTTCAGTTTGGGTCAGACTGATAATTCAGGGTCTAGTGAGACGGCGAAAATTACAACCTTACTGAAGGTTATCCACCATCGTGATGGAACTCGTTGGGAGGAATTGCGCAAAAAGCACAGTGCGTCCATCGCGTGAAGCAGAGAGGCCCGGATTCCATGTGAGGGGGTGTTCCGTAATTTGGAATACGGGCGTCAGGCGTTTTGTTTGGAAGCTGTAATACATCACCGTTGGCCGTGGCGGTGCGTCGGTATCAAGCAGGTAGATCCCCCCGTCGGTAACTGCAAAATGGCCCCAGTATCCACGGTGCAAGGCATCCGTGACACGTTGTTCTGTGCCACCAGCCACAGGGACGCTCCAGATTCCAGCGCCGTCGAATTTTGCATAGTAAAGCATCTTCGCGTCATAGGACTCAAAGGCCGCATGTCCGCCGTTACGGGTCACCTGGGTTTCTTCTCCTGTCGCCAGTTTGCGGTTCCACACCTGCCAATTTCCGGTGCGGTTGGAGGCGAAGTAGATTGAAGACCCATCGCGCGACCAGCTTGGCACGTCATTTTCATAGTCCCCGGCAGTGACCGAGTGCAGGTTACGGCCCTCAGCATCAACCATGAAAATCTGGCTGTGCGCAGTGATGCGGTAGTCGAATACGATCCACTTCCCATCGGGCGACCAGCGAGGAGTTCCAGCAAAGCCCCTTGCAGTAACGGTGAGTTGCAGCCGGTTATCGCCATTCGCTTTGCTCGTCCATATCGAGCTGCCGGACCGGAATACGATCTTTTGTTCATCGGTAGAGAGTTGCGGCGAATCATTTCCGGAGGACGAAGCGATAATCTTGGCGAGCGACAGGATTCGTCCGGCAGAACTGGCAAGTTCCGCGCGCCAGATCGTACGAGACAACCCAGACTCCTCGACATATGCCAAGCGCCGGCCGTCGCGCGAGAGCGTCCCGACTCGCGGATATATCGTTTCTTGTTCAATCGCGCCACCTGCCGCGGGGACTCGCCACGGCCGGCCAGTGCCACCATCTCGACTGGAATCGAAGATGATATATTGCCCGTCTGCCGCCCACATCAAGTGATTGGCTATGCTCTGGCCGTCGTGGGTTAATTGCTTGAGATGGTTGCCCGACACTTCGATCGTACAGATCTCGTCGCGGGATATTGTGCTGCTCCTGATGAATGCCACGGTCTTTCCATCCGGAGAAAGCGCCAGCGCTATATCTCCTGAGTCACCTCCAGTTGGAGGTGTGGTTAGACATCGCTTTTCGCCGGTCGCCAAAGAGAACTGGACGATTCCCCTTGGACCATCCGGGACACAGCGATCTGCGAGAAGCAGCGAGGCTCCATCAAGCGTCCAGGTCGGATAGCCGTCGTATCCAAACAAGCAGGCCGCGTCGGTAATCTTGCGTTCCGGACCGCCCAGCGCCGGAACAACATAGATCCCACCCCCGTAGTCGTCACAGCGAGTAAAGGCAATCTGGCGTCCATCCGGTGACCAGTTTGCGCAGCAGAGGAAGCCGCTGGGGGTATGCGTGAGCCGGAGTGGTTTCTCACCCCCGACCAACTGCACATCGCCGCCTACTAACTGTATATACAGGTCACTCGGCGTTGCCTTATCTGCGTCCCAGAAGAATGCAATTTTCTGACCGTCCGGCGAAAAGGCCGGATAGCTTACCAGGCCTGGAACGGATGTAAGCGGAACGTAACGCACCCCGGTGGATCTGGCGGCCCCGACGGACGGCGCACCAACACGACCCGCCCGCCCGCGAATAACTCCATACACCAGAAATCCGCCCACGAGGATTATTAGCAGAGCCACACCCGATCCAGCGAAGAGAATTTGTGCCCGTTTCCGGCGGCTGGCGTCAGGCTTCCGGCCCTCTTCCTCGGTCGCTCCATGCGCCCTGCCGTCATCGAGTGGCCGAGTCGTTCCATTGGTCCCAGCCTCACTTGTGACGGCTTCTTGCGCTATGGCCTGAACCGGGCAGAGGAGCCGGTATCCAAGCGTCTGCACCGTGGCGATGTAGCGCGGCTCGCGCGGATCGTCGTTCAGCAATCGGCGCAGTGTCGCAACGCTTCGCGTCAGGGAGTTGTCCGACACCGAGCAGTCGTTCCAGACGGCGTTCAGAATCTCATCCTTGCTCACCAGCCGGCCGGGGTTTCGTAGCAGAAACAACAGCACCCGAAACGCCTTCGGTTCGACGGGCAGGGCCTCGCCAGCCCGGATCAGCAGAAACTCACGCTCCCTGACCTCGATGTCCCCAAACCGGAAAACAAAGGACTTGTGGTCCGTCACAACTCCGTCACTCGCTTTCAGAGAACCGTATGACCGCCGTCACGACAGTGTGGAGGCACGCGGCGACATTGCACCCAGCCCATCCGGCTGAGGTGATCACCGATGTCGATCTCGAAGAACCTGGTTTCGCTGAGTCTCGCCGCCATAACCCTTCCCGTGCTCCACGCCGCATCAGGCTGTCCGGAAAATGTCGTTAGTCTACACCTGCGCCTGGTGCAAAGCTCTCTGATCGTCGTTCCTGTACAAATCAACCAGTCAGGCCCCTACGACTTCATCGTCGACACCGGTGCCCAGATAACGACAGTCGATGCCGCCCTGGCATCCGAACTGCACCTGGCCACGGAGGGTACAACGGGGGTCGGCGGCGTGGCCACCTTCGCGCGCTCGTCCTACACCTACCTGGAATCGCTTCAGGCCGGTTCGCACTCAATTCCCCACGCCCTCGCCGTTGTGCAGGAACTTTCGCAACTCAAGGCAGCCGACCCTCGCATTCGGGGCATTCTGGGCGCAAACTTTCTGCAACACTTTGACATCCTGATCGACAATCGGCAACACATCCTGTGCCTTGACGACACCAACACACTGGCAAATGCAGTGAAGGGCAAACATGTCGATCTCGCCGAGCCCCGCGGATCGCAGCAAGACCTTCCTTTCACGCGCCCGGTAGTCGTGTCGGTGCGCCTGTCGGCCGACGATACAGCACCGGTACTGCTTCGTTTGGACTCTGGCAGCAACGCCCCCGTGCTCTACGCAGCCGGATCGGGTATTCGCAGCCAATCCAAGGGAAAGAACTCGACTCTGAAACGCGTCGCCAACGGGACCGAACAGTCCTTCGCCGTCCTTGCTCCACAAGATGTCCAGGTGGGAACTCAACTGATCAGGCAGGTGTCGTTCATAATGCCGATGAATGCGATCGGGGCCAGCCCGGCGACGCGCGAAGACGGCCTGCTGCCGACCATGGCGTTCCAGCGGGTGTTCATCAGCTCTTCAGGCCGGTATGCGACTTTGGATCCATGGTGACACTTGACCCTTGATCAACCCGCCTTTTACTACAGTTGTAGATCGAATTCCGGAGGGAGCAGAGTTTTAATTCCGGAGGGAGCAGAGTTTTAATTCCGGACGGAGCAGGGGTTTTAATTCCGGAGGGAGCAGGGGGTTTTAACCCCCTGAAAGATGGTGAATTTTGGACGGCCTTTAGGCCCGGGCCCCCTGTCCGTTTCCCAAGGATTGAGCGAAGTGCAGCTGTAGTACCTTGCCCCTGTGGAAAACGTGTCAATAGGCAAAATTGAAAATAGTTTGTAACGCCCTTTAG
>WNGK01003963.1_pt1 | contig 16482 bp, 14 predicted proteins | sample 5400601 | NCBI WGS metagenome assembly WNGK01 (sample SAMN13153376, study PRJNA577476) | soil metagenome | isolation source: 60 cm soil or saprolite under Garry oak tree replicate 1 | place: USA:California | collected 2016-06-15
CGCCGGCCGCCACCGCCGTTTCTGCCCGGAACCGAGTCGGACCTGGCGTCGCGCACTGGAAATCCCCCGCGAATCACATCTCCTACTGGTGGACGCTACGCCCTTTTCGCATCGTTGACCGGGATTCCGCTGCGCGCAAAGACAGATGCGGACGTGCGCGAAATTTATTGGTTTGCCGACAAGACCTTCATCGGAAAATCCAATGTGACAGGACTGCTGACATGGAAATCTCCGCCAGGCGATTATCAACTAACCGCGCTCGATGATCACGGACGCTCGGCATCGTGCAACGTCACGGTGAGATAACGAAATTTCCGTTGAAGAGATGTTACCGCAGCGGCAGCGTAACCGTCGATGCCCCGTCAGTACACTCTGCAACGCGCGCCTACATCGACATCGATCCACATCGATTACGCCGCGGAGCTAAACGAACAGCAGCTCGCGGCGGTCAGCGCGCCGCCCGGTCCGCTTCTCGTCATCGCGGGTGCGGGCTCGGGAAAGACGCGCACGCTCACTTATCGCGTCGCTTATCTGCTCGAAAACGGAATCGATCCGCGCAATATCTTGTTACTCACTTTCACGAATAAGGCCGCGCGGCAAATGCTCGATCGCGTCGCGAACTTGTTGCCGGTGGATGCCAGCGGGCTTTGGGGCGGAACATTCCACTCGGTGGGAAATCGGATCCTGCGCCGTCATGGGAACGCCCTCAGTTATTCGAGCGGGTTCACCATCATGGATCGCGAAGATCAAAAGGATTTGATCAATACCGTCGTAGCAAGCGCGGGAATTGATCCAAAAGAAATCCGGTTTCCGAAAGGCGATGTGCTTGCGGAAATCTTCAGTTTCGTCGTCAACACGGAGAAGCCACTCGAAGAATTGCTCGCGGAGAAGTTTCCTTATTTCCTGCCGTTACTCGACAAAATCAACGATGTGCACGCCCGCTACGAGAAAAAGAAAAAGGCGACCAACTCGATGGATTTCGATGACCTGCTGGAAAAAACATTATCGATGCTCCAGCAACACGAAGGCATCGCGGAATTTTATCGGCGGCAATTTCAATTCATTCTCGTCGATGAATATCAAGACACGAACAAAATCCAGGCTGATCTCGTCGATGCTCTCGCTCGGGATCACCGGAACTTGATGGTAGTGGGCGATGATGCGCAATCGATTTACTCATGGCGTGGCGCGAATTTTCAGAACATTCTCGAATTTCCAAAACGCTATCCGGAGGCGCGGGTGTTTAAGATCGAGATGAATTACCGCAGCGTCCCGGAGATTCTGGAGATCGCGAACGCGGCCATCGCCGCGAACGTTCAGCAATTCCGCAAACATTTGAGCGCAACGCGCGAATCAAACGCCGTGAAGCCGGCGCTGGTCGCACTTAATGACGGCAGCGAGCAGGCCCAATTTGTCGCACAGCGAATCCTCGAATTGCGCGATGAAGATGTCGATCTAAGCGAGATCGCGGTGCTCTACCGTGCGCATTATCACGCGATCGAACTGCAATTGGAGCTCTCGCGGCGCGGCATTCCTTATCAAATCACAAGCGGCATTCGTTTTTTCGAGCAAGCGCATATCAAGGATGTCACCGCCTTTATTCGATTCGTGGCGAATCCGCGCGACGAAGTCGCGTTCAAGCGCATGGTGAAATTGCTGCCCGGCATCGGCAATCGCAGTGCGGAAAATCTGTGGAACGTCTGGGACAGGTCGCTGACCACTGTAGCCGGGGGCGGTGACCCCGGTTCTGAAGCGACCTCAACGCCAGGCGGGGTCGCCGCCCCCGGCTACAACTTTGGTGAGCGATTGCTATCAATGAATGTGAGCGCAAGATCAAAGAAAGCGTGGGAGCAGCTCGCGCACACCCTTGATGAAATCGCGCCGGGCGGGCAACCAAATCCGCCATCGGAAATGATCACTTCGATTGTCGAAGCGATCTACGATGACTACGCGAAAGTGAATTTCGCAAATTACGAACTGCGCCGTGAAGATTTGAATCAACTGGCCGCGTTTTCGCGTCAGTTCAAAGAAGTCCACGAATTTCTCGCGCAGCTGGCATTGATCAGCAATGTCGATGCGGAAGCTGCGCCAAACCAAGGCGCCGACAAAGAAGCGGTCAATCTTTCGACTGTGCATCAGGCAAAAGGGCTCGAGTTTCAGGCCGTATTTGTTATTTGGCTGAGCGACGGGATGTTTCCGAGCAGTCGCTCGCTCGACACGCGCGACGCCCTCGAGGAAGAGCGGCGTCTGTTTTATGTCGCGATTACGCGCGCACGCGACGAACTTTATCTCACCTATCCGCATATGCGCTTAAGCGGAGGCTACGGCGACATTTTCCAACGGCCATCGCGGTTTCTGCAAGAAATTCCCAACGAACTTGTCGAAGACTGGCAGGTGCGAAGAGGATAATGACGAAGCGCGAATGATAAATGACGAAAGAATGCCGAAGCTCGAATGACGAAGGGCCGTGCCACGCCGCCGCTGCTAGTTCGGATTTGGTCATTCGGACTTCCTTCGTGCTTCGTCATTCGGGTTTCGTCATTCTTTCGTGAATGAACCTGTCACCGGAAAAGCGAATCGCGGGAATTCTTCTGCCGCTGTTTGCGCTGCGCGGAGAAGACGATCTTGGAATCGGCGATCTTGGTGCGCTGCGGGAGTTAATTGATTGGGCGGCCGAGATTGGATTTAAGGTGATTCAGCTTTTACCGATCAACGAGACCGGGATCGACAACAGCCCTTACAACGCCATCAGCGCGATGGCGATCGAGCTGACAACGTTGCATCTTGGGCCGAACTCTCCCCAAGAGCTAACGCGTGCAGACTTTGACGCCGTGCTTGCAGATGCCGACCTGGAGAGACTGCGGCGTGGTGGGGTGAAATATCGTCAGGTCAAAAAACTGAAACGACGCTTGCTGGAGAAAGCATTTGCGAATTTCACTGGCGGCGCCGGCAAAGAACGACAGGCCGGCTTTCGGAGATTTTGCGAAGAAGAGGCCGCGTGGCTTGCTGATTACGCATTTTTTCGTGTTCTAATGGAGGAGAATGACGACAGCGCCGCGTGGAATCGGTGGCCGGCGCAACAGCAATCAATCGAAAGAGCGCGCACCTGGCTACGGGATTTGCCGCGGGATCGACAATCAGCCATAAATGACCGTCAAAATTTCTTCTGTTATGTGCAGTGGATCGCGCATCAGCAATGGCGCGACATCAAATCGTATGCCGAAGAACGGGGGGTTGCGCTGATGGGCGATATTCCTTTTGGCGTCAGTTATTACAGCGCCGACGTTTTCGCGCGACCAGATGAATTCGCGCTCGACTGGTCTGGCGGCGCGCCTCCCGAACTGTATTTCAAGGACGACGAATTCACGCAAAAATGGGGACAAAACTGGGGCATTCCGCTCTACCGCTGGGACAGGATGCGCGCGAACAATTTCGAGTGGTGGCGCGAACGCGTCCGTGCCGTTCGCCGCATTTTTCATCTCTTTCGCATCGATCACATCCTCGGATTTTATCGCATCTACGCGTTTCCCTGGCGGCCGAGGAAGAACAAACAATTTCTCCCGCTCGATTGGAATCACATGCTCGAACAAACTGGCGGCCGCGCCCCGCATTTCGCACCGCGTCACGATGAGACACCGGAAAATTGCGAGGCGAACAAACGTGAAGGCGAGGAGTATCTACGGGTTGTTCTGGAAGAGGCCAGCGCGACGCGGGTGATCGGTGAAGACCTTGGCACCGTGCCTGATTATGTGCGGCCAAATCTGCACGCACTCGGGATTGCCGGATTTAAAATTCCACAATGGGAAGTTCATAATGAACAAGTCACGCCGGGAGATAAATATGAACGGCTTTCTGTTGCGACTTACATGACGCACGATCACAAGCCGATTCGCGCCTTATGGGAGGAGGCTTTCGAGCATCCAACAGCGACATCGGAACAATCGAGGTTCGATTTGGCGAAGATCGCCGTCTTTGCAGGCTTCGACCCAAAGATCGACAAGATCGATTTCGAAAAAGATTTCTATTCGGCGATTATGGACGCGCTGTTCAAAAGCGAATCCTGGATTGCGATCGTGATGATCACCGATCTGCTGGCGCGCAAATACCGCTTCAATGTTCCCGGCACGACGGCAAAGTCGAATTGGACACGGCGAATGCAAAGAAGCGTCGCACAACTTCGCGCCAGCCGAAAAACGCAAGCGCGAATGCGATTGATCCATGATCTGCTCGAAAAGACAGGAAGAGCCTGATGGTGAACGGCTCTGACTGGGGAGCACAGGCTGCCAGCCTGTAGTTCGCGGCAGCTTGCCGCGAACATCCTGTTGTCTGCGCTCCCAAGAATTCCGCGAATGCGCTGGCTAAATTCCGTGTTTCATCCGTGTCTATCCGTGGCTAATTGAATCATGAATTCGCCGATTAAAGTCGCTGTTACCGGCGCGGCCGGACAGATTGGTTACTCGCTCGTTTTTCGCATCGCTTCCGGAGAGATATTCGGACGAGATCAACCGCTAACACTTCACCTGATTGAAATTCCAAATGCGCTAGGCGCGCTGGACGGAGTGGTCATGGAATTACACGATTGCGCCTTTCCGTTGCTCGACTCAGTTGTGCCGACCGCTGATCTTGAGGAAGGATTCCGCGACATTAACTGGGCGTTGCTGGTCGGCAGCATTCCGCGCAAAGCCGGCATGGAACGGAAAGACTTGCTCGGGATCAACGGCAAGATTTTCATCGGACAAGGTCAGGCGATCGAAAGGAACGCCGCGGCCGATGTCCGCGTCTTAGTGATCGGAAACCCGTGCAACACGAATTGTCTAATTGCGATGAACAACGCAAAAGACATTCCGCGCGATCGCTGGTTCGCCATGACACGCCTGGATGAAAATCGGGCGCGTGCTCAGCTTGCGCACAAAGCCGGGGTGAAGATTACCTCGGTCACAAACATGACTATCTGGGGCAATCATTCTGCAACGCAGTACCCAGATTTCTATAATGCGAAGATCGACAATCGCCCCGCTAACGAAGTCATCGGCGATGAGGAATGGCTCAAGGAGGAATTTATTTCCACGGTGCAGCAGCGCGGCGCCGCGGTGATCAAGGCGCGCGGTCTTTCTTCCGCCGGTTCGGCGGCGAACGCGATTATCGATACCGTGCGCTTTCTAACAAACGAAACGCCGCCCGAAGATTGGCACAGCGTCGCGGTGTGTTCCGACGGGAGTTACGATGTCGAGGAAGGGTTGATTTCGTCGTTTCCAGTCCGCGTTCGCAGCGGCAAATGGGAAATTGTGGAGAAGGTGCCAATCAACGACTTCAGCCGTGATAAGATCGACAAGTCGGTCGCGGAATTGAAAGAAGAGAAATCGCTCGTGAGCGATTTATTGTAGCGGCGTCGGACCAATAATGCGCCGCTCATGGAGCGCCGCTACAGAAGCTTTTCGCTGGTCAACCGCTCGAACGCTTCTATGTATTTGGCCGAAGTTTTCGCAATCACATCTTTCGGCAACGAAGGCGCCGGCGGCGTCTTGCTCCAATCGAGAGTCTCGAGATAATCGCGAACAAATTGTTTGTCGAAACTGGGCGGGCTTTGGCCAACGGCATATTGGTCGGCGGGCCAGAAGCGAGATGAATCCGGGGTCAAACACTCGTCAATCAAAATCAGTTGGCCTTCCACAATCCCGAATTCTAATTTTGTGTCGGCAACAATGATTCCACGTTGCCCGGCATGATCTCTGCCCTCCGCGTAAATTTGGAGACTGAGATCCCTGGCGCGGGTCGCGATCTTGTTGCCAAGGATTCGACAGCATTCCTTCCAGTCGATATTGAGATCGTGACCGGCCTCGCTCTTTGTTGCGGGAGTGAAAATTGGCTTCGGCAATTGCGACGCAAGCTGTAAACCCGCCGGCAACTTCTCGCCACAAACACTTTGCGATTCCTGATATTCCTTCCAACCAGAACCGGCGAGATAACCCCGCACCACACATTCCACCGGCAATGGTTTTGCTTTACACACAATCATCGAGCGACCCGCGAGCTGATCGCGAAACGGTTGTAATTCTTTCGGAAATTCACGGAAATCGGCGGTGACGAAATGATTCTTGATCTTACTGAAGCGCTTGAACCAAAACGCGGAGAGCTGATTCAAGACTGCGCCTTTGTGTGGAATCGGATCCGGCAAGATCACATCAAACGCGGAGAGGCGATCGGTGGCGACGAAGAGCAGCGTTTCCCCGAGATCAAAAACTTCGCGCACCTTTCCGCTGCGCAATTTTTTGATACCCGCAAGATCGAGAAAGGATTGTGGAGTGGTCGCCATACGTGCGACATCATTACGACATGGCTGGAATCGTCGTCAAACCGCGCGCGCGAATTTTGCATGGACACGACTGGGTTTTTTCCAGCGAAGTGCTGAAAGTCTTCGGCCATCCAGCGGATGGTGACGTCATCTCACTCAAGGACGGTAAGGATCATTTGATCGGGAGCGCGATTTATAATTCGAAATCGCAAATCGTCGCGCGGCGGTTCTCACGGCGGAAACAGGATCTCGATCTGGATTTCTTCAAGCGGCGGATCGGGCAAGCGGCCGAGTACCGCGCACGGCGACGTGTCGATCCAAAGCTTTGTCGTGTCGTGTGGAGCGAAAGCGACGGGCTTCCAGGAGTGATTATCGATCGCTATGGCGAGCATTTCGCGCTGCAAACGCTGACGCTGGCCATGGACATGCGAAAAGAAATAATCGCGAATGCAGTTGTCGATTTGTTTGAAAGTCGCGCGAGCTTCCAGCTTGCGAACCGACAAAAGGCAAGCGGGACGCATGCCCCACTTACTATCATCGAGCGTAATGATGCGCCGATTCGCCGCGCCGAGGGGCTTGGATTACACAGCGGCGTTTTGCGCGGAGATGCTCCTTCTCGAGTTGAGATCGAAATCGGCGGCTTAAAGTTCGATGTCGATCTTTTGCACGGACAGAAAACCGGCTTTTATCTCGATCAATTACACAATTATGAAACCGTCGCGCAACAGGCAAGCAATCGCCGCGTTCTCGATTGTTTCGCGAATCAAGGCGCTTTCGCGCTAGTTTGCGCTAGCGCGGGCGCGAGCGAGGTCACAGCGGTGGAAGCTGGCGCAGAAAATATCTCCGCAGCCAGAGGCAACGCCGAGCGAAACGAGTTATCAGTGAATTGGATCGAGCAGGATGTCTTCCAATTTCTGCGTGCCGCCGAAAGGGCCCAAGCGCAATACGATCTCATTATTCTCGATCCGCCTTCGTTTACAAAGACGAAGAGTGGAATAGGCGACGCGATGCGCGGCTATCGCGAGCTACACATGCGCGTTTTCAAACTCCTCTCGAAAGATGGTTTGATCGCGACGTTTTCTTGTTCGCATCACGTGAGCGAAAATGGGTTCGCGCAGATGATCGCCGCTGCGCTCGTGGACGCACGGTGCTCGGCGCGCCGGCTTCGCCGTTTTGAGCAGGCACCCGATCATCCGGTGCTTCCCACCTTGCCGGAAACGGAATACTTCAAAGGCGTCTTGCTCGAGATGATGCCGGCACGCTAGGAACACAGGCTTCTAGCCTGTGCGGCCGACTTGCATCCTTCCTGTCGTTTTGAAAAGAAACACGCAGGCTGGAAGCCTGCTTGCCGCACAGCCAAGATGGCTGTGTTCCGGGCGCTCGTCGAGATGATGCCAGGGCGGTTATTCAAATTTCTTTCGGGAAATATCTGGAATTCTCCAGTGAGCCATTTAATATGGCGCTACGGCGAGCCTGGACGGCGAGTCACGATTCGTTATGGCAGAAAAGATTCGACCGATCGAACAAATGCTGGAACTGAGCGAGGAAGAATCGCTCTCCGCGGAGCATCTCGACTCGCAAATGCAAAAAGCGCAGGAGCAACTGCTTCAGCTCAAGCGCCAGCAGGAGCAGATTGAAAAACAAAAACGCGAGCTCGAAGAATTGAGCCGTCGTCAGGAAGAATTGGACCGGGGCCGCGCGGAAATGACCGACAAGCTGACACGCTCGCTCGTTGTGCTCGAGCGGGAGGCGTACAATGCGCAAAGGCGGCTCGAGCAGCTTCGTGCGACTCGGGAAAGTTTCGGTCAGCACTTGGAATTAATTGAAGCCATTGAACCCAAAAGCTGGAACCCGTCCGATTTGCACAAGGAATTAAGCCGGGCCTTGAGCACAATAGATGACGCGCGCACCGAGTACGCCGAGCAGCACAGCCGGCTGCAAGCAACTGGCGAGAACGCTGGCGATGCGTCATTACCTGACGTTGTGCCAGGTGCTTACGAAGCCAGCGGTGGGCGCTCATTTTCTCAGTGGTTGCAAATCGGCTTCGCCCTCACCTTGCCACTGATCACTTTTGGCCTGATTGCCCTTTCTATTTTCTTCTGGATGGCCGCCTCAGGCCGGTGATGGTGCATGCTTCGCCGTTCGCCTAGATCGACTACGCCGCTCCGTCGAAGGCAACAAGAACTAGCCCGTCAGGAATCTGAGCTGCGCGAGAGAGTCGAAAAACTCGAGCGCAGTATCGCGGCAGCGCCGCAGGTGGCGGAGGAAAGGGCGCGGCGGCAGCGAGAAGAGTTCCTCATGCGAGCAAATTCGCGCGGTAGCCGGCTCGATGTCTCAATTGCGCTGCAGGACAAACGCTATAGCGATGACAGCGGGAGCCCGCGCCACCGTGGTTCACTTCGGAAAGAGCGACGTGACGGCCGGATTATTTTTCTCGTTCTGGCGATTGCGCTTGCGGTAGCGGTGATTTGGTTAGTGAGCCATCTGCATCTTTAATCAGGCACTCCCGTGGTCAAAACTTCCGATCTCGACGTCGCATACGTTGCTAAGCTGGCGCGGCTAAATTTGAGCGACGCAGAGACACAACTTTTCCAAAAACAGCTCGGGGATGTTTTGAAGTACGCCGACAAACTCCGCGAAGTGGATGTGAGCCACGTGGAAGCGGCCGCGCATGCGGTCCCGATTTTCAACGTTTTCCGCGAAGACGAGCCGCGCGACTGGCTTACAGCCGAACAAGCGCTGAGCAATGCGCCCCGGCAGGTAAATGGTCTCTTCATCGTCACCAAAGTCGTGGAATGACGGGAAAAGATCTGCCGGCGCTCAACATCGCCGATCTGCAAGCTCTGTTGCGTCGTCGAGAAGTTTCGCCTCGCGAAGTGCTCGATGTCTTGCGAGCGCGGATCGAAGATGTTGATGGAACAATCGACGCGTATCTCTCGCTTGATTTTGAAGCGGCCGCCAAAGAGGCAGAAAAAGCAAACGTCGATCTTCCGCTCGGCGGCGTGCCGGTCGCGGTTAAAGACATCATTAATGTAGCGGGCCAGCCTTGCACGTGCGCGTCAAGAATCTTGCACGGTTATCGTGCGCCTTACGACGCGACAGTCATTCGAAAATTGCGGACGGCAGGGGCAATTCCATTTGGCAAGACCAACATGGACGAGTTCGCGATGGGTTCGTCGACCGAAAATTCCGGTGTGAAGTTGACGCGAAATCCGTGGGACTTGTCGCGGGTCCCGGGGGGATCGAGTGGCGGTTCGGCCGCGGCAGTTGCGGCTGATGAAGCATTCGGTGGACTGGGCACTGAGACTGGGGGATCGATCCGGCAGCCAGCTGCCCTTTCGGGCGTTGTCGGCCTCAAGCCAACCTACGGACGCGTCTCACGATTTGGCGTCGTCGCGTTCGCCTCCTCGCTCGATCAGGTTGGCCCGTTGACAAAAACGGTGCGCGATTCCGCGCTGATCATGAACGCGATCGCGGGTCACGATCCGCAGGAAACAACGTCGCTAAACGAGCCAGTTCCCGATTATACAGCGGCGCTGGGAAGAGATTTGCGCGGCTTCCGGTTGGGTTTGGCGAAGGAATACATGGTCGAAGGGACTGATCCAGAAGTGAAATCGGCGATCAATGTGGCGGTGAAACATATGAACTCGTTAGGCGCGGAAATTATCGATGTTTCCCTGCCACACACCGATTATGCGATCGCAGTCTATTACATCCTGGCCACGGCGGAAGCTTCCGCGAACCTGGCGCGCTTTGATGGCGTGCGCTACGGACATCGGGCGGAAAATCCAAGAGATTTGCTCGATCATTACGGCCGCACACGCGAGGAAGGTTTCGGCCCGGAAGTGAAACGCCGGATCATCCTCGGCACTTATGTCTTAAGCTCCGGCTACTACGACGCTTATTATTTGCGGGCGCAAAAAGTGCGGGAGTTAATCCGGCACGATTTCGCAAAGGCGTTCGAGAAAGTCGACGCGCTAATTTCGCCGACTTCGCCAGTGCCGGCTTTCCACCTGGGCGAACGCACCGACGACCCTTTGCAAATGTATCTGGCGGACATCCTCACCAGCCCCGCGAATCTCGCTGGCATTTGTGGAATTAGCCTGCCGTGTGGCTTCGCCAAGGTCGACAATCACCAATTGCCGATCGGCTTGCAATTACTCGGCAAAGCGCTCGATGAAGCGCGCATTTTGCAAATTGCCCACGCCTACGAACAGAGCACCGACTGGCACAAAGCGCGTCCGCCGATCGCTGAGACGTTAGGTAACGCGTGAAGGAGTCGGCAGCAAAGATGGGCTGGGCTGGGCTCGATCGTCGATTGAACAGCCCGACTGGGTTTCGCGCGTTGATTTGGATCTTTATTATCACGGCGATTGCGTTGTCGGCTATCCCGCTCCTTCATTACTTCCGTGGTGGCAGCATCAAGGATTACAAACTCTGGTACGACACCGGGACACACGTGCTCGCCGGTCATGAAATCTTTTTTTTCCGCTCTGGGAAGTATGATTTTATGTATCCGCCGCCCTGCGCGCTTTTTCTGGCGGGCGCGAGCTTGCTGGGCCAGGCCGGATTAATTCTTCTGCTCGTCGCGATCAATTCCGTCGCCTGGTTCTACAGCGCCCGACTGGCTGCAATTCTCGCTGTTGGCCAGCGACATGTAACAAATGCGTGGCTGTATCTGATACCGAGTCTCCTCGTGATCGTTTACATCTGGTCCAGTTATCACCTTGGCCAGGCGAATCTGGTATTGCTCGCGCTGATGCTTGGCGCTTTTCTTGCGCTACGCGGGAAACGAGAAATTTTCGCTGGCGCACTGGTCGCGTTCGCCGCCGCGATCAAAGCGTTTCCAATCATAGCGATTGTTTATTTAATTTATCGACGCCACTGGAGCGCCGTGGCCAGCCTTGTCGTGGTGCTGGCATTTTTGCTTATCGTGTTACCAGCGTCGTTCCGCGGATTCGAACAAACCTGGCACGACCTTGAGAAGTGGAGCGCCGGGATGTTGAAATACAACGTGGTCGGCGTGGGGCAGCGGCCAATGCGCAGCTATACCTGGAAAAATCAATCTCTTGTTGGCGTCGCCAATCGCTTGCTCCGACATGTTGACGCCGATGCCGCTTCCGCGCCGCACACACCGGTATATGCAAACTTCGCGGACTTCAAATTTGCAACAGTCAACCTGATCATCGTGAGCATCGCACTAGTGCTGGGAATTCTGTTTATCGCAGTGATGCCTCAGCGTACCATGCGCACGACAGAGAGCGATGCAATTGAATTCGCATTGCTTATCTTGATGATGCTGATGCTCACTCCGCTCTCGTTTGGTTATTTTTTTTCATGGCTCATGCTGCCGTTCGCAGTAGTGACGCAACGGGTGCTCGCCCACAGGACCTCATCCCTTTTGTGGTGGGGCGTCGCTGCACTGGCGATCCTCGCTCCCGCTCTGCTTTTCCCGCGCGTTGCGCAGACCTACGGAAACGTATTTTGTGCCGCCCTACTGCTATTTATCGGACTTTCGATCGAGCTGTTGCGCTGGAAGCGAGAGAGCCGGCACATTTCAGCGGCCCCAGTCATTCCGATTCCGCAGGTTGGCCGATTTCCATAGTCACTCAATCGACACGTTGCTTACTGCCGATCTTGCAATCTCCGGTGCACGGTGCGGCCCGCGGATGAGATGCCGGAAGATCGCGAGTAACCATCGGAGAAAAAACCTCAGGGCAATGCCGAAGGACATTTTCGATTTTCCGCGTGCGCGATCCCGAAAAGCGATTGGAATTTCACATATGCGCAGGGTGCGACCGCTGTGTACGATCGTCTCGAAAACAATTTTGAAACCGCTAACCGGTGGCGCCAGTTGGAGCAATCGAGAACGGGTAATGGCAAAGAATCCGCACATCGAATCGTGCACGCCGGTGAGGGGATAAGCGACCGCCGCTCCCGCTCGCGATATGATTCGTCGCCAGAACGGCCAGCCCGGCGTCGATCCACCGGTGACGTATCGACTTCCGATCACCATGTCCGCTGTGCCGGTAAACAGCGGGGCGAGCAAATCCTTCATCCGTTCCGGCGGATGACTGAGGTCCGCATCCATCACCAGAAGAACTTCCCCTTGCGCGGCGCGCGCACCCAACATGATCGCGGCAGCCAGTCCAAGTTCTGCGCGGTTTTGCTCGATCAGGCGAATCGGATGATTTACCGCGAGCGCTCGAATCATCTCTCGGGTCGCATCGGTTGAATGATCATCGACAAACAAAATCTCGCGAAAAGGAACAGCGTTCGCGACAATTTGCGACACGAGGGGCGCGATATTTTCGGCTTCGTTCAAAGTAGGAACGATGATCGAGACGGAATTGGCAGTGACAGACATTTGGTGGGTGAGCCGACGACGGGATTCGAACCCGTGACCTGCGGTTTACGAAACCGCTGCTCTACCAGCTGAGCTACGTCGGCACGGACGGCAAAGATCGCATCCGGTTGAAGTGGCGGCAAGAGTGAAGGCGCAGAGGCGACGGCCTGCTCGCAGATCATTGCGCAGTATCAGGCGTCTGACTTTGTTGATTAGGCGCCTGGCGCGCGTACCTCCACCAATTTGTTTCGCCAACGTTTGATCTGCGCCGCGACGTTTTCCGGCGAAGGTGCGCCGATTGCGACGCGTTTTGCGAGTGAATGGCGAATGTCGAAAATCTTTGCCACATCAATATCAAAAAGTGATGAGAAGGATTGCATCTTGGAAAGCGGGATTTGATTCAATGGTAGCTTCGCTTGCGCAGCGTGCACGACCAGTCGCCCAACGATTTCGTGAGCCTCGCGAAAGGGCGCTCCTTTCTTTACCAGATATTCTGCCAGATCAGTCGCGAAAAGATTCGGATCGCTTGCCGCAGCTTCCATGCGTTGGCGATTGATTTTTAGTTCAGGCAGCATCGCAGTGAAAACTTCCAGGACCGCGCGAACCGTATCAGCGGAATCGAATAGGGCTTCCTTGTCTTCTTGCAGGTCGCGGTTGTATGAAGAGGGAAGCGCCTTCATCACCGTCAGGGTCGACATCAAATTTCCGTAGAGTCGGCCGGTCTTGCTGCGGGTCAGCTCGGCCATATCTGGATTTCTTTTCTGCGGCATCAAGCTGGAGCCAGTGCAAAATGCGTCGCTGAATTCCAGAAATCCGAATTCGCTTGTGCTCCACAAAATCAGGTCCTCGCTCAAGCGCGAGAAATGAAGGCCCACCATCGCGAGACAAAAAAGAAATTCACAGACAAAGTCGCGATCGCCGACCGCATCGAGACTATTCCGACTAACACGCGAAAACCCGAGTTCGCGCGCGATGAGTTCGCGATCGAGAACGATAGTCGACCCGGCAAGCGCACCGGAGCCCAGCGGGAGAATATCCGTCCGCCTCCCGCAATCACGAAGACGATCCACGTCACGCTCAAATGCTTCGATCTGTGCAAGCAAGTAATGCGAAAAAGTGATCGGCTGCGCACGCTGTAGATGTGTGTAGCCCGGCATCACAACATCGACATGTTGTTCGGCGAGATCGAGCAACGCGGTTTGCAACGAGCGAAGACCGGCGCTCAGCGCGCCATTCTCAGTTTTCACATACAGCCGCAAATCAAGCGCGACCTGATCGTTCCGGCTGCGCGCGGTGTGAAGCTTCCCGCCGGCCGCGCCGATCCGGTTCGTGAGCGCCGCTTCGATATTCATGTGCACATCTTCCAGCGATCGATCCCACTCGAATTTGCCGGACTCGATCTCCTTCTCGATTGTGCGCAATTCATTCTCGATCTTTTGCCGCTCATCGGCGGTGATGATCCCTGCCGCGGCGAGCGCGACGGCATGCGCGATTGATCCCGCGATGTCGTATCGATAGAGTCGCCAGTCCAACGAAACGGATTCGCTGTAGCGCTGCGCTACTTCCGCAGCCGGCTTATCGAATCTTCCTTTTCTCATCGCGTTTTAATAAGTGGGCTGTGGCCGGAGGTCGGCGATCCCAGCTACATTACTTCGCAGCTAAATCCTCCTTTTCGCACGATCAACTTGCGAAACCTTTCGGAGTCAGTTGACAGCTGCCGTCCGCGTCACGGTCACTGAAGCGTATTTCGCACCCTCCAGAACGAATTTTCGCAGTTCGATCGTGATCTTTTGAATGGCGAAAGTTCCCAATAGATGTGTTGCGAGCCGGTCCGCCAACGTCTCGATGAGATTTACCGACTGCTCGCGCGCGAAACTCTTCGCTGCGTCAGCAATAGCCGAATAATTGACCGTCTTATCAATGTTGTCTCCTAGATCGCACGCGTCGTGGCGCGGCCAAAGCGTAATGCTGACAGTTAGTCGTTGCGGGGTTACGCGTTCTTCTTCGGGCACCCCGATGTGAGTGGAAATCTCGAGTTGCTCGATGTGAATTTGATCTGACAAAAGATTTGGCTCGTTGAGCATGGGGCAAGATTACCGCGCTGCCGATCAGAGCAACACTCGTTTCGTTGGAAAGTCGTCTCCTACTTCGCTTCTTTCAGGGCGCTCGATGCGAGTTTTTGGAAGCGCGGATCATTCCGAAGCGGATCGAACATCGGATCGAGCCGGAGCAGCGCAGGAGTGAGCGGCGCGCCCCCAACCAGTACGCCATCGTACGGTATCGAGAGTAGTTTCTGTAAAGCGGCAATGGCGCGGTCGGGCTCTCCTGCCTGCGCCGCTACGCGGGCGAGGATCTCGATCGGACCGGGACCAGTTAACGCGTCTTTCTCGATCGGGACCACGACCATCGCCTGCTCGATCAGTTTGAATGCGGCGGCTTTGTCATCGAGGCCCATATTGGTCAGCGCGAGATCTCCAATCAGGAAATAACTTTCCGGCTGTTCTTTGGTGAAAGATTCCAGTTCGCTGCGCGCCTGTCGCCAACTTTGCTGGGCAGCGGCATGGTCGCCCGCGACTTCTTGGGCCCAGCCTAACCAAAAGCGCAGTTCGCCATTGATGTAACCCAACGCTGGATCAGGCTTGGCCAATATCTCCTTTAGCCGAGCGATGGTTTGTGCAGGGCGGCGCTCCAGGATCGCTTGGTAAACTTGTGTTTCCAACGCGCCGGCGTCGTCGGCCCCCGGATACAGCGGAGCGAGGAGCGCCGAGGCCCGCGGCAGGTCGCCTTGCGCTTGTGCGATCTCCGCCTTGAACGCGAGAGTATCGACGTCATTCGGTGTGATATCGAGAACTTGATCAAGCTTCCGCAGCGCTTCGGGGAAACGACGGAGGCTTTGGTATGAAAGCGCGTGCTGGGTGAGCAGGTTAACGTCACGCGGATCAAGCCGCTCGGCTTCGTTGAAGTACGATTCGCTGCGGGCCCACTGTCCTTGCCTCCGTGTGACATAGGCCAGCGATTCAGGAATCTGGCTGCTATTCGGCAAGAGACGCCGTGCGTGCTCAAAGTAACGCACCGCGGCGTCGTAATCTTTCAGACAACCGTAATAGTAATATCCCTTGGCCAGGATGGCCTCGGCAAGGTCGGGCTGAAGACTCAGTGCGGTTTCGGCTGCCTGCCGGACTTCCTCACGCAGCGCCATGGTTGGTTCCAAGGTTGTGGTGACGTAGCCAATCGCATCGATCCTGGCCAGTAGTGCCCAAGCCAGGGCGAACTTCGGGTCCAACCTCACTGCTGACCAGTCAGCTTCGCTCGCAATTGCTCGGCGATCGCTTTCGCCACCTCACTCTCGACCGAGAAAACGTCGGTCAGTTTGCGATCAAAGGTGTCAGCCCAAAGATGGGAATCATTGGCCGCTTTGATCAACTGCACGTTCACCCGCACCGCGTCGCCGCTCTTCTGTACGCTTCCTTCCACGATGTGGGCAACGCCAAGCACGGTTGCAATCTCGCGGAGATTGGCCGGCTTACTCTGATACTGCTGCGTGGATGTGCGCGAGATGACCTTTAGATCGGCGATCTTCGATAAGCGCGTCAAAATCTCATCCTGGATGCCGTCGGCAAAATAAGCGTTGGCTTTGTCTTCGCTTCGGTTTTCAAATGGAAGCACCGCGATTCCGGTTGCGACGAGTTTCTGGAAGCGCGGATCATTCCGGAGCGGATCGAACATTGGGTCGAGCCGGAGCACTGCGGGAGTGAGCATGCCCGCAATCAAAGAGGGGCACGGGATCGAAAGTAGTTTCTGTAAAGCGGCGATGGCGCGGTCGGGTTCCCCCATTTGCGCCGCC
>WNGK01012091.1_pt1 | contig 16480 bp, 19 predicted proteins | sample 5400601 | NCBI WGS metagenome assembly WNGK01 (sample SAMN13153376, study PRJNA577476) | soil metagenome | isolation source: 60 cm soil or saprolite under Garry oak tree replicate 1 | place: USA:California | collected 2016-06-15
TTCGTCCGCGTTGGCCGCGGCCGCGACGCGCGCGCCGATGTTCACCGCGATGCCCCCCACTTGTCCTTTTGTGTTCTCGACTTCGCCGGTGTGCAGCCCCGCTCGCGTCGAGAAGCCGAGCTCGCGCGCGCCGTCCCGAATGCCGAAGGCGCAACGGATCGCGCGTGCCGGCCCGTCGAATGTCGCCACGAAACCATCGCCCGTGGTATTCACCTCCTGTCCGCGAAAGCGAGCGAGTTCTCTTCGCACCATGTTGTGATGCCGCTCGAGCAGCGACGTGAACGCGCGGTCACCGATCCGCGCGGCGAGTTCGGTCGAGCCTACGATGTCGGTGACCAGCACGGTTGCAAGAACCCGATCCGCGTCGTGTGTCGGCTTCACACCGGTGAGAAACTCCTGTATCTCGTCCAGAAGCCTGTCCTGATCGCCGACCCAGGGTAGGTGATCGTCGCCGGGCAGCTCGACCAGGCGCGCGCCGGGGATGTGCTTTGCAAGATAGCGGCCATTCTCGATGCTGACGTCGAGGTCGCCGGTACGATGCAGAACCAATGTTGGTACTCGAATCGCGGGAAGCACGGCACGGTAGTCCAATCGCGTATTCATGCGCAATAAGGTCACCGCGGCGCCCGGGCTCGCGGCGCGCCGCAAATACGTCGCCAGCCGCCCCTTGAATGCCTCGTCGTTGGCCATTGTCGGAACGTAATGCGCGACGTCCATCATGCCGCCCCATTCGCGCTCGACGACCTCGTATTCGCGCTCGCGTTCCTCCGGCGTCGGGGCCCAGGGATAGTCGGGACTCCAGATGCGCTTGGCGAAACTGCCGCAAAGCACCAGCGCGGTCGTCCGCTGCGGGTACGTGGCCGCGAAAAGCGTGGCCAGACCGCCGCCCTCGGAGACGCCGAAAAACGCCGCGCGCTCGGACGCTGCCGCGTCCATGACGGCGCGGATATCGTCCATGCGCTCTTCATGGCTCGGTAACTGATCGTCCGGAACGCGGTCGGACAGACCGGTCCCGCGCTTGTCGAACACGATGAGGCGCGAGAAGGATGCCAGTCGTTCGAGGAAGCTTGCGAGGGTGGGTTCTTCCCACGCAAGCTCCACATGCGATATCCATCCCGGGACGTACACGAGATCGAACGGGCCGTCTCCAACGATCTGATACGCGATGTGCACATTGCCGCTGCGCGTGAAGCGGGTGCGGGGCTGCATGCGCAGAGTCTACCTCCCGAATCGGGACCGGTGAACGCTATCGGCCTTTGCGACCGACCTTGTAATTCCGCACTTCGCTTTTGAATGGGTTACATCGGCACCGCGGACGATTAGCCGCTCGGTGAATCCCGATCCCGCATGATTGTGCGACCTTAGCGAAGCACGCCTCGAGGCATCCGCGATGGCACGAATAGTGCATGGATTCAGGCGCGGACCGCGTGCACGCACCAGTCCCGGGAGCCGTGATGCGGCGATTCCATTCGTTCCTGTTCGCAACGATCGCTGCCGCGGTGCTCGGCGGCTCGAATCCTGCAAGCGGCGCGGTGGTGAGCGCGACCGACAGCGGCTTCGAAGTGCTGGAAAACGCCTCGGTGAGCGCGTCGCCCAAGGAGGCGTACGCGCGCCTGCTCAACGTTGGCGCGTGGTGGAACAAGGAACACACGTTTTCCGGCGATGCCGCCAATCTGACCCTCGATGCGCGGCCGGGCGGCTGCTTTTGCGAGCGGCTCAGGGAGGGGGGCGGCGTGCAGCACCTGAGCGTGGTGTACGTGGCACCGAATCAGACACTGCGCTTGATCGGCGGCCTGGGCCCGCTGCAGGCGCTCGGCGTCGCAGGGAGCATGACGATCATGCTCACGCCATCTGGGGACGGAACCGCGATCGCCCTTCGCTACCGAGTCGGCGGCTACACGTCGGACGGGATCAGCAAGTGGGCCGTGCCCGTCGATGGCGTTCTGGGCGACCAGCTCGGGCGGCTGAAGCGCTTTATCGACACCGGCCGTCCCGACGCGGAAGCGCCCGCCCAGAAGTAGGCGCCGGCGCGCTCGGTCTCGTCTCGCGGAGTGGAGTGCGGGAGCGCCTCGCGCAAACGCTACTTTGGCGCGGCCGCCCCATCGCATCCCAAACGCTTGAAGTTGACCTCGAATACTCGATGCGAAACATCGTCGACGGAGGGCTCGACCAATATCGCGTTCGGCGTCACGTAAGCCTTGCGAAAGCCGAGATACTTGCCGCTTTCCTTGTAATTGACTTCCATGCACACGGCGTTATGGGCGGCGTTGAATCGGGCGTCGCGCACCTGCATGGCGGAGGGGTCCGACATCAGAGTGCGAACGCGCGCAACGGCGGCTTCGAGCGCGGCTGCTTCATCGGCCGCGGTCATCGACGGGCGCTCCGCCTGGAACTTGGCGAAAGTCTCCGAGCTCTCCTGGCGGATCTCCAGTTCGCGCTCCCGGGCAGCTTCGCGCGAGGCCGCTTCGGCTGACTCGCGGTCACGAATTTCGGCCGCTTTTTCCTCCTTGAGCTTCTGCGCGACGTGCGCTTGCAGATCGGCCTGCTTCTCCTCGGGCGACTTGCCGCAGCCCCACATGAGCACGACGGCGCACAATGCAACACGGCAAAGGGTCGAACGCATCGGGATTCTCGTGCGGGCCGGTAGGGCGCGGTCGGCGGATTGTCCCAATGCCCATCGGCGAAATCAAGCCGTACGCGTAGCACGTGGCGGCATCCGCCGGGCGGGATGATCTCTCGGGGGCTGTAGGTATCGCGCTGACACCATTATCGGTAACTGTCCGACTGACATGCGAACGCAAGCCTGCGAAGATGCGCGTGGGCCGATCTCGCTTGCAGCGACGAGGAGCAAATGATGAGCAGGGCTGAAAAACGCGCGCGCTGCCTTTTCAACGCAAAGCCAGGCTGCTCGAGCAGAAACCGGCGCGCGACGGCGCGCAAGCGTGAAACGGCGCGTGAGGTTCGCGCGTCGCGTACTGTCTGACAACGGAGGCCGACATGGCTGCCAACACACTATTTCGTACCGGCGAGGAATCTTCCCTCTATCGCGGCCACGGCACCGATGCGCTAGGGCCGAGCGACAGCTCCGATTCGGGGAGCGACATGCAAGGCGTTGCCGACGGCGCGGACGTCGCCGAGCTGGGTCTCGATCCGAGCGTAGTGGACGATAAGGTCTTGCGTCGTGGCGCGCCGCGCGTACGTCGTGCGGCGGAAATCGATCCGAGCCTCGACGACACCGTCATCAACTATCCGAAGAAATAGTTCGCCGCACGGCGCGGCAGGGCCTGTGTGTGGCCCGGGTTGTCGCTCGCTCGCGCTACGGCGCCGCCGCTGCGACCGCGGCGCCCTCGATCCCGTGCCGCGCCAGCGCGCGTGCGACAAATCCCGACGCTTTCATTTCTTCCACGAACCTCGAAAGATATCGGGCGCCGGCAGGGCGGCCTTTGGAAGTCGCCATCGCCTGATTGATGACCATGAAGCGCCCGCCGAGCACGCGCACATCCGCGACGCGCCGGCTATCGGCTTCCATTTGCTGTTTGACGCCGGCCGCGACATCGAGCGACTGCGCGAGCATCGTGTCGATCACCATCGGGGACGTCGGCGCGCGAACGATTCGCGCGCGCTTGAGCTCGCGCGTGAGATACAGATCGTAGGCGCTCCCGGCGCCCACCACTACGCGCACGCCGGCGCGATCGACCTCGTCATTGCTTTGGATCGGCGAGCCCTGCGGCACGATATACGCGCCCTCGATGATCACATAGGGTGCGGTGTAATCCATGTCGGCAGCGCGCACCGGATCCACGGCCAGGAACGCCACGTCCCAGCTGCCAATCCCCTCGACCACCTTGCCCGCGGCGGAAAAGGTCACCAGCCCGAGACCAACGCCGAGGCGCTTTGCGAGCTCGCGCGCAAGATCGACCGAGACACCGCGCGGCTCGCCCGTCGTTGCATCCTTGCCTGCCAGCACGGGATTGCCGAAGTTGATCGCAGCGCGCAGCGTGCCGGATGGCGCAAGCTGGACCACCGCGTCGCGAGATAAGGAAACGGTCATGGTTGAAGCTGCGCAAGCGCCCAGGAACGCCAATGCGATCGCTGCCGCGGCTCGGCGAGCGACGCGTCGACATCGTCCGGTGGCCCATCGCATCTTCGCAGCGCGTTTCACTTCGGCAAGGAACTTGACCAGCGCCAGCACGTCACGGAAGGCCGGATCGTCGCCCGCTTCCGCCCACTCGAAGAGCACGCTCTCCGTGCCGACCAAGGTGCAGGTCAGGTCGATCATCGCCCGCGCACGCCATGCGCGCGATCGAGATCGAGCTCGTCCGCTTCGGCCACGAGCGCACCGACGCCGATCAGAAGATACCGCCGACCGCGCGGACACCCGGCGCGAGCGAAGGCTCGTCGACGACCGAGTCGACCCGTCGACGATCCACGTAGACCCTCGGATGGCAGGCGCGCAGCGACTCGCGATAATCGGCAGCGGACATCAGCATGGCGGACCTCCTGCAAATACGGATACGACTATATTATCGCGCGTCCAGCTCGCAGGACATTGGCCGAAGGCCCCTTCGCGCAAGTCCTACGACAAAATACGACATGGTCCCATTGCAGCATCTCCGCCATTCAAGGGAAGATGCATTTGTCGCAACTTCTACGCGAGGACAGTGTGACCATAGTTTGGATGATATTGATCGGCTTTGTAGTCGGACTGCTGGCGAAGATGCTGACGCCGGGACGCGATCCGAGCGGATTCTTCATCACCGCTGCGATCGGTATCGCAGGGTCGCTCCTTGCAACGTATGGCGGCCAGGCACTGGGCCTATACAACCCGGGTGAGCCGGCTGGCTTCATCGGCTCGGTGGTCGGTGCAATTGTGCTGCTCGTCATCTATCATCTCGTGCGCCGCAACTCGGCGACGACGGTTTGATCGACGAATTTTGCACATGCAAGGGCCTGCGGAGCGCAGGCCCTTTTTATTCGCGAAGCCGCTTTCCACCCCGCTCCTTGTCGCGATGATCCGGCGCGCGAGCGTCTAGGATAAAGAAGTGAACGAGCTGGTCGCTAGACGCACTTGTTCTGGGAGTTCGACCACTCAAGCTGCACGTTCCAGCCCAGGATCTTCTTGAATGTCCAGGCGCAGATGTCGCCGATTTCCCCGTTGCTGTCGTCGTACCATCCCTGTCCGGGAATCGGATCGGTGATCGCCTCGCACAGCTCGTGCGAGCTCGTCGCCGTCAGCGCATCGATCGCGCTCATGCCACCCAGGCAGCCGGTGCAGCCGGGATACGGCATCACCGCGTAATACAGCGAGCCCGCATTGTTGTGATAGCCGCAGTAGTTCTGGCAGGACTTGCTGCCGCCCATGATCGATACGACATTCGGATCGAGAAAGACGAAATACAGCGAATTCTTGTTGTTCTTGGGGACGGTCCCGGCCTTGATCCATTGTGCAAGGCGCGCGCGGATCTGCGAATCGCTGGTGCTGGACGCGGGAGCGTTTGCGCCGATCACTTTGCTGCCGATGAAGCTGCCGTGACCGATCTTCTTGCCGGAAACGTCGTACTCGGCGAGCTGATCGATGAGCGCGCTCCCCAGGATGTCGGCAAAGAATTGGTTCATTCTCGCGATCAATTCCTTGGCGCTCGGCGAGGCTGCCCACTGCTTGCCCCAGAATATCGCGAACACCTCGACGTTCTGCAGCAGCGCGCCCCCGCGATACGTGAGTTTCGCGCTGCGCGCCACGGGGGCCGGCGCTCCCTCGAAGGGGTCGCCGCGGTCCCCACGCACGAGATCGCGCAGCGTCGTCGAAGGCTTCGCGGCATACAGCGGGACGATGCGCACATATTCGGCCGCTTCGAACTTCACGCCGGCCGAACCGGCTTTGGCACGCGGCGTCTGCTTGCGCGCTCCTCGCGCCGTCGCGGGCATCGTTAGACTGGATTTGGGTTTACGCGTTGTCACCAATGGCTTCATCCTGAGGATTAAGTTCGTACGCAGCGTGGCACATGCTCGTCTCTTCCATGGCGAGCACGGTCTTGACACCCAGGAATTTACAACGCGATCGGCTGGCCGTGCGGGGTCCGCCGCGCCGCCTCTTCCCATTCGAGCCTGCGCTGACGCAGCCGCTCGGCGCTCACGAGCCCCTTCCGGTCGGCGATGCGCTCCAGCGCGGTCAACCAATGCTCGTAGTATCGCTCGCCGGTGTCGGGCACGCCGCGCAGCCGCAGATCGGCGATCACTTCTCCGAGCGTCTGCGCCCATTCCTTCCAGCTGAACTCGCCGCGCTCGTGCAGCGCGAGCGTCATCGCGAACGCCTGCGCTTCCCACGGTGCCTTGAACACCGGCCCCTCAGCATCGCGCGGCAGATCGGGGAGCGCGTCCTCGATTGTCAACGTTGCGGATGCAGCGCCCTTGGATTCGGCAGCGTGCGTCATCAGCGCTCGAGATACGATTCCCAGCAGTCGACATGAACCGCCGTAGCCGTGGTGTCGGCGCCCCAGAGTTCCGCCGCCGAGAAGCGCACCGTATACAGCCATTGCGCCTGCTCGCCGAGTCCGAGCGCATTACTGTCCGGGAACACGTGTGCACCGTGTATCGCCATGATCGTTCCCTGCTTGCCGCGGCAATAGCGCGGCAGCCGCGTATGCGTAGGGACGTTGATGGTACGGGTGCGCACCGCGTCGCCGACGGCGAAGCGCGACGGCGCGACGGAATCGCGTTGCGTCGAGCTGCCACGTGCAAGGGAGGAACCCGCAGATGGCCGTCGCCGAGCTCCTCGGGCGCGACCAGCCCGCGTTCCAGCATGAGCCTCTGCAGTCCTTCGAGCCAGATCTCGTAATAGCTGCTGGAAAGATAACGCGCGGGCGGCAGGCTTTCGCGCGCCGCGCGCGACTGATCGAGATTCCACAAACGCGTGGCGCCCATCGCCAGCGTCAGCGCAAACGCACGGCGCTCCCACTCGCCGTGGAACGCAGGCTCATCGGCTTCCGGCGCGACAGGACCGAAATTGTGCATGCCGCCCATGTCGTGCACTCCGTTCATGGCCCGGCCGCCATCGCAGGTTCCGGCGTTTTGGCGACGCCGGTGCCGATCATCGAATCGCGTGTCACCAGCGTGGCGAGCCGCTCCTCGGTCCACCCGCGCGTGCCCTCGGGCCGGATCGGCAGCACGAGATAGCGGATTTCGGCGGTCGAATCCCAGACTCGAACTTCGACGTCATCGGGCAAGGTCACCCCAAAATCGTGCAGCACGCCGCGAGGATCGATCACCGCGCGGGAGCGATACGGCGCCGACTTGTACCAGACGGGAGGCAGCCCAAGCACCGGCCACGGATAGCACGAGCACAGCGTGCACACGACCATGTTGTGAACGCCAGCCGTGTTCTCCAGCGCGACCATGTGCTCGCCTTGCCGCCCCGTGTGTCCGAGCGTCGCGATAGCGGCGGTCGCGTCCTCGAGCAGCCGCCAGCGAAAATCCGGATCGATCCAGGCCCTGGCGACGACGCGAGCGCCGTTATGCGGGCCGACCTGCGTTTCGTAAGTCTCGATCAGAATGTCGAGGGCCTTGGGATCGACATAGCCTTTTTCCACCAGCAGCGATTCGAGCGCGCGCACCCGGGCGTCCATCTCGGAGAGCGCCGAGCCGCCCTGCGGATGGCGATGCTCGTGTGCGTAGTCGTGACGATGCTCCTGGCTGTCGTGCTGGGCGTCGTGGCTCATGCGTTTACTCCCGGCCGCCTTCGACGGGATGGCCTTCGGCACGCCAACGCAACATTCCACCGGCGAGGTTGCTCGCCCGCCCGGGCTGGAAGCTCGCCGAGCGGGATCAGCTTCGAGCCGTGAATCCGGCCGAGCGGTCCCGCGTATTCGTCCGGCTGGCGCACATCGACGATCTGCAGCTTCGCGGCGTGTTCCTCCAGCGCGTCGGGCTGGATCTCCCATATGCCGGCGAACGTGAAGGTCAACGGTGCCCATGCCGGGTCCGCGAGAAGGACGGTATCGCGCTCCGGCTGGCCACACTTGAGATTGGCGGGTACGGCGATGTCGATGAGCTTCGGGTGCGGCAAGCCGAGGTTGTTCATGTATCCGACGAAATCCGCCTCTCCAATGTCGCCGCCCAGGCGCGGGTTGAAGCGCCGCTCCTCCGCGACGCTGGTCACTGTGAGGCCGGTGTAATCATGCGCGGGGTAGAGCAGGCAGGTCGGCGGCAAAGTCAGGATCTGGCTGCGCACCGAGCGGTACATCGCCCGCGGATCCCCCTGCTGGAAATCGGTGCGGCCGCTGCCTCGTATCAACAGGCAGTCACCGGTGAACGCCATGCTTTCGTCGTCGAGGACGTAGGTGACGCAGCCATGGGTGTGGCCCGGCGTGGCGCGCGTCTCGAGATAGCGCTTGCCGAAGGCGACGCGGTCGCCGTGCGCGAGATAGCGATCGGCGCCCTCGGCGCCGCTCGCCGCCGATAACGCGATGTCGCTGCCGAACCGCCGCTTCAGCAACCATGCGCCCGTCACATGATCGGCATGAACGTGCGTCTCGAGCGTGGCGACGAGCTTGAGGCCGAGCTCCTGGATCAGCGCGGTGTCGCGGCGCGCCTGCTCGAAAACCGGGTCGATCAGCACCGCGTCATGCGTGCGGCTATCCGCCAGCAGATAGGAGTAGGTCGACGATTGCGGGTCGAAAAGCTGGCGGAATATCAGCATTCAGGCTACCGGTCGTCTGCGACTTGCGCGCCGGGGCCGATGCCCGCGCGTGCGCGTTCGGCGAGCTCGAACGCCAGCATCCCTGCAAGCATGGCGACGACGAACAGCAGCGCCTTCATCTGGCCGGCACCGAGCGCGACGACGGCCGGCCCGGGGCAGAAGCCTGCGAGCCCCCAACCGACACCGAACGCTACGCTTCCGAGCACGAGGCGGCGATCGATGTGGCGAGCGTTGGGCAGGATCATCGGCGTGCCGAGCACGGTCAGCTTGCGTTTCGCCGCCACGAGAAAAGCGGGCGCGCCCACGGCGATCGCGCCAGCCATCACCAGAGCGAGCGACGGATCCCATGGGCCCGCGAGATCCAGGAAGCCGAGCACTTTCGCCGGGCTGACCATGCGCGACACGATGAGGCCGATCCCGAACACGAGTCCCGCAAGAAACGATGAAAAAGCATACACGGTGATTTCTCAGAATCCTATGACGTGCCGCACGAGGAAAACCGTCGCGAACCCTGCGCCCATGAACAACAGTGTGGCGACGAGCGAGCGCAGCGAAAGGCGTGAAACGCCGCAGACGCCGTGACCGCTGGTGCATCCCGCGCCATAACGCGTGCCCACGCCGACCAACAGGCCTGCGACGATGATCGTGGGATAATTCGCTTCGATCGCGATCGCCGGGGACGCTGCAATACGTGAGTAAATAAGGGGCGCCAGGAGCAGGCCCAGCACAAAAGCGACTCGCCACGAGAGATCGGCGTAGGTCGGCCTGACCAAGCCGCCGACGATGCCGCTGATGCCCGCAATCCGCCCGTTAACGAGCGCAAACATTGCGGTCGCTATGCCGATGATCGCGCCGCCGATGACGGCGGACCACGGCGTGAACGAAGCCCAATCGATGTGCATCGGTGATGACCCCGGCGTTTCGCGTTGATGGTCAACCGCGGCGAATGCGCTGCAGGTTCCATTCTATCGGGATTTGCGCGACCCAGAGCGCCGATACCAACCGGTGTCATCCCCGCGAAGCCTGCCCCGGCGCAGGCGGGGGGCCGGGATCGGCGATCAAGCTTCGCGTACGCCGAGGCGCTTCAGCGCGATCTCCAGCGGGCAGAAGCGGGTAAAGCCGCTCTGGAACAGGTTCGCGCCGACAAACGCGGTGAACCACAGCCAGTTCGCGCTCACGAACAACGGACTGGCGGGCGCACCAAGTGCCAGCGAGATCAGCACGAACGCGCCGGCGAAAATGCGAATCATGCGGTTGGTGTTCAACGCAAAGTCTCCAAGTTAGATGCCGCTCACGGATAACGTTTCCGGTTGACGGCGTAGTACAGCACGGGAATCACGACCAGCGTCAACAGCGTGGAAACCAGGATGCCAAAGATCAGCGCGATCGCCAGACCGTTGAAGATCGGGTCGTCGAGGATGAAAAGCGCACCCAATATCGCGGCAAAGGCGGTCAGCGCGATTGGTTTCGCTCGTGCTGCGGCCGCGTCGACGACGGCTTCGGAAAATGGTGCGCCGCGCCGAATTTCCAGATTGATAAAATCTACCAGGAGGATCGAATTGCGGACGATGATGCCCGCCAGCGCAATCATGCCGATCATCGACGTCGCGGTGAACTGGGCGCGCAAAAGCGCATGACCGGGCATCACACCGATGATCGTAAGAGGGATTGGCGCCATGATGACCAGCGGGGTCAGATACGAACCGAACTGGGCGACGACGAGCAGGTAGATCAGCAGCAGCCCGACCGCGTACGCGGCGCCCATGTCGCGAAATGTCTCGTAGGTAACCTGCCACTCTCCGTCCCACTTGAGCGCGTATTCGCGGAACGGGTCCGACGGCTGGCGGATGAAATACTCGCCCAGGCGGCCGCCTTGCGGCAGCTGAACGCCGGCAAGTGAGCCGCGAACGGCGAACATGCCGTAGAGCGGGCTATCGACCTTCCCGGCGACGTCGCCGATCACATAGGACAGCGGCAGCAAGTCCTTGTGGTAGATCGTGCGGTCGCGCTCGACGGTGTGTCCCTGCACCAGCTCGGAGAGGGGCACCAGCGCGCCGTCGCTCGAACGCACCTTCATGCCTAACAGCCCATCGAGCTTCGCCTGCCGCTCGGGCGGCAGCGTCAGGCGCACGGGCACGCCGTACTTGGCCTGTGCGTCGTGCAGCATCGTGACGTCGTCGCCCTCCAGGGCAACGCGCATTGCCGCCACGACGTCGGCAGAGGCGACACCGAGGGTCGCCGCCCGTGCCTGGTCAATACGCAGGGCGAGTTTCGGCGCGCTGTCCTCGATCGAGTCGTCGATCCCGACGATCTCGGCATGGCGGCCCAACTCGGCGCGCACGCGCTTGGCGATCGCGTGTCGGCCGGTCTCGTCGGGGCCGTAGATCTCCGCTACCAGCGGCGAGAGCACCGGAGGTCCGGGCGGCACTTCGACGACCTTGACTCTTGCACCGTACTCGGCGCCGATGCGTTCGAGTTCCGGCCGCACCGCACCTGCGATCTCGTGGCTCTGGCGATCGCGGTGACGCTTGTCCACCAGATTGACCTGCACGTCGCCGTTTTCCGGCGCCTGCCGCAGGTTGTATTGCCGTACGAGGCCGTTGAAGTTGATCGGCGCCGCGGTACCGGCATAGCCTTCGTAGTCGGTGACCTCGGGAATCGTCGACACATACGCGCCCATTGCGCGAAGCACCGCGGCAGTGCTTTCCACCGGTGCGCCTGCCGGCATATCGACGACGACCTGGAATTCCGATTTGTTGTCGAACGGCAGCATTTTCAGCACTACCCACTGCACGACCGCGAGAAGCGCTGACAGGAGGATCGCGAGGACGATGCCGAACCAAAGTCGGCGCCGGTTTCGCTTGCCTGTTTGCGGGTCGAGAAACGGGGCCAAGACTCGCATGAAGCCGCTCGCCAGCTTGCTGTCGAGCCGGGATGGCCCGGGCGCCGTCACCGCGTTGCGGCGCGCGAGCTGGAACGCGAACCACGGCGTGATAATGAAGGCGACGGCGAGCGAGATCAGCATGCCCATGCTGGCATTGATCGGAATGGGGCCCATGTACGGACCCATGAGCCCGCTGACGAACGCCATCGGCAACAGCGCCGCGATCACGGTCAGCGTGGCCAGGATTGTCGGTCCGCCCACTTCATCGACCGCCTTCGGGATCAACGTGATCAGCGCAGTTGCGGGTTCGAGCCCGCGATGCCGATGAATGTTCTCGACCACGACGATGGCGTCGTCGACCAGGATACCGATGGAGAAGATCAGTGCGAACAGCGAGACGCGGTTCAGCGTGAATCCCCAAGCCCACGACGCGAATAGCGTCGCGGAGAGCGTCAAGATGACGGCCGCGCCGACAATCAGCGCTTCGCGCCGGCCAAGCGTGACCAGCACGAGTGCAACAACCGAAAGCGTGGCGAGGACAAGCTTCTGGATCAGCTTCATCGCCTTGTCGTTCGCCGTCTCGCCGTAATTGCGCGTGACGGTCACCTCGACGCCCGAGGGGATCACCGCGTTCTTCAGTTCACCGACACGCGCGACGAGGCGCTCGGCGACATCCACCGCGTTTTCACCCGGCTTCTTGGTCACGGCGATCGTTACGGCCGGAAATTCTCCCGTTGCAGCGATCCCCTTTGCCGGCGCGCCTGGACCCGTACCGAACCAGACGTAACGCGCGGGCGGAGGCGGGCCATCGACTATCCGCGCCACGTCGGAAAGATAGACTGGATTGCCGCCAACGACGCCGATGACCAGTGATGAGACGTCCTCGGCATTGGCGAGAAATCGTCCGGTTTCTACCTCGATGGTCTTGTTGTCGGCGTTGAGCATGCCGGACGGCCGAGCAGTGTTGGCGAGAATGAGGGCCTGTCGGATATCCGTCGCTGCAAGCTTGAACGCAGCCAGCCGCTCCGGGTCAAGCAGCACGCGGGCTATGCGTCCAGGGCCGCCGATTGTCGTTACTTCGCGCGTCCCCGGGACGCGCTTGAGCTCGACCTCGACGGCGTGCGCGACGCGCTCGAGTTCGAAAGCACCACTGGCTGGGTCCGGCGTCCACAAGGTGAGTGTGACAATGGGAACGTCGTCGATACCCTTGGGCTTGATCAGTGGCTCGCCGACATTCAGTTCTTTTGGCAGCCAGTCACGGTTCGAGAGGATCGTGTCGTAAAGACGCACCAGCACTTCCGTGCGTGGTACCCCGACTTTGAACTGCGCGGTGATGATCGCGAGGCCCGGTTTCGACACCGAGAATACGTGGTCGAGGCCGTGGATCTGCGCGATCACCTGCTCCGCAGGGATTGCCACCAGCACCTCGACGTCCTTCGCCGATGCCCCGGGAAATGGCACGAGCACGTTAGCCATCGTGACGTTGATCTGCGGCTCCTCCTCGCGCGGCGTCACCACGACCGCGAACGCGCCTAAAAGCAACGCCAGCAGCGCAACGAGCGGAGTCAGCCGCGATTCGAGAAAGAAGCGCGCGATGCGGCCGGAGATGCCCATGCAGGTTCTACGAGGACTTCAACCCGACGATACCGAGTGCCTTGATGACGTGCTTGTCGCAGATCGCCTCGGCCGTGTCTTGCTTCATCGTGCTCATGAGGTCATGGCGTCGAGATAGCCAGCCTACGACGGTTGGTCATCGCTTTTGCTCGCTTCTATGCCAGCACGCACCGGCTCGATCGCAACGCGCTCGCCAGCGTTGAGCCCCGCGAGGACTTCGATCAGACCGTCGCCCGCGGATTCGCCCAGGCGCACCTGCCGCAGCTGCGCATGGCCGTTCGCGTTGAGCACATAGACGGCCGTGACTTCGCTGCGCCTTATCACGGCTGCTTGGGGAATGGCCAATGCTCGCGCATGGCCGGTGACGATCGACGCGCGCGCGTATTGTCCCGGCATGAGCCCTTTGCCTTCGGGTAGGTCGAGGCGCACCCGCGTCGTATGCGTGCGAGTGTCGGCCACAGGGATCACGGTCACCTGTCGCGCGGTCAGCGAGTGCTTGAGTGTCGGCAATTCAATCCTTATCGGCGCATCGAAATTCGCCTGCGCGAGCACGCTCTGCGGCAGGGTCGCTGTGACGCGCAGTTCGCGCGGATCGAAAACCGTGATCAGCGGCCGGCCCATTGTCGCCATGTCTCCCACGTCGACTTCGGTCGATGCGACGACGCCGTTGTAAGGTGCGACGATCGTGGTGAAGCTCTTCGATGTCGCTGACTGACCGGCGTTGGCCACCGCCGCGGCGGCCTGCGCCTGTGCGGCGAGGTATTCGGCCTCGGCTTGGTCGAACGCCGCCTGGCTGATGAACTTTTGCGCCAATAGGCGCTGACTTCGCTCGTACTTGCTCTTGGCGTTGACGAGATTCGCCTGCGCCTCATGCGCCTGGCTCTGGCTTGCCGCCTCCGCCTGTAAGGCGCTGCGGGGATCGATTTGCACGAGTACCTGGCCCGCCTTGACGATGTCACCAGCTTTGACCGCCAGCACGACGACGCGGCCCGCCACCTGCGCTGCCAACGTCGATTGACGCACCGCCTCGACGATGCCCTCCGCAACAGTCACTCGATCGAGTTCGAGGTACTCGACCACGGCGCTCGGTGACGACGCAGGCCCGGCAGTCACGGACAGCGCCAGCATGAGCGATCCTATCGCCAGCATGCACCTGCGGAGCAGCGGCTGGCTCATCATTCTAGGGAGCCTTGCAGGTGCTGATCCCGAACGGAAGATATCCTGGACACCAGCCGATCAGTCCCGTTGCAAGCGGGATCAGTCCGACCACGGCCCACCAGCGGCTCGGACCGTCCAAGATGAAGAACAGGCTCAGGATCGCCAGACCCGCGGCGATCCGCAGCGCCCGGTCGATGCCGCCAACGTTCGCGTTCATGACCCACTCCTGTAATCTGTTCAATGACGTTTGCAGCATAGGGTGCTGAGCACCTGGAATCTGTGACCTGGGTCACAGAGAGTGACGATTCGGCCCCTGTCGCAGGCATCATCGCGGCAGGCTATTGAGCGTTTCCTAAGTGCGTGACATCAGTTGCATTTGGATGATGTGGCCCTCACCCCAGCCCCTCTCCCACTGGAGAGGGGTGCGCGACAGCGCGTGTGAGGGTCACATGTCACCCAGTTGCGTAATGCTCAATAAGCCGCGCTGGCTCAGCTTGGCGCGAGCCGAGTTGTAGAATAGCCACAACGGGGTCTGACCCGAGCCCTACCGCGCCGAATCGCATTGACGACTTCCGTTGCGTCTTCTGCAGCCGCGCTGCGCAAGCTTTTTCCTGCGCTCGCCGGCGCTGCCCCTGCCACGCTGACGCGGATTGTGGAGCGTGGTATCCATCGCAACGTCTCGGCAGGGACGATTCTGTTCGATGCGCACACGCCTTGCCGAGGATTCCCGCTGGTTCTGTCAGGGACGATCAAGGTACTGCAACGGTATCCGAACGGCCGCGAGATGCCGCTGTACCGGGTGAAGCCGGGGGAGAGTTGTCTGCTCTCCAGCAGTTGTCTGCTCGGTCACACGGAGTACACGGCGACCGGCATCGCCGACACGGATGTCGAGCTATTAATCGTCCCTCCCGCCGATTTCCATGCATTGATCGCCAGCGACGAGCAGTTTCGCAACCATGTATTCAGTCTGTTCGGAGCGCGTCTGGCGACGCTGCTATCGCTGGTCGAGGCGATCGCCTACCAGAAGCTCGATCAGCGCCTGGCCACGCTCTTGTTAACAAAGGGTGATCCAGTGCACGCGACACACCAGGCGCTGGCCGACGAGCTGGGCAGCGTGCGCGAGATCGTTAGCCGGCTCCTGCGAGTGTTCGAGGATAAAGGCTGGGTGGATCTAGCGAGAGAGCAGATCCGTGTCACCGACCCCGCTGCGTTGGCTGCGCTGGCACACACCTGAGGCGGAAGGCGCGGCTCGCACTCTCGCGCGGCCAAGCGCTCATTCGAATCCGCTGGGCGAACACGGAGCTGCGAGCTGCGAAAGCTACGCGCTCGAAGATTGAATTTTTTCCGCCTCGCTTTATCTTAAAATATTCGGCGTAAAAGCTCCGTCACGATCCTAATGAATAAAACCGTCTCGTTTCATCCTGCCGTCGACGCCTGGTTCCGCAAGCAATTCGAGGCTCCCACCGAGCCGCAGGCACGCGCCTGGCCGCACATCCAGGCAGGCCGCAATGTCCTCGTTGCCGCACCGACCGGCTCGGGAAAGACGCTGGCCGCGTTCCTGGCAGCAATCGACGGTCTGATCCGGCGAGGCGTAAAGGCCGCGCTGCCGGACGAGACCATCGTCGTCTACGTCTCGCCCCTCAAGGCGCTTTCCAACGATATCCAGAAAAATCTGGCCGCGCCGCTCGCGGGCATACGCGACGAGCTGCAGGCGCTCGGGCTTCCCGACGTCGACATCCGCACGCTGGTTCGCACCGGCGACACGCCGCAGGCGGAGCGCGTCAGCATGCGCCGGCGGCCGCCGCACATCGTGGTCACGACGCCGGAGTCGCTCTATATCCTTCTGGGCTCGGAGTCAGGGCGCAGGATGCTCGCGACGACGCAAACGGTCATCGTCGACGAAATCCACGCGCTGGCGGGCAACAAGCGAGGGAGCCATCTCGCCCTGTCGCTTGTGCGGCTGGCCGCGCTGACGCCGAAAGCCCCGGTGCGCATCGGCTTGTCGGCTACGCAGAAGCCGGTGGAAGACATCGCGCGCTTTCTGATCGGTGGCACCGAGACCTCCCGGTGCCACAAGGGCCACGAATGCGCCATTGTCGATGCGGGCCACATCCGGACGCGCGATCTGG
>WNGK01004675.1_pt1 | contig 16479 bp, 18 predicted proteins | sample 5400601 | NCBI WGS metagenome assembly WNGK01 (sample SAMN13153376, study PRJNA577476) | soil metagenome | isolation source: 60 cm soil or saprolite under Garry oak tree replicate 1 | place: USA:California | collected 2016-06-15
TCGACGACCACGACTTCGATTTCAAGACGCGCCACGCGCGGGAGTTCCTGGCGGACGGCAACAAGGTGAAGGTGACGATGATGTATCGCGGGCGGCAGATGGCGCACATCGAGCTGGGTCGCGAAGTGCTGGATCGTGTTGCGCAAGAGCTGAAAGACATTGGAAAGATCGAACAAGAACCAAAGCTCGAGGGCCGGAATATGTCGATGGTCCTCGCACCTAAGTAATAGACCCCGGGGCCATGCCCCGGGGTGGGAGCCCTAGAGATGCCTAAACAGAAATCCAAGCGCGCGCTGCGGAAGCGGATTCACCTGACGGGGACCGGGAAGCTGCGTCGCTACCGAGCCTACAAGCGCCACATCCTGACCTCTAAGCATCCGAAGCGGAAGCGGCACCTGCGGAAGGCGACGCTGGTGTCGCATGCCGACCGCCGCCTCAAGCGCCTGCTGCTGGCGTAAGGAGATCCCATGCCTCGCGTCAAAAGCAACGTTGCGCGGCTGAAGCGCAAGAACAAAGTCATGAAGCTCGCCAAGGGGTACTGGGGCGGGCGCAGCAAACTCTGGAAAGCCGCGAAGGAGGCGACCGAGCGCGCGGCGAAGTACGCCTACCGCGATCGCCGGGCGAAGAAGGTCGAGTTCCGCCGCCTTTGGATCACGCGCATCAACGCGGCCGCGCGACTGCACGCGCTGTCGTACAACCGCCTGATGAACGGCCTGCGCAAAGCGGGCGTCGAGATCAACCGGAAGATTCTGGCCGATCTCGCCGTGAAGGACCCGGCGGCGTTTGAGCAGCTGGCGGAGGTCGCAAAGAAGGCTCTCTAACAATGAGCGACCTCCTTGCAGCCCTGGATTCGCTGCGGGAGCGTCTGAAGGAGATTCCGCAGGCGGATGAACGCCGGCTCCAGGAGCTCAAGACTGAGCTCCTGGGCCGCAAGGCCGGCGCCCTCACCCAAATCCTCAAAGCCCTCCCGGACTTGGGGCCCGACGAACGCAAGCGCGTCGGCGGCGCCGCCAACGCCCTCAAACAAGAGCTGGAGCGCGCGATCGCAGCGCGCGAGGCCAATCTCAAACAGGGCGCTACCAATCTGTCCGGCATCGATCTCACCATGCCGGCGCGCCACCAGTGGCACGGCGGGCTTCACCTCGTCACGCAGGTCGTCGATGAGATCTGCGACATCTTTCGCGAGCTGGGCTTCACGCGCGTTACCGGCCCCGAGGCGGAGACCGAGCGCTACAACTTCTACGCGCTGAATTTCCCCAAGGACCACCCGGCACTCGACGCCCAGGACAGTTTCTACCTGGGTGGGGATGTCGTCCTCCGCACGCACACGTCGCCGGTGCAAATCCGCACGCTCGAGACCTATCCGCCGCCGATTCGCATCGTCGTGCCGGGTCGCTGTTATCGCCGCGATCCGTTCGACGCGTCGCACTCACCCGTCTTCGAGCAGATCGAAGGGTTCGCGGTGGATGAAGGGATTAGCTTCGTCGACTTCAAAGCGACGCTGGCCACTTGGGCGCGCCGGTTCTTCTCGCCTCAGACCAAGGTGCGCTTCCGGCCCTCGTAAGATCCTCGGCTCCGGCATGGTACATCCCGCCGTGCTGGAGAACGTCGACGTCGATAGCGAGAAGTACACAGGCTACGCGTGGGGCATGGGCCCCGAGCGGATTGCGATGCTGCGGCACGGAATCCCCGACATCAGACTCTTCTTCGATTCTGACGTACGGTTCCTCGAACAGTTCATTGGGAGTCAGGAGCCTGGAGTTGGGATTCAGACTCCTGGATCCCGACTCCCGACCCCATGATAGTTTCCCGCCGCTGGCTCGAAGCCCTGCTCGGCCGCATGCTCACGGGTCAGGACGTCGCCGACCGGCTCGCCCGCCAGGTCGCCCCCGTCGATGGCGTCGTGCCGATCCATCAGGACCTGCGCGACGTCTTGATCGCGCGCGCCGGCTCGCCCGCCAGGTCGCCCCCGTCGATGGCGTCGTGCCGATCCATCAGGACCTGCGCGACGTCTTGATCGCGCGCGTGCTCGAAGTGAAGCAGCACCCGAACGCCGATCGCCTGTCGCTCTGTCAGGTGGATGCGGGCGGTGGTGCCCCTCTCGAAGTGGTGTGCGGGGCTCCGAACGTGCAGGCGGGGAAGCTGTATCCATTCGCGCCGGTCGGCGCGACGCTGCCGGGCGGGCTCAAGCTCGAGCGCCGCAAGATTCGCGGCGTCGAGTCCAATGGCATGCTCTGCTCGGCAAAAGAGCTCGGTCTCGGTGCCGATCGCGACGGCATTCTGGAGCTCGATACGAAGGCGCCGCCCGGGACGCCCTTTCTCGAAGCAATTCCGATTGGCGACGAGCAAATCATCATCGACGTGTCGGCGAACCGGCCCGACTTGCTATGCCACAAGGGAGTCGCGCGCGAGCTGGCGGTGAGCCTGGGAGCGACGGTGAAGCTGCCCGAGATACCCGTCGGCACGACTGCACGTCGGCACGACTCCAGTCGTGCCACTCGTGCCACTCGTGCCGACGTGGATGGTGTGGAGGTCCGCCTCGAGGATCCAGAGGGCGCGCCGCGCTACATGACCGCGGTCATTCGTGGCGTCAAGGTGCAGCCAAGTCCGGCCTGGCTGGCCGCGCGTCTCCAGAGCATTGGTCAGCGCCCGATCAACAACATCGTCGACGCGACGAATTACATCCTGTTCGAGCTCAACCAACCGCTGCACGCCTTCGATCTCGCCAAGCTGCGTGGGCCGGCGGTCGTCGTCAGACGCGCCAAACCGGGCGAACCGATCGTCACGCTGGACGGAGTCGCGCGCAAGCTCACGCCGGAGATGACGGCCATTTGCGACGCCGAACGGCCGCAGATCGTTGCCGGCGTCATGGGGAGTGCCGAATCCGAGGTCACGGAGAATACCACGGACATCGTCCTCGAAGCCGCCTATTTCCAGCCGACGCGCATTCGCCGCACCCGTCGCGCCCTCGGCGTTTCGAGTGAATCGAGCTATCGCTTCGAGCGGGGCATCGACATGCTCGGCATGCCCGATGCACTGGCGCGCGCGATCGACCTGATCCGTGCCCTGGCGGGCGGCGAGCTGCGCGAGTCGCCGATCGATCTTTGGCCGGAGCCGCAGAAGCCCCGCTCGGTGTTCCTGCGCGAGGCGCGCGTAAACCATCTGCTCGGCGTTTCCGTGCCGCGCAAAGAGATCGAGCGCCTGTTGTCGGCCGTCGGTTTCGTGGCAGCGCCGAAGGACGACCGGCTGGCCGTCCAAATTCCCGGCTGGCGACCCGACGTGACGCGCGAAGTCGATCTGATCGAAGAAGTCGCCCGGTTGCGTGGCTACGACTCGTTCCCGGACGAGCTGCGGCCGTATCGCCCCGGCACCGTACCTGACGCCCCGGCGGACCTGACGTTGCGGCGCATCCGCGAGCAGTTGGTGGCGAGCGGGGGAGGACTGCTCGAGGTCCGGACGCTTCCCCTTGGCCCCGCTGACGCTCCGGACGCCGTGGCCATCCAGAACCCTCTCTCGGCGGAGGAAGCCCATCTTCGGAGCCGGCTACTGCCTGGTCTCGTGCGGCGGGTCGAGTACAACTGGGCGCAGGGGCAGCGCGATGTCCGGTTGTTCGAGGTCGGGACAGTCTTCCGGAAGGGTGCAGGACCCCGCCCGGAAGAGGACCTACACCTCGCGGTTGTCCTCACCGGCGCTCGCCATCCGGCCCACTGGTTTGATGGCATCCTCGGTGTGTTGGGAGATGCGAAACTACCTGATATGGACATATGGGACCTAAAGCACCACTTTGAGTTAGCTGTCGGGGTCGCGGCACCCTCGAGCGACGTGCAACCGGCCGCAAATGGGTCCGGTTGGCTAGCGGTGAAACAGGGCGGCGGTGAGCCGGTCGGTCAGGCCATGCCGCTCGAAGCTGACGCGCCACGCTGGGCGGGCCCCTTGTTCGGGCTCGAGGTCAGGATCGCAATCGAGTCCCTTCCCGTGGTGCGGTATCGGTCGTTGCCCACACAGCCGCCTGTCGTTCGCGACATCTCACTCGTTGTTCCGGGGGGTGGCGGCGTCGCGGCGGAGGCAATCGAGTCGGTGCTACGTCGCGAGGGCGGGAGGCTGCTGGAGCGGCTGGATGTCTTGGATGAGTACCGTGGGAAGGGGTTGCCGGACGGGACGCGCGGGGTGACGTGGCGGTGCACGTTCCGCGATCCGGCGAAGACGCTCACGGAGCGGGAGATTGATGCGCTGCTCAGCCGGATGCTGACGGCGCTGGAGGAGCAATTTGACGTACGGCGGCGACAGGCCACCAGCTGACGTGCGTGAGGTCATCGATCAGCTCGAGGCGATTCTCCGCGACGTAGCGGAGGAGCTGGCGGGCTGGCGTTCGCGTGCGCAGAAAGCAGAGTCGGAGCTGAAGGCGCGCGGCAGCCCGGTCAAGAACACGGAGCTCGAGTCGGAGAACAAGGCGCTGCGGCAGCGCGTGGAAGGCGCCCGCACTCGTGTCCACGATCTCATGCAACGACTCACGTTTTTGGAAGAGCAGGCGCGTGATAATGGAGGCCACCACAAGTGACGGCGAAGAAACACGCCGTTCGGGTGATGATCGGGGGCGAAGAATACACGGTGCGCTCCGATCTCTCGCCCGAGTACACGCGCGAAGTCGCCGCCTACGTGGACCACGCGTTGAAGAAAGTGCTCAGTCAGGGACCGTTGGTAGAAACGCATAAGGCCGCGATTCTGGCGGCGCTCGACATTACGAACGAGCTGTTTCTGGTGAAGCAGACGGAGCGGGAAGTGGCGGCGCGGCTCGCCGCGGTTGCCGACGATCTCGCGAAGATGCTGCCGCCGGCGAAGCGGAAGGCGCTGACCGCCGGCTGACAATCGTCCTCACCCCCTGACCAGCTTTTGTTTTTTAACAACAAAAGCTAGGAACGGGGGAGAGGTGGAGATAGATCTATGGCGGAGCTGCCTGGTGTCATTGCGGCCGTGCTCAGCGGCGTGCTCGTCGCGGCACTGGCCTTCTATGTGTGGGGACGGCGCCTCGAGCACCGCTCGGCGGAATCGAGTCAGCGCGTCGTGCTGGCGGCCAAAGAAGAGCTCATGTCGGTCCGCGAAAACCTCCACAAGAGCCTCGACCAGAAGCTCGCCGGCGTCGACCGGCGCGATCAGGAGCTGCGCAAGCTCGACCAACAGATCCACGACCGCGCCCGTGCGTTGGACAAACGCGAGCAGGAGATCGGCACACGACTCGAACAGATCGCCGGCCTGACCGCGCAGGAGGCCAAGCACGAGCTGGTCGCGCGTCTCGAGAGCGAGGCGCGGGACGAAGCGGCGGCCCTCGTGCGCAACATCACGGAGCAGGCCCGCAAGAACGCCGACCGGGAGGCCAAGAAGATCGTCGCCATGGCGATCCAGCGCATCGCGGCCGAGCAGACGGCTGAGTCGAGCGTGTCGGCGGTCGTGCTCCCATCGGATGAAATGAAGGGCCGGATCATCGGGCGCGAAGGCCGCAACATTCGCGCGTTCGAAGCGGCGACCGGCGTCGACGTGATCATCGACGACACGCCCGACACCGTCGTCGTGTCGTGCTTCGAGCCGGTGCGTCGCGAAGTCGGGCGCCTCGCGCTCGAGCGGCTCATTGCGGATGGCCGCATCCATCCCGGACGGATCGAGGAGATCGTCAAGAAGGCCAAAAGCGACGTGGACGCCAGCATTGTCGAGGCCGGCGAGCAAGCGGCCTACGACACCGGCGTCCGCGGCATGCATCCCGAGCTGGTGAAGCTCGTCGGCCGGATGAAGTACCGGACGTCCTATGGGCAGAACATCCTGGAACATTCGAAAGAGGTGGCCTTCCTCGCCGGCATGATGGCCGCCGAGCTGAAGCTCGACGTGCATCTGGCCAAGCGCGGCGCGCTGCTGCACGACGTCGGCAAGGTCCTCACGCACGAGCACGACGGAACGCATGTGCAGCTCGGCGTCGAGATGGCGACGAAGTACGGCGAGCATTCGGTGGTGATCAACTGTATCGCCGCGCATCACGACGACGTGCCGCACGAGTCGCCCGTGAGCGTCATCGTGCAGGCGGCCGATGCCATTTCGGGGTCACGGCCCGGCGCGCGGCGCGAGGCGTTCGAGACCTACGTCAAACGTCTCACCGATCTCGAGAAGCTGGCCTCCGAATTCAAGGGGGTCGATAAGGTCTTCGCCATTCAGGCAGGCCGGGAAGTGCGTGTCGTGGTGACGCCCGATGCCGTGGACGACAACGCGGCGGCCCTGCTCACCGACGAGATCGCGCGCAAGATCGAGCGCGAGCTGCAGTACCCCGGGCAGATCAAGGTGGTGGTGATTCGCGAAACACGGGCGGTCGGCGTTGCACGCTAATCCCAAGGCGGTGCAGGAGGAAGGCGCTAAACTGATCGACGGCACCGCGATCGGTGCGGTGATGCGCGCCGAGCTCGCGGGCGAGATCGCGGCCTTGAAGCAGCAGGGTGTGACGCCGGGGCTCGCGGTCGTGCTCGTGGGGGATAATCCCGCGTCCCAGGTCTACGTCCGTATGAAAGGAAAGGCCTGCGACGAGGCGGGGCTTTACCACGAAACCATCAAGCTTCCCAAGGACACCACCGAGGCTGGTCTCATGAGTCTGCTCGAGCGGCTCAACGCCAATCCCAAGATCCACGGGATTCTCGTGCAGCTCCCGCTGCCGAAGCAGATCGATACCAACCGCGCGCTCCATCGCATCGATCCGCGCAAAGATGTCGACGGCTTTCATCCGGAGAACGTGGGCAAAGTCGCCGTCGGCGATCCGACCGGATTCCGGCCGGCGACGCCGTACGGTGTGCAGCAGCTGCTGATCCGCAGCGGGGTCGAGACCAAAGGCGCTCATGCCGTCGTCGTCGGCCGCTCCAACGTCGTCGGCCGGCCGATGGCGGCGTTGCTGTTGCAGGACGGCCCCGGCGGCAACGCGACGGTCACGGTGTGTCATTCGCGCACCCGCGTGATCGATCAGTACACCCATCAGGCCGACATCCTCATCGTCGCGATCGGCAAGCCGGAGTTTGTCACCGGTGACATGGTGAAGCCCGGCGCGGTCGTGATCGACGTCGGTGTCAACCGCGTCGATGACCCGTCGAAGAAGCAGGGCTATCGCCTGGTCGGCGATGTGAAATTTCAGGAGGCGAAGCAGGTCGCGTCCGCGATCACACCCGTTCCCGGTGGCGTCGGTCCCATGACGATCACGATGCTGCTCTACAACACGGTACAGGCGGCCCGCCAATGGGTGCACCCCTAGATCTCTTCACGGCCGCATCGGCCGAGGGGGCCTGGACCGTCGGCGAAGTCACGCGCCGCGCGCGCGCCGTGATCGAGGCCGGGTTGCCGCCACTCTGGGTGCGCGGGGAGATCGCGGGGTTCAAAGCGTGGCGGAGCGGGCATTGGTATTTCTCGCTCCGTGACACGACGGCCCAGATGCGCTGCGTCATGTTCGCCAAACAGAACTTCCGGCTCCCCACGCCGTCGGACGGCATGCAGGTCTTCGTGTTCGCACGCCCGTCCATGTACGAAGAGAAAGGCGAGTTCCAGCTGACCGTGATGGAACTGTTGTCGACAGAACAGGGCGGCTTGTGGAAGCTGGCGTTCGAAAAAGCGAAAGCTGCGCTGACCAAGGACGGGCTGCTCGATCCGGCTCGCAAACGGCGCCTCCCTGCCTTTCCGCGCCGCATCGCCGTCGTCACGAGCCCCGACGGTGCCGCGCTGCGCGACATCCAGGCCGTCGTCGGCCGGCGCTGGCCCGTTGCGGAGCTGATCGTGGTGCCGGCGCAAGTGCAGGGAGCCAAGGCGGAGGCATCGGTCTGCTCGGCGCTGAATCGTATTCGGCGCCTGCCCGTCGATGTGCTGGTTGTCGCCCGCGGTGGCGGCTCCGTCGAGGACCTGTGGGCGTTCAATTCGGAGCGCGTCGCGCGGGCCGTCGCCGCCATGCCGATGCCCGTGATCTCGGCGATCGGTCACGAAACCGACGTGACGCTCTGTGACCTCGTTGCGGACCTGCGCGCCCCCACGCCGTCCGCGGCGGCCGAGGCTGCCACGCCGGATCGGGACGAGGTGCTCGCGCAGTGTGGCCTCATCGGACAACGTCTCGCTCGTGCACTGCGGATCGCCTCGCGCCATGTCGTGGAGCGTCTCGATCGAACCGCAGACCGCCTCAGCCGCTGCATGGATCACCGCCTCGAGGTTTCCGGGGCACGGCTCACGGCGTACGGCGCACGCCTCGATGCGCTGAGCCCGCTCAAAGTACTGGCGCGCGGCTACGCCGTGGCGCGGGACGAGAACGGCCAGGTGTTGAAGCGCGTGGCCCAGCTGCCCAGCGGCAAGGAATTCCGGCTCCGGGTGACGGACGGAGAGGTGAATGGCCGAGTTCAGTAAGCAGCTCGAGCGACTCGAAGCGATTGTCCGCCGCCTCGAGTCCGAAGATCTCGATCTCGACGAAGCGCTGCAGCTGTTCGAGGAAGGCGTCGAGCGGTTGCGGGTGGCGCGCGAGCAGCTCCAGCAGGCGGAGCTCAAGGTCAAAAAAGTACTCGAGATTGAAAGCCCTTCGTAGCTATCTCGCCGACGTCCGGGAACGAGTGGACAGGGTGTTAGAGACGGCGACCGGCGTCGATGACATCATGCGCTATAGCCTGCTCGGCGAAGGCAAACGTCTGCGGCCGACGCTGGTGTTCGCGGCGCATGAAGCGCTCAACGGCGCGTCGCCCGACGGCGTCGCCGAGCTGGCCGCGGCCGTCGAAGTCGTTCACGCCTACTCGCTGGTGCATGACGACCTCCCCTGCATGGACAACGACGACCTGCGGCGCGGCCGCCCGACGGCCCATCGTGCCTTCGATGTCCCCCGCGCGACGCGCGCCGGCTACGAGATGGTCGCCCTGGCAGCCCGCATCCTGGCGGGCGGACTGGCCGGGCTGGATCTCCCGCCGGCTCGCCGGCGCGAGATCGCGCTCGAGCTGTTTCGCGCCGCGGGCGCCGGTGGCATGATCGGCGGTCAGGCACTCGATCTCGAGGCCGAGGCGAAGGCGCTGCCGATCGATGCGCTCGAGGAGGTGCATCGGCGCAAGACCGGTGCATTGATTGCCGCGTCGTGTGTCATCGGCGGGCTGTCCGCGGACGGCACGCCCAACCATGTTGAGGCGCTCCGGGCCTACGGCGAGGCCATCGGACTCGCTTTCCAGATCGCGGACGATGTGCTCGACGCGACCGCGACCTCGGATCAGCTCGGCAAAACGGCAGGCAAGGACGCCGCCCACGCCAAGGCCACCTTCGTCACGCTGCTCGGCGTCGGGGCGGCGCGCGTGGAAGCGGAGCGGCTGTCGGCGAAGGCGGTAGACCACCTACGGGATGCCGGGTTAGTTTCCCCCATGCTGGTCGAGCTCGCCCACTACATCGTGACGAGGCCGAATTGACTCTCGAACGCATCAAAGGTCCCGCAGACGTCAAGGCGCTCCCGCCGGAACAGCTCCAGCTGCTGGCGGATGAGGTACGCCAGCGGCTCATCGATGTCGTCTCCCACACGGGTGGCCACATCGGCGCCGGGCTCGGCGTCGTCGAGCTGACGGTGGCGCTGTGCGCCGCGTTCGATTCGCCCCGTGACAAGATCGTCTGGGACGTGGGGCATCAAGGCTATCCGTGGAAGATCCTGACCGGTCGCAACGACCGGCTGCACACCCTGAGGCAGCGCGGCGGGTTGTCCGGGTTCCTGCGCCGCGATGAGAGTGAACACGATCAGTTCGGCGCCGGTCACGCGGGCACGGGGCTGTCCGCGGCGTTTGGCATGGCGACGGCGCGCGACCTGAAGGGCGAGAAGTACGAAGTCGTGGCGGTCGTGGGCGATGGCGCGATGACCTGCGGGCTCCCCTACGAGGCCCTCAACAACGCCGGCGACTCCGGGCGCGATATCATCGTCGTGCTGAATGACAACGGCATGTCGATCGCCCCGAACGTGGGTGCGATCAGCAAATACTTCGGCTCCATCATCGCCAGCCCGATCGGCGTGCGGATGCGCGAGCGCGTCAAGCATGTCATCGAGCGCGCCTCGCACGTGATCGGCGGCAAGAAGCTCGTGGACTTCGCGAAGAACGTCGAAGAAAGCATCAAGAATCTCTGGTCGCCCGGCATGCTGTTCGAGGAGCTTGGCTTCCGCTACTTCGGGCCGATCGACGGCCACAACATCGCGCAGATGCTGCACACCTTCGAGATCGTGAAAACGTTGAAGGGGCCGCGGGTCGTGCACGTCATCACGGAGAAGGGGAAGGGCTTCCCGCTCCCCGAACCCGATCTCGAGAAATATCACGCTCGCGCGCCCTACGATCCCGTCACGGGCAAGCTCAAGCCCGTGAACCCCGGTTTGCCGCAGTGGACCAAGGTCTTCGGGGACGCGCTCACGCAGCTCGCCGCCGAAAATACCAACTTCGTGGCGATTACGGCCGCGATGCCGTCGGGGACCGGGACGAACATCTTCCAGAAAAAGTGGCCGGAGCGCTTCTTCGACGTCGGCATCGCCGAGGCGCATGCGACGACGTTCGCCGCCGGCCTGGCGACGCAGGGCGTGCGCCCGGTGGTCGCGATCTACTCGACGTTCCTGCAGCGCGCGTACGACAGCATCATCCACGATGTCGCGATTCAGAGACTCCCCGTCATCTTCTGCCTCGACCGCGCCGGCATGGTGGGCGAAGACGGGCAGACGCACATGGGTCTGTACGACATCGCGTATATGCTGGCGGTTCCCCACATGACGGTGACCGCCCCGAAGGATGGCGCCGAGCTCATCGGGCTGTTGCGGTGCGCGCTGGCGCACACTGATGGTCCGTTCTCGCTCCGGTATCCGCGCGACAAAGCACCAAGCGAGGCGCCGCCCGCGGCCGAGGTCCCGCCGATTCCGTACGGCACGTGGGAGCTGCTCCAGAAGGGGAAGGACTGCGCGATCCTCGCAGTCGGCGTGATGTGCAAGCCCGCGTTGGAGGCGGCCGAGCTGCTCGCCGCGGACGGCCTGGACGTGTCGGTCGTGAACGCGCGCTTCCTCAAGCCGATCGACCGCGAGATGCTCGAGGGCCTGTCGCAGAGTCACAAGCTGCTCGTGACGGTCGAAGACGGCACGGTCGTAAACGGCTTCGGCGCGGCGCTGGCCGCATTGGTGCAGACGACCGCACCGGATGCGCGCGTCGTCGCGCTCGGGGTCCCGGACCGCACCTACGAGCATGCGCCGCGCGCCCAGCAGCTCGCGGACGTGGGCCTGACCGGGGCGGGCATCGCGGCCCGCATCCGCGCCCTCGCTGCCGAAGAGTCCCTCACCCCGCGATGAACGTCGGGGTCGTCGGGAACCCCAACTACCCGGACCTCGGCGCTTTTCTCGCGACGCTGCAGCAGAAAGCCTCGAGCGTCGGGATCAAGCTGTACAGCGAAGAACGCATCCAGGCACTGTGGCCCCCTCCGAGCCGGGACGGGGCCTCACCGCCACCACTCAGCGAGGCGCCTCCTGGAGATTTGGACTGCCTCATCACGTTGGGTGGCGATGGCACCCTGCTCCGCGGGGCGCGTCTGCTGAATGGTGCCGACACGCCTATACTCGGATTGAATCTGGGACGTGTCGGATTCCTCACGACTGCGGCACCGGACACCGTCGACTGGGTACTCGATTCGATTGCGCGCCGGGCCTATACGACCGAGCCGCGGCTCGCGCTCCAATCCGCCATTACCGGCAAGGGCGCCAAAAGCGGCAGGGTCGAGCCGCTCGTCCTCAACGACGTCGTCGTCCACAAGGGTGGCGTGGCGCGTGTGGTGCGGCTCAAGGTCTCAGTCGATGGCGACGAAGTGGCGCAGTACTCGGCGGACGGGATTATCGTCAGCACGCCGACCGGGTCGACGGCGTATTCGATGTCGGCCGGGGGGCCGATCATCGTGCCGACCGTCGATGCCATCGTCGTGACGGCCATCTGCCCGCACACGCTGGCAGTGCGACCGCTCGTGCTGCCGGCCACGGCGGTCGTCACGATCCAGCCGATCCCGCCGTGGACTGACGACGTGCTCGTCTCGTTCGACGGCCAAGTCGGCCAGCCGATTCAACCCGGTGAGCGCCTGGAGGTGCGCCGGGCGGCCCGGCCCATTCATCTCATCCGCCTCGGCCCTGAGGGCTTCTTCAAGCGGCTCCGCAAGAAGCTGCATTGGGGGGATCTAAGTGATCGAACTCGGAAATGAGGGTTCCCCCTCTCCGGAACGGAGAGGGGGTCAGGGGGTGAGGACGTGTTGACGGAACTTCGCGTCCGCGATCTCGCCGTTATCGCCGACGTCACCCTGCCGTTCCGGCCGGGCCTCAACGTCCTGACCGGCGAAACCGGCGCCGGCAAATCGATGGTCGTCGATGCCCTCGCGCTGCTGCTCGGCGAGCGCGCCTCTGGCGATATCGTGCGACCCGGCGCGGAGAAGACCATCGTCGAGGGCGCATTCGAATTTGGAGCGGCGGTGCATCGGCACCTCCTGTCCCCATTCGCCGCATTGGGAGTCGACCTCGAAGAAGGACGACTGGTCCTGAAGCGCGAAGTGCTACGTGAAGGCAAGTCGCGCGCCTGGGTCAACGGCTCGCCGGTGACGATCGGCGTGCTCAGCGAGATCGGCAGCCTGCTCGTAGACCTGCATGGCCAGCATGAGACGCAGTCGCTGCTCCGCCCAGACGCGCAGCGCGATATGCTGGACGCCTACGCGGACGCCGACGTCGAGCGCGTCGCCGTGCGGGACGCGCATGCGCGGCTTAAGGAGCTCGAGCAGAGGGAAGCCGAGCTCACAGATCGTCAGGCGGAAGTGCGCAAGAAGGCCGATTACTTGCGCCATGTCCTCCAGGAGATCGAGCGTGCCAAGCCAAAGCTCGGTGAGGATGAAGCGCTCGAAGTCGAGGCGAAGCGGTTAGCGCACGCCGAGGAGCTCGGCCGGCTGGCGCGCGAGCTCGAGGAGGCGGTCGACGCGGCCGGGCTCACCAAGGCTCAGAAGATCCTGGCGAGCCTCCGGCGCCTCGACCCGTCGCTCGGCAAGTGGCAGGAGCTGCTGGACGCAACGTTCGCGAGCGCTGCCGAGCTGGCCCGGGGGGCGCGGGCGTACGCTGGCGACATCGCGGCCGATCCCGAGCGTCTGAGCGCCGTGGAGCAGCGGCGCGATCTCTTGTATCGGTTGCAGCAGAAGCATGGGCCGACCCTTGCGGATCTGCTGGCGACGCGGGATACGGCCGCGCGCGAGCTGGAGCTGTTGGACACCGCCGATCTTGACCTCCGCACGATCGCGGCCGATCGCGAGAGGGCAGCGGAGGACTTCAGACGCGCGACGGAAGCCCTCACCGCGAAACGAACGGCCGGCGCTAAGAAGCTGGCGCGCGCCTTGAACAAGCTACTGCCGTCGCTGGGAATGGAAGGCGGGAAGTTTGCAGCGACGCTACAATCACGCACCACGCCTATCGCACAGGGTGCCGAGGACGTCGTCTTCCACGTCCAGCTGAACGAGGGACTCGACGCAAGGCCGTTGGCCAGGGTTGCGTCGGGCGGTGAACTGTCGCGCCTGATGTTGGCGCTGAAGGTGGTGCTTGCGGCGCACGACGTCGTGCCGACGCTCGTATTCGATGAAGTCGATCAGGGCATCGGCGGCGAGGTTGGTGGTCGAGTGGGAGAAGCCTTGGTGGATGTGTCGCGCGAGGGCCGGCAGGCGCTCGTCATTACGCACTTGCCGCAAATCGCGGTGCATGCCGATCAGCACCTCGTGGTCGCAAAGGGACAGAAGGGTGGCCTGGCGACGAGTGATGTGGCGGTTGTGTATGGTGAGGGGCGGGTAAAAGAGATTGCGCGGATGTTGGGTGATGCCGACATGGCGACCGCGCGTCGCCACGCCGTCGAGCTGCTCAAAACGGCCAGCGCGACGTCCGCATCACTATCCGAAACACCGTCGCCACCGGCACGAGCCCACCCGTCGCGCTAGCGGTCTGCTCGAACGACAAACTGCCTTCGACATCTGATCCGAGATACGTCATCGCGACGCCAAGTCGCGTCCGTCGCACGCTTGTGCCGGCGTCCAACACGCTCGCGCTGACCGGCGCGCCGAGTCGCGTGGCGACATCGATCGAGTCCTGTGGCGAGCGATACCTGTAGTGGTCGCGCTGCTGTGTCCAATACCCCGCAGTGACGCCGACGCCAAAGTGTTTGGCGAGGCGGAGCATCGGGGCGACATCGACGGCCGCGTAATCGCCGGGATCCCAGGCGAGCGTCGCGAGCGACGCGTGCGGCAGTAGCAGGGTGGACTGTGGGCCGACGCGCCTGGCCCGCGTGCCGGGCTGCTGGCGGGTGAGTCGCACCATCCCGTTCAGCCATAGGCGCTCAAACAGCGTCAGCTCCTGGGCGACCTGGATCTCGATGTCCGTCTGGTGGTCGCCGGTGGACAGATCGAACAGGTCGTTCGGGGAATCTTGATGGCCGGTCGGCAAGCGCACGACGATCGCGCCGCTCAACGCGTACGCGCGTGTTTCGAGCAGCCGATACTTGGCCTGCAGCTCGACGTCGCCCGCGAAGAAGCGCAGCCGGCGCGTCGTGTTGGCGATCGGCCCGAACGCGTACGTCGTATCCGCGAGTACCGAGTCGAGCCGTTGGGCGGCGCCGGGCGCCCCGAGGTTGCCGGTGCTGTCGAGCTGAAACCCCGCGTGCACGTTCACGCGCACGAGCGGCACCGTGACGCCCACTGCGATGCGATTGGTGACGCCGAACTCGAGAGCGAGCGGGGTCACGCGCCGCTCGGCGCGTACGAACAGAGGCGTGAAGTTGTAACGGCACACGAGGAACCCCGTGACCCGCGTGCAGCTAAACGCGGGATGGGTCTCGCTGAACAGCGACGCGCCGATCGGCTGCTCGTGCCCGCCGGTTGTGAATTCGCGCTCCCACGTCGTGATGACCGGCTCGAAGGTCACCCGGAACGTCCCGGCGCGCGGCGTATCGGTGCGCGGGACAGCCTGTCCCTGACCAACTGCCGGCGCGAGCACGGACAGCGCGAGAAAAAGCGGCAACGGTGAACCGCCCGTTGCCGCTGTATGCCGACCGTTACTGCGCATTCCCGCCCATTAACACCTAGTACCGCTCACACGACTCCGAGTTCAGGGAATCGCGGGAATCGCTGTGCCGTACTTCGAATTGATCAGGATGCGCAGCGTGTCAGCCAGGACCCGGTGACTGCTGGAACTCGGGTGCACGCCATCCAGCGAGAACGCCCGGCCGAACGGCCGCCGTACCGCAACCGTATCCCCAGCGTTTCCTTGGGGGAAATACGGGAATTGACGGACCTGGGCGGTATCGGCCGCGAGCGCAGCGAATTTGACGTTGGGATCGAGGTAAGCCCAGCCGCGTGCTGTCGCTTGCGAAGATATGTACGTGTTGTACGCGATCACTGCACCGACCAACTTGATCAACTCTTTGGGCACGATGACCGCGGCGACGGTATCGGCGCAATCGAGATTCTTTGACGCCCCAGCCTGTGCCGCCGCGAGCAAAGTGGCTCCATAGGGGAACGGCACCAGGGTCGAGTCCCCACGTGCTCCTGGGATGAGTGTGGCGACCGGAGCGCAGTTGTTGCTCACCGTGAATGTGGGCGGGAATGCGGCGCCAGGGACCAGACCGTTCTTGATCGCCCAGTATGTCGCCCCGCGGCTGAAGAGCGGGAGCCCTGCGACGTTCGCGACGCCAATCAGCACGACTCCCTGCGGCCCTGCGGCCGCGACGGTGTCGAGCAGCGCGCCGTAGCGCGCTTGGAAATTGGCGACTGATGTGATCTTCGTGCTATCGCCCCCGTTCGGAGAGCTGGTTGCGGCTCCCAGCACATCGTTATTCCCGATCCAGATCGATACGAACGTTGGCTCCGCCCGTCGCAGCATCTGCACCTGCGTGAGCCCGCCGAGGATGAACTGTGTCAGGGCGTTCGCGTTCGATGCCGTGTCGAGATTGTTGTAAAGGTCGATAACCTCGGCCGAGGGCACTGCGGTGTTGCTGATGAATGGCGGCGGCTCCGATGGAATCCGACGCAGATAGCAGGAGGTCCCGGTGCTGGTCGGATAGCCTGGCGGCGTGAGCCGGGCTTGTGTAAAGACATTCGTGAACGGCGGCGGGCAGCCCGGGTTCGTGAGCGATGGCACGAAGAACGGCGAGCGCATCGCATGCGCGAGCAGCACGGCGTACGATCGCTGTTGCGTGCTGTCGTTGATCCCGGCCGATTGGACGCCTGCCGTGACCGAGTTGCCCATCGATACGTAGCGGTCGAACAGCGGATCGACCGGGATGTTCGCGAACGGCCGGTTCAGTTTGTCGTTGTTGCACGCGGCGGCAGCCAAGAGGAGTCCGAGGACTGCGGCCGAGAATCGCTGGGTCCGAATCATGAGTCGCGGGTCCTCAGAAGGAGACGGAGACCCCGGCCCCGAACAGATGGGCCGAGAACTGGTAA
>WNGK01004429.1_pt1 | contig 16477 bp, 19 predicted proteins | sample 5400601 | NCBI WGS metagenome assembly WNGK01 (sample SAMN13153376, study PRJNA577476) | soil metagenome | isolation source: 60 cm soil or saprolite under Garry oak tree replicate 1 | place: USA:California | collected 2016-06-15
TGGCCAGAGTGGTCTGCTGGTCGTCCAGCGGGGGCGTGTCGAAGGCCGGCGCTAGGTCGAAGACCGGCGCCACGGGCGCAGTCGTGTCGGCGACAGCGTCCGTCCGTCGATTCGCATGCTTCTTCATATCACAGTTCCATCGAGAAGTGTAGCCTAAATAACGGACTGGTTAGTAAGCGTCGCCGAGCACAGCGCCACGGGGCTTACGCGAGGAACTCAGCGTCATAGAGACGAGCGTCGGCGACGTCTTCAAAGCTCCGCCCATTGAATGGGTAAGCAAGAGACTGGAGCAGGTCCAGGAAGTGCTCGAGGGGAAAACAGTTCCGTCGGCCCTGCTGCCCCGACGAATCTTGGGGTCGATCCGCCCGACGCCGATCAAGCTCGAAATCGGTCGGACGTGCTTTCAAGCCGAAACCGCCCTGCGGGTCCTGGATCCAAGACCCGGAGGGCGGTTCGACTTCATCAAAATGGTGGAGGCGGTGGGCATCGAACCCACGTCCGGAAACCCTCCGCGACAGGCATCTACATCCATAGCCGGTTGTCTTTTGCTCTCGCCACCCCTCCCTCCAACCGGCTGGTTGTCAGGGCGGCCAGCTCCTAAAAGTCTCGCCCCTTACTCAAGAGCGGAGCTTGGGACCAGTCACCGGAATATGACGCCCGAACCCGGACCCCGTTGACCCGATCCGGAGGACGCTGGCGGGTGTTAGGCCGCCAGAGCTAGCTGGTTGTCGGCAGCTATAACCGTGCCCACAGTTTTACGAGGAGCGAGCACCTCGGGATGCCACCTGCGCTTCATTGATCCCCGTCGAAACCAGTCGCCCCCTTCTCAGGCGCGCTGCCGCGCCCGTGCTTCTTTGGCCATCTCGCGTTTCGCATCGCGTTCGCGGATGCTCGCGCGCTTGTCATGAAGCTTCTTGCCGCGCGCCAGACCCAACTCGCACTTGGCGCGTCCTCCCTTGAAGTATAGACGAAGTGGGATGAGGGTCAACCCGCGTTCGGCGACCTTCCCCAGCAGGCGCCCGATCTCCCGTCGGTGCAGAAGAAGCTTGCGCCGTCGCTCTGGATCATGGTTCGCGTCGGTGCCATGGTGGTACGGCGCGATATAGCAGCCGATCAGCCACGCTTCACTGTTGTCCACCGCGGCATAGCAGTCCTTGAAATTGACCTGCGACTCACGCAGCGACTTCACCTCGGTGCCGCGCAGCACGATGCCGGCCTCGTAGGTCTCGAGGATCTCGTAGTCGTGGTAGGCCTTGCGGTTGGTCGCGATGACCTTGTCAACGGCCATAGCGCACCGAGACCCGCTCGCCCCTTGACTTCACGGGCTCGCTCGGTATCCTAGTGAGGCTTTCCGGGCCGAAGTGGCGGAATTGGCAGACGCGCATGATTCAGGGTCATGTGCCCGCAAGGGTGTGGGGGTTCGAGTCCCCCCTTCGGCACCAGCTAGTTACGGACCAACGACTCCTCCGATACTACCTCATGCGCCAGAGCTTGCGCCCGATCTTCGGTCATCGTCATCGCCAAGGAGCGGGTGGGCCACGCGCTCGGGCTCACGGCCAATATCGACGGACGTGCGCGCTCGGGCTCACGGCCAATATCGACGGACGTGAGCGAAATCCGGTCGGCGTCGAACGTGAACCGGAGGCCCGGCAGGGTGTGATGGCTTCGGGCTGGGGCAAGGTCTCGGGCGTGGCGAAGATGGCGAGATAGCCGTCCGCTGGCGTCAGGAGGACGAAGTCGAGCTCCCGGTACCCGACGGCCGCCAGCTCGCAGCGGAGAAGGGCGGGCGGCGTGCCGTGACGCTGCGTGGGTTCATCCGTGTCAATGATGCCCACACGGGCACCGGCCACCAGCGCCGGTCGGAGGCGGTAGAGGAACTCGTAGGGATTCTCGATCTCATGGTACATGTGCGAGAGGATCGCCACGTACACTGAGTCCGGCGGCAGGCGCGGATCTCTCGGCAGGCCCAGGACGACCCGCACACCCGCGATCCGCTCCCGCGTGAGCCTCTCTTTAAGCCGATTCAGATACTCAACCTTCACGTCGGTGGCGAAGATGGTGGCGCCGGGCCCGAGCCGGCGGGCGAGGCGCACCGTGTAGTAGCCAAGGCCGGCGCCGATGTCGGCCACGCGCTGGCCCGGCGTAATGCCGAGGAGATTCATGACGCGCTCCGCTTCTCCATGGCCGTCGCGCGTCTTCTCGTCGGAGTACGTCGGGGAGGTGATGCCCGCCACGGGCCGGTCCGGCGTGGGGAAGACGGGCGCGCCTGACCTGTCCTGCGCTTCGACCGATGCGAGGCTGGTCAGGAAGAGCATCAATGCCGCCGCGCACCATCTCACCATGGCACTACCTCCGTGCTCGCCCGCCGCGCTCGGGTCTTGAGGAGAGACTCGCGAAACCAGAGGTCACCGGCAACCACATTACATGAGCTCGGAATTTCCCAATGCGTGGGCCGAAGTACGGCATATCCCCTACCCGCTGGCCAAGCGGAGTCGCATTTGACGGGTCCGCTGGCTCAATTGACTGAGGGGCATGCGATGGAGCGGCGCACCTAATGTGCTGCGTCCCCTCCAACGCGATTGGTGCGCGGAGCGAAAGCAGGAGCAAATGGAAGTGCGTCGCAGAAATAGAGACTCCTAGGTGCGGGTATTTCTGACTCGGTGGCGGGAACTTTTGACGCACTGGCCATCCGAATCCCCCACGAAAGTGATGCCCTTAGGATTCAAGCACGACGGCTGGGCTGTCAGATCTCCCCCCAGCAGCTGGCTATCCCTGCATTTCCAGGCCGAGGATGCCCAAACTCACCGCGTCTGAATCCGACACATCGCCTGGCACGGCCGATGCTGCCTCGAAAAGGGGATGCGGGCTGGCCGGATGCGCCAGCCGGACGAGCAGAGCATCTACCGATGGGCCGGATTGCTCTTGGGGAACGTCTTCCGGATCCCCAAGAACCGGTGCCAAGGGAGGGCGAGTGATGAAGAAGCTTCGCGACATCATGCGATCGGGCTTCCTCTTTACAGTGCAGAAAACGGCCACGGTCTCCGAGGCGATACATCTGATGGCCGACCACAACGTCGGCATCGTCATCGTGCTCGATCGCGACCGGCTCGCCGGCGTTTTCTCCGAGCGCGACGTCGTCCGGCGCGTGCTGCACCGAGGCCTGGATTCTGCCACCCTTCCCGTGGGAGAGGTGATGAGCCCGGACGTCGTGACCGCCGACGCTGAGATGGACTACGAGGCGGCCATGAGCGCGATGGACGAGGCGGGCATCCGACACCTCCTGGTGATGAGCGGATCAAAGATGCTGTCTATGATCTCGATCCGTGACCTGACGCGGGCCGTCCTACGGGACCGAGAGGAGGAGGTCCAGTATCTGCGCGAGTACCTCTACCAGGTGCCGGTGCAGAGCCCCGCGCCGTACGCCTCTGCCTGAAGGCCGCGCCGGACGGGTACGCGCGCGGGACCTCGCTGCTGAGAGCATGAGTTTGTCGATCAAGCGCACTGACGGAGGTACTTCATGACACGCAAACTTCGCTGGGTATGGATCGCTCCCGGATTTCTTGCGGCCCTGGCTCTTACAAGTGGGACGGCCGGCGCAGCCGACAAGACCAAGGTGGACCAGGCGACCAAACGCGTCGAGCGGGGCGCCAAGCAGATCGGCCAGGGTCAGGTCGGCCTCGGGTTCAGGGAAATGTTCGCGGGCATCGGTCATACGGTCGTGGAAGGTGCCAAGTTCAGCGGCGAGAACGTCAAGGAGTTTTTCACGGGTCAGAAGTAACGGTTCCGTCCGCGACACGGCTGACCGTGAGCAACTCCTCCCAGGTCGCCGCGGCCCGCGGGATGTCCGCGCTCCCCCGCTAGCGCAAGCCATGGTGCTTGCCGCCGTCGTGCCGGCTCGATCCGGTCGGACGGACGCGGAGATGCGCGGCGACCTGGGCGACCTGATGGATACGCCATCCCCATGCTTGAAAACATTCCCCCACGTGTCGACGTCGCGAGCGTGACGCGGCCGTGGGGATGTTTTGGTAGCTATTCGTGTGGGCGCAGCTGCGGCAGTTGAGTCGATCGTCACTACTCCCTTACGCGCGACCTACCGGCCCTCCGGCTCAGAGCAGCCCCAGCTAAAGCCTCGCGGCCTCCGACATTCGACTCTGATCTCAGGGCGGATCAAAGACGAGATCGATCTTGCCGTCGGTGACGCCGGGAAGGGCGCAGACCCGTTCGTCGACCACCGGGGACAAAAGCTGAGCCGTCGGACTGCAATGCCGTAGATCAATCCAAGCGCGACTGCGCGAAACAGATTGGCGCTCACCCGACCCAGTATGAGAGCTCAGGTCACCGGATAGCGGCCTATGTCGAGATCAGGCAGTTCGATTTCGCTGGTTTTCCTCTATCACTCTTCTGGAGACATCTTCTCGCCTGATGAGGCCCACCAGCCTGCCGTCGGACGTGGTGATCGGTGAATTCGGAAGGTCGTGAGCGACCAGGAACTTGGCGATGTCATCGAGCGACATGTGCGGGCGAAACGTACTGGGACCGGGCCGCATGACTCGCTCGACCGGCTCCTCGTGTCCCTTCTGGAGCTCCTCGGCCCGGAGAAGCCCCAGAACGATGCGCTCGTGGTTCACCACCACACACGCATCCCATCCCGCCGCCGCCGCGCGTTCACGGACCGCGCGTATCGGGTCCCCCAATCTGCACGTCGGGACATCCTGGCGAGCGATGTCTCCCGCTCGAGCACGCGTGGCGGTTCTCCCTTCTGAGGGAAGCCCGGCCGCCAACCAATCGAGCTTTCCGTCTACGTAGTCATACACCTGCTTGAACCCGAGGCTCTCGAGCCGCCACGCGGCTCGCGGGCTCAGGTCTCAGGCTGCGTCCCAGCAGTAGACGAGGACTGGTTTCGCCGGATCGAGCCTCCCCTTGGCCTCGGTTTCGAGGCTTCGGAGCGGGAGACTGATGGCCCCCGGAAGATGGTCCTCTTCGTATTCCTCTCTGGGCAGCACCTCCACCACCTGCGCCCCTTCCCCCATGAGCCGCTGGACGTCTTTGCGATTGATGGCTTGCGGCATCGGTACCTCCCCGGCTGACTCAACCAGACCAGCCGACAGTCGACGGAGCGTCTTGTATGCGCGGCGCCGACACACCTCCACCGCTCTTCATCCCGCCGCGACAGATTATGCTGCGCTTGATCGGTGCGGGCGGTGCCGCCAAGATCTGCCGGGCCAACGCCACGGTCAAACACGTGATGGAGGTATCGGGCTTCAACAGCCTGCTTCACTTGTACGAGACCGAAGCCGATGCGTTGGCAACTTTTGCCTAGCCTCTTCCCCCGGATCAGCCCTGGAAGATGTCCTCCGGGAGCAGAGCGGACACCACGTAGTTCGGTACATCGACTACGTTGCTGATCCGCAGATCGACGGCCACGCTGCAGATGACGTAGGCCTGCTCCCGGGTGAAGCCTCGCTCCTGGAGCAGCGCGATCATGTTGAGGAGGGCGCTCCGGCAGGCCGTGTTGAGGTTCTCGCCCTGATTGACGCCCTGCTCGTCGATCGGCATCCCCATGGTGGCGATGAATCGCTGGGGCGCCGCCCAGCGCGGGTCGATGAAGTAGTCGCTCCGCTGGAATCTCGGCCAGCGGATCTGGCGGCGCTCGGCCTCGCCCCGATGCACGCGGAAGCGCACGACACAGGTGGCACCCATTTCCACGGCGGTGACGCACACCTCCCCGTCGCCTTGGGCGAAGTGGCCGTCACCCGTCGAGAAGAGCGCGCCATCGACGGCCACGGGCAGCAAGAGCTTCGCGCCTTTGCTGAGCTGCTTCACGTCGAAGTTGCCGCCGTTCTCGCGCGGAGGCAGCGTTCGAAGCCCGTGCATGGCCACCGGTCCCGCGGCGGGCACCGCGCCGGCCGCGTCGGGCGGGAAGACCATGCCTCCGCGAGCGAGCAGCTCGGCCTCGCGCCGGGTCCACGCTTCGAGCTGCGCCCGCGACGGGGCCACGCCCGACACCCCCATGAACGACGCCCCGGGGATGCGCACACCACGGAGCTGCCGCGAGGTCGCCCAGCCATCGGCGATGTCCCAGTGGACGAGAAACGGCGTGGTCATGATGTCGCGCAGAAACCCCAGCCCGGGCATGATCGCGGTGAAGGCCCACGGCTGGGGAACGATGTCCACGAACTCGATCTCGAGCAGATCACCGGGCCGGGCGCCCTTCACGAGGACGGGCCCGGTCAGGGGATGGATCGCCCCCGCCTGCAGTGCGGCGAAATCGGCCTCTGTCGACCGCGGAGTGAGATACCCGTCGGTGGCTTCACGTGTCTCGAGCGCGACCTCCTCGCCCTCGTCCACCTCCACGATCGGGGGGATATCCGGGTGCCAGCGATTGTGTCCCGTCTTGGGCTCGTCACGCAGTGGTCGGTTCCGGTCGATCGTAATGGACTTCATGGCTTCCTCCCGTAGCTTTCCGCCGAAGCGTTAGCCCAGCTCCCGCAGCTCGACACGCCGTCCGAGCTCGGACGAGCGATGCGCCGCTTCCACGACTTTGAGGGCGAGCAACCCGGCCTCCACGTCCACCGCCGGGGCGGTGCGGCGCACGCAGGCATCCAGGAAGAGCGTGAGCTCCTGGCTCAGCGGCTCGGGCCCCGACGCCTTGAGCGTCTCCCCCGCCCCGTCGGGCGCGTTCCAGGCTCCGCCTTCCTTGACGTGTCGATTGGCGAGGACCTTGACCTCCGCAGTGCCAAAGTCTCCCGCCAGAGTCTCCTGCTCGCCCACGATCACGCAGTCGCGGTAGGTACCCGGCGCGAAGTAGCCGACCTCGACGAACGCGGGGACGCGGCCGTACTCGACAGTACAGAAACCGACATCGTCCATGCCGCGGCCGAGGAAATCACGGAGCGTCGCCGTCACCGCGGTGGGATTCTCTTGGAGCAGGTACGCGAAGAGATCGAAGTAGTGGATACCGTCCGTCTGCGTGGCCCCCACGTCGGTGCGCGGACGCTTGAATCCCGCGAAGCGCCCCGTGCCGTAGCGGACGGCTCCCATGGTTCTGCTCCGGATCCGCTCGCGCATGAGCTGCGTCACCGGATGGAAGCGGAAGATGTGACCGACCTGCAGCACGCGCTTGGTCGAGCGCACGACGTCCGCCAGAGCGCGCCCCTCGGCCACCGTGAGGGTCAAAGGCTTCTCGACGAAGCAGTCCTTGCCTGCGCGCAGGCACTCGCTCGCGAGCGCCAGATGGCTGTCGGCGGGCGTCACCAGGTCGACCACGTCCACGTGGGGCAACGCCGCGCGGAAATCCGCCACGGCGCGCGCCTCGGGCACCCCCGCTTTCACCGCGAACGCCCGGCGCTCCGGCGATCGGTCGGCGACCCAGAGCTCGCAGCCCAGCTCGCCCAGCACGCGCAGGTGCTTTTCCCCCCAGCGCCCCAGGCCGATCAGGAGCACTTTCATGCGCGGGGGCTCTCCTCGCCGCCCACGTCTTCGGCGACCTCGTAACGGAGCAGCCGGTCTTTCATCCAGCGCACCGCGAGCAGGTCCTTGAAGGCGCTCCACGCACGATTACCAATGCCGTACTTGGACTCGCCGAAACGGCGCGGCCGATGGTTGACGGGGACTTCCAGCACGCGGTAACCGCGCATCCTGAGCAGGGTCGGCATGAAGCGATGAAACCCCTTGTAGAGGACGAGATCGCGGAGACACTCGCGGCGAAATGCCCGGAACGTACAGCCGCTGTCCTGGATCGTCTCGTCGCTGAGCTTGTTGCGGATACGATTGGCGATTCTCGAGGAGGCGCGACGAACCCACGAATCGCCGTCGCCGCGCTTCACCCGCCAGCCGGTGACCGCGTCCCACTGGCCGAGATGACCCAGCATGCCCGGGATATCGTGCGGGTCGTTCTGGAGATCGGCGTCCATGACCACCACCCAACGCCCCTGCACCGACTTGAAGCCGGCATCGGTGGCCGCGGTCTCGCCCGCGTTGGCCTTGAGCCGGACGAGCCGCGCACGGGGATCCTGCTCGCGGAAGCCGCGCACGATCTCGGCACTCCGATCGCGGCTGCCGTCGTCAACGAAGATCACCTCGTAGTTGAGCCCGGTGGGATCCAGCACTTCACGGATCTCGGGCCAGAGCACGGGCAGGTTCTCTTCTTCGTTGTAAACAGGAATGACGATGGAGAGGTCGATCGCGCCCAGCCCGCGGGTCCCCGTGGCGGCAATGGCGCTCACCCGCGCGAGGGCGGGTCAGTGCGCCGGTTGGTGCCCGGCCATTCTGGAACGATCTCCTGGGGCAGGCCCAGCCTGTCGAGAACCCGGGCCAGGGTGTGATCCACGAGGTCCTCGATCTGCTTGGGCCGGTTGTAGAAGGCGGGCATGGGCGGCATGATGATCGCTCCCATCTCGGCGAGCGCCGTGAGCATGCGGAGGTGCCCGAGGTGCAGCGGCGTCTCGCGCACCACGAGAATGAGGGGGCGGCCCTCCTTCAGGGTGACGTCGGCCGCGCGCGTCAACAAGGTACCCGCCAGACAGTGCGCCACCGAGGCCGCCGCTTTCACGCTGCACGGCACGATCACCATGCCGTCGGTCTTGAAAGATCCCGAGGCGATGGCGGCGCCGATGTCCTTGTTGTCGTAGCGATGGGTGGCCAGCGCCTCGACGTTCTTCACCGTCCAGTCGGTCTCCTCCACGATGGTGCGCTTCGCGGGATCGGACACGACCAGATGGGCCTCCACCCCGGGCCGTCCTCGCAGGAGCTCGAGAAAGCGGATGCCGTAGATCGCTCCCGAGGCCCCGGAGAGGCCGACCACGATGCGCTTCACAGCCGGAGCCTCCGCTTGTACACCTCGTCGCGCGTCTTGTTGTAGAGGACTTCCCACTCGGAGCTGCCCTCAGGCGCAGGACGCGAATAGCTGCTCAGCGTTTTCCGCACTTCCTGATCCACCGTCTCCTCGAGACGACCTTCTTCCTCGAGCACGCGAAAGATCTCGGTGCGGAGCTGATTGCGGACCTTGTCGTCGGCGATCTGCCGGATGACCACACCCTCCGTCGCCGCCAGATCACTGACGATACGCTCGGCCAGGCCAAAGAGCCGCTCGCGACTCATGCGCATCACAGGGTGAATCCTCGCTCGCGGGCGAGCCTGGTCTTGGCCATGGTGAAGAGCCGCTTGTAGTCCGAGGCCGAGTCCTTGATGAGCTTGGCATGGTCGAGGAGGAGACTCTTGACCTCCTTGTCGATCTTCTCTTCCGCGAGGAAGTTCTCGGAAAGCACGTGGCGAACCACTTCCCGGGCCCGCGTTTCGTCTTTGATCTCGGCGAGCTTTCTCGCGACCAGCCGCTTGACCACGGCCTCCGCCATCCTGCCCGCGATCTCGTTCTGCCTCGACATGAGCCCGTCCGAGACTACACGCAGCCGTCGGAGGGTGTCAAGCGAACTGGCCGGAAAAACGGCCAAATCCGGGTTTTTCAGCCGGGCAAAAGCACACGGAAGCGCGAGCCTTTCCCGGGCAGGCTCTCCACTTCGATGCTGCCGCCATGGGCGTGCGCCAGCCCCCTGACCAGACTCAATCCAAGCCCCAGGCCGGGCGCCGCCGCCGTCTCGGGATGGCTGATGCGCACATAAGGGTCGAAGATGCGTGGCAGCGCTTCGGCGGCGATGCCGACGCCGTCGTCCTCGACAGACAGCTCGACCATGCCGGGCCTGTCGAAGGCGATACCGGTCTCGACCCGCACGCGGCCGCCGCGTGGGGAGTACTTGATGGCGTTGGACAGCAGGTTCTTCAACATGCGGTCCACCGCATCCCGATCGGCACACAGGGGCGGAGCGGAGCCGGCGCCGCTCCAACCGAAGTGGTGACGCGGATGCTGCGACGCGAAGATCTCGAGATTGGCTTCGATGATCTCGCCGAGGTCGAGGGGCACCCGTTGCAGCTCGGGGACGCGGCCCGCTTCGATTCGGGAAAGGTCGAGCAGATCGCCCACGATCCGGCCCAGTCGCTTCGATTCCATGTGGACGTGCCCGAGGTATCGCCGCGCCCGATCGGGCGGAACCTCGCGGGTGAGGAGGAGCTCGCTGAACCCCTGGAGCGCGGTCAGCGGGGTGCGCAGCTCGTGCGAGGCAATGGTGAGGAATTCGTTCTTGGCCTGATCGAGCTCGCGCAGGCGGCGCGTGGCACCGGCCACCTTCTCCTCGAGCTCGTGGGCGAAGTGTCGCTGCCGTTCCGTGAGCTGCGCATTCTCGATGGCGAGGGTCAAATGCAGCGCGAGAGCGCTCGCCACGCTACGCGTGGCCGTGGAGAGGTCCCCGTCCCTCTCGACGATGAGCGCTCCCGCCGGCCCCTGCCCTGCATCGAGCGGCAGCACGAGCTGTCGGCACGGGGTGGCGGCGGCCTTGGGCAGGGTTTCCGCTGGACGGAAATCCTCGGGCGCGCTGGCCGCGATACGGTCGGTGCCGCCGGATTCGAGAACGAGCCGCACCCGATCCACTCCCAAGGCCCGTCGCGTGAGCTCGGCCACCACGGCCAACCGCTGCCCCAGCGGCCCTTGGCCGGCAAGGCTCCGCTGGATATCGAGCAAGGCGTCGAGCTGGACGCCGCGGCCGCGTGATTGATCCACCAGTCGTCCGACGGTCAATCCCAGCGTGAGGGGGGTCGAGAGCGAGACGATTCCATCCACCGCGGACCACGACGGGCCCGCCCGCTCGATCAGGGGAAAGACGCTCAGCGCCTGGACGAGGCCCGCGAGGAGCCCAACGAGGCCGCCGCCCGTCACGCCCCGAGCCAGAGCGGCCCCGAGGGCGGGGAGCAGATAGAGATGGGGAAGCAACGACAGATGATCGCCGCCGGCGACCCGGACCGCGAGGGCAATGAGCGCGACCAGCCCCAGCGCGCCGGGAATCACACGAGCAGGATGCGATAGGCCGCGAAGAAGGCCACGGTGGCGAGGTAGCCGGGCAAGAGACTGCCGCTCCAGGCTCGAAGCGCGCAGCAGCCGAGACCCAGAAGCACTGTGTAGAACATCGCGCCGGCCACCAGCTCGGCGGCTTGGGGCAGAGCGGGGTCGAGAAGATATCGCGCGAGGGCGAGACCGGTGGACGCCGCGGCGGCCGGCCAGAAGCTCCAACGGCGCCAGAGCGCGGAAAAAATCGCGCCCCGGAACAGCCACTCGGCGGTCAGCGCGTTGGCGCCGACGTCATAGGCCACCGCGGCCAAGTATCGACGCCCATCGGGAACGGACACCGGGTAGCCCAGCATGAGCGACGCCGCGAAGAGAAGGTGAATCCCGAGAAAAATCCCCGAAGCCGCGCCCACGAAGGGTGCCCGCAGCTCGCGAGGAGCGCGCCAGCCTATCCACTCGAGTCGGGCATGCCAGACGGTGGCGTCCCGCGCGATGACAAGAGGGACGAGAAGATAGGCGACGGCGCCCGCAGGAGAAAGCCCCGCGGCCAGCGAGGCGACGATGAGCGCGCCGGCTCCCCGGAGGGCGGGCCCCTGCCAGCTCCTGTGACCCTGGAGCGCCCAGACCCAGCCCGCCGACAGAAACCCTGCATGCACCGACCCGCTGGCGAAGGCGTGGCCAAGACTACTGCCGAGCCCGGCCAGCGAGTCGGCGGCCACGCCCAGCGCGCTGCCCAGCGCCGTCAGGCCCGCGACCAAGCCCAGCTGCCCCGCGATCGCGGAGACGCTCGCCGATCGCTCAGTCTCGAGGCGATGGGCGAGGAGGCGCATCGATCACCTTGTCGAAGAAGATTCCAAGGAGCCGCCTGTCGAGCGTGTGATCCGCTTCGGCTGTCATCCGCTCGTGCGCCCCCCGATGATCGAGGGCGCGTCGGTACGGCCGGTCCGAGGTGAGCGCATCGTAGACGTCGGCGATGGCGATGATGCGCGCGCCCAAGGGGATCGTCTCGCCCGCGAGCCCGTCCGGGTATCCGCTGCCGTCATGGCGCTCGTGGTGATGGCGGACGATGAGGGCGCCGTCGGCGAAGAATTCAAGAGGGGCCACGATCTGCGCCCCCGTGAGTGGATGCCGACGCATCACCTGCCATTCGTCGTCCGTGAGAGGCCCGGCCTTCCTCAGGATGCGCTCCGGCACCGCAATCTTGCCCAGGTCGTGGAGCAATCCGGACTGGGCTATCGTGACCACCTCGCGGGCGCCGAGCCCCGCGGCCAGCGCCAAGCGCCTCGCGAGAGGGGCCACGCGATCCGAATGCCCGCGCGTGTACTCGTCCTTCGCCTCCAACGCATTGGCCAAGCCGAGGAGGCTTTGGAGAATGGAGCTCTGAAGCTTTCGGTGCGTTTTCTTTAGGTCTACGGCATAGGTGAGCGACTGCTGGTATGCGGCGCGCAGCTTGTCGCGCGCCCGCTCGACTTCCTGCTCGCGCGCCCGCGTCACCTCGTAGAGGTTTCGAAGGTCCCGCGCGTAGGCAAGCGCCTGGGACAGCGCTACATCGGCCGCCATGACCGTGTCTCCGGCACCAGCGCCTCGACCAGAGCGAGGAGGGCCAGCGGCGAAAAGGGCTTGGTCAGGTATTCATCGGCCCCGGCCTCTCGACCGCGGGCGCGGTCTGCCTCCTGGCCCGCCGCGGTGAGCATGACAATGGGCGTTCGCGCCAAGGCGGGATCGCGTCTGATCTGCCGGCACGCTTCGAGACCGTCGAGCCTCGGCATGTGCACGTCGAGAAGAATCAGGTCGGGCCTTACCCGGCGTGCGACCACGAGCGCCTCCACCCCGTCCGACGCTTCGACGACGCGCACGTCGGCGTCTTCGAGGGTGAAGCGCACCAGATCCAGGATGGGGGGCTCGTCATCGACTATCAGGATTGTCGTCATGCCCAGACAGAAGTGCGAACCACATGCCAAGGAGGAAACGCTTACGCGACGAAGAGTTGGGAAACGGCGCGGGCGCTACGGTGCCACGGGGGCGGGGCGCTCATCCGCCCGTCTGCCCTGCCCGCGGTGCAGCCGGCGGCAGCTATTCCGCGTGCGACAGAACGAGCAGGCGCGTGAGCGCGCGGGCCAGGGCCTCCAGGGCGCGCGCAAAGTCGATTTCTTCGCTCACGCCGTCGGGGCTCCGGCCCTGCAGGCGCATCTCGGCGCGCTGTCGGGCGCGCTCGGCGCGGACCCGATCGATCTCCTCGGGCCGTTCGGCATTCTCGGCCAGGATGATGACACGCTCGGCGCGCACGTCGGCGAAGCCCCCCAGCACGGCGAGATGGTGCTCGGTCTGGCCGCTGCGGTAGGTCACCTCTCCGGGCTTGAGGGTGGTCAGGAAGGCGGCGTGACCGGGCAGGACGCCGAAGTACCCCTCCGTGCCCGGAGCCACGACTTCGTCGGCCTCGACGCTGACGAGCATCCGCGTCGGCGTGGCCAGCTCGAAGAGCACTACTTCGTCTCGCCCATCTTGCGGGCCTTCTCGCGCGCCTCTTCCAGGGTGCCGACCATGTAGAAGGCCTGCTCGGGCATGTCGTCGCAGAGCCCTTCGACGATTTCCTTGAAGCCCTGGATCGTGTCGGCGAGCTTCACGTAACGTCCGGGTTGACCGGTGAAGCCCTCGGCCACGTGGAAGGGCTGGGAGAGGAAGCGCTGGAGCTTCCGCGCCCGCGCCACCGTGAGCTTGTCCTCGTCCGAGAGCTCTTCCATGCCGAGGATGGCGATGATGTCCTGCAGGTCCTTGTAGCGCTGGAGAATGGACTGCACCGCTCGGGCCGTCGCGTAGTGCTCCTGGCCCAGGATGAGGGGGTCGAGGATTCGCGACGTGGAGGCCAGCGGATCGACGGCCGGATAAATGCCGAGCTCGGTGAGGGCCCGCGAAAGCACGGTGGTCGCGTCGAGGTGGGCGAAGGCCGTGGCGGGCGCGGGGTCGGTGATGTCGTCGGCGGGCACGTAGATCGCCTGCACCGAGGTGATGGAGCCCTTCTTGGTGGAGGTGATGCGCTTCTGAAGCGCGCCCATCTCGGTGCCGAGAGTCGGCTGGTAGCCCACGGCCGACGGCATGCGCCCGAGGAGGGCCGAGACTTCGGATCCCGCCTGGGTGAACCGGAAGATGTTGTCGATGAAGAGGAGCACGTCCTGCCCTTCTTCGTCGCGGAAGTACTCGGCCGAGGTCACGCCGGTGAGGGCCACGCGCAAACGAGAGCCTGGGGGCTCGGTCATCTGCCCGAAGATGAGCGCCGTCTTGTCGATGACGCCTGATTCCTTCATCTCGTGGTAGAGGTCATTGCCCTCGCGCGTGCGCTCCCCTACCCCGGCGAAGACCGAGATGCCGCCGTGCTGCTTGGCGATATTGTTGATCAGCTCCTGGATGAGCACGGTCTTGCCCACGCCCGCGCCCCCGAAGAGGCCGGTCTTGCCGCCCCTCGTGTACGGCTCGAGCAGATCCACGACCTTGATGCCCGTCTCGAACATCTCGACCTTGGTCGACTGCTCTTCGAAGGTAGGCGCCGGCCGGTGGATCGGCATGGTCTTGGTCACCTTGAGCGGCCCGGCCTTGTCCACGGCTTCGCCCGTGATGTTGATGATGCGACCGAGCGTTTCCTTGCCCACGGGAATGGAGATCGGCTGGCCCGTGTCGTTGACGGGCATGCCGCGCGTGAGACCGTCCGTGGCCGCCATGGCCACGGCGCGCACGCGACTCTCGCCCAGGTGCTGGGCCACCTCGAGGACGAGCTTGGCCGAGTAGGCGAAGACGTCGGTGCTGCCCGCTCCCGGCACCTCGAGCGCGTTGTAGATGGCCGGCAGCTTCCCCGGCTCGAACTCCACGTCGACGACCGGGCCGATGACCTGGACGATCTTGCCTTGGCTCATGACGATTCCTTTCTCTGCTTCTCGCTACGCTTCGGTGGACTGGCGGAGGGCTTCCGCGCCGCCGACGATATCCAGAAGCTCCTTGGTGATGCGCTCCTGGCGGGCCTTGTTGTACTGGATGGTCAAGACATTGATCATCTCGCGCGCGTTCTTCGAGGCGGATTCCATGGCCGTCATACGGGCGCCGTACTCCCCTGCCGCCGATTCCATGAGCGCGCGGTAGACCTGGGTGGTCACGTGGCGCGGCAAGAGCGAGGCGAGAATCGCCTGGGGGCCGGGCTCGTAGAGGTATTCCTCGTGGGGCCCCGCGTCGTCCTTGGGGTCGCTCTCCGCATCGGCCGGGATGGGGAGGAGCTGCTGGCGGACCGGCCGCTGCACGGCCACGGAGCGGAACTCGTTGTACATGAGGTGGACCTCGTCCACCTCCTCCGCGAGATAGTCGTGCATGAGCCCATTCGCGATCTCCTGCGCGTGGGCGTAGGCCAGCCGGTCGAAGAAACCCAGCATCTCGGACTTGACCGTGAAGTGCCGGCGGCGGTAAAAGTCGCGGGCTTTCTTCCCCACCACCACCAGCGTCACCGAGGTCTCTTCCGCCCCCCGGAGAAAACGCAGCGACTCCCGCAGGACGTTCGAGTTGAAGGCGCCGCACAGTCCCTTGTCCGCCGTGATGATGACGAGGCGCTTGCGCCCGGTGTCGCGCCGGGCGAGGAGCGGATGTGTCTCGTCGCCCGTGCGCTCGACGAGGCCGCTCAACAGTTCGTTCATCTTCTTCGCGTACGGCCGCGCTTCGAGGATCCGCTCCTGGGCGCGCCGGAACTTCGCCGCGGCCACGAGCTTCATGGCCTTGGTGATCTTCTGGGTGGACTGGACGGATCGGATCCGCCGCTGGATATCCCGGAGCGTCGCCATTGTTGCGCGCCCTAGGCCGCCTTGATGCCTCGAGCGGCAATGAACTCGGACTTAGCGGCAGTGAGCGCCTTGGTCAGCGACTCGCGGAGCTCGTCCGTCAGCTCTTTCTTGTTCGCGATCTCGGGCAGGAGCTGAGCATTCTTGCGCTCGAGGTACGGGTACAGGAACTCCTCGAACGGCCGCACCTGGTCGACGGGCAGATCGTCGAGGAGGCCCTGGCTGCCCGCGAAGATGATGGCCACCTGCTTCTCCACGGTCAGCGGTGCGTACTGCCCCTGCTTCAGGAGTTCGACCATGCGCTGGCCGCGGGCCAGTTGCTGGAGCGTCGCCTTGTCGAGGTCGGAGCCGAACTGCGCGAAGGCCGCCAGCTCGCGGTACTGGGCGAGGTCGAGGCGGAGCTTGCCCGCGACCTGTCGGATGGCCTTGATCTGGGCCGAGCCACCCACGCGGGACACGGACAGGCCCACGTTCACGGCCGGCCGGATGCCGGAGTAGAAGAGATCGGACTCGAGATAGATCTGGCCGTCCGTGATCGAGATGACGTTGGTCGGAATGTACGCGGCCACGTCGCCGAGCTGCGTCTCGATGATGGGGAGCGCGGTGAGCGAGCCGCCGCCCAGCTGTTCGTTGAGCTTGGCCGCGCGCTCGAGCAGGCGCGAATGGAGATAGAACACGTCGCCCGGATACGCTTCGCGTCCCGGCGGCCGCCGCAGGAGAAGGGACATCTGCCGATACGCGGTGGCGTGCTTGGAGAGGTCGTCATAGATGCAGA
>WNGK01003709.1_pt1 | contig 16476 bp, 15 predicted proteins | sample 5400601 | NCBI WGS metagenome assembly WNGK01 (sample SAMN13153376, study PRJNA577476) | soil metagenome | isolation source: 60 cm soil or saprolite under Garry oak tree replicate 1 | place: USA:California | collected 2016-06-15
GGCCTTCTCCGCCGTGCCGCCGATGCCAATGCCGAGCATCCCCGGCGGACACCACCCCGCGCCCATCGTCGGCACCGTCTTCAGCACCCACTCCACCACCGAATCCGACGGGTTGAGCATGGCGAACTTGCTCTTTGCTTCGGACCCGCCGCCCTTGGCCGCCACCGTGACCTCCACAGTGTTGCCCGGCACCAACTCCACATTCACCACGGATGGCGTGTTGTCCTTGGTGTTCTTGCGCGCACCAGCCGGATCGGCCTGCAACGAAGCGCGCAGCGTGTTGTCTTTGTCGAGATAGGCCTTGCGCACGCCCTCATCGACAATCTCCTGCAGCGTTATCGTAGGGCTGCCGCCTCCAGGCCCCTCGAAGCGAACATCCATCCCCACCTTCAGGAACACGTTCACGATGCCGGTGTCCTGGCAGATAGGCCGATGACCCTCGGCGCACATGCGGCTGTTAATGAGGATCTGCGCCATGGCGTCCTTGGCCGCGTGCGACTGTTCGCGCTCATACGCCTGCGCCAGGCTCTCGATGTAGTCCGTCGGGTGGTAATAGCTGATGAATTGCAGCGCCCCCGCAACGCTGTCGATCAGATCCTGCTGCCGGATGACGGTCATGAGTGATGCTCCCTCGATTTTTGCGACGCTTCTAGGGTAATGGATGCGCGACACGGCTGGCAGGATCGTTGATCTTGGACTGTGCAGTGAGTAAGGTGCGCGCTCATTTGCCGCTACAGAATCAGCGGAAAGGGAAGTGGCGGCAGTCCTTCGCCCTCGAGCGCCTGCAGCCAGCCGCGAATGTTTTCCCTTAGCCCTTCGACCTCAATGCCCCCGTAGACAGCAGGGAACCGATCGAGCCGCCGCAATGCCGCCGTCAGTAGCGATGCGGCGCCGATGAAGTTCTTCCGCTGCAGGTGGTGAAAAGCCGCGGTGGTTTGAATCAGAGCCTGCAGAAATGTCTTCTCCGGTTCCTCGCATCCGAGCCAGACCGCTTCCCAATGCTCATGCGCTTCGAAGAATTCCTCTTTGCGATAGCATTGCAGTCCCTCGGCGAGCCCACCGCAACTCCAATCCAGCGTCATCGTTCTTTCATTATCATTCCGTCGCCCTATTCACGCGGCCGGGTGCGGCTCCAATAACGCCCCTTGCCAATCGACCGAAAATCGGCGACCCTCAGAACCATAGACCAACACACAGATATAGCTGAATGGAGAAACTGCATGCACTCAAAGCTTCGAATGCTCGCCATGGCTGGCTCCCTGATCCTGACCTCGATCGCCGCGGCCGAACAGGCGCCTCACTACAGCAATCTTTTTGTCTTTGGCGATAGCTACTGCGACGTGGGCAACCTCCACTCGCCCTCTCCCCCGTACTACCAGAGCCGGTGGTCCAACGGCCCGCTCTGGGTCGAACACATTGCGGGATTTCTCGGCGTCCCTCCACTCACCCCTTCTTCGCTCGGTGGAACGGATTACGCGTGGGATGGCGCCGCGGTGACTGAGGCCAGTTTCACCCCGAGCATCCCGCAACAGGTTGAACGGTACCTCTCCGACCACGGCGGCAAGGCGGACCCCGATGCGTTCTTCATTCTGGAGGGCGGTATTAACGACATCGTGCAGACCAGCTTCACCGACCCTGAAGAACTCGGTTATCAAATCGCGCTCGGCCTCGCCAACAGCGAGCAGCGGCTGCGCGACGCAGGCGCCCGCCACATCCTCATAACCAATCTGTTCGATGTCGGTCTGCTCCCGGCCGCGGCAAACATATCCAGTCTCGCCACCGCTGCCGCTACAGCCGCAAACAAGTATCTCGACATCCTGCTGCCTGCGGACGAGCGACGGGAGGGAGTCCATATCCTTCGCTTCAACCTGTTCGCCCTGGTCAATGCCATCGGAAGGGATCCAGCGCACCTCGGCTTTACCAACGTGACTGATGCGTGCAAAACAACAACGCTCTGCGCTGACCCGGACCATTGGTTCTTCTTTGACGATACCCATCCAAGCGAGTTCGCTCAATCCGATTTCGCCGTCGCAGTCGAAGCCATCCTTGCCGCTCGCGACGCCACCCGGGATAAGGATTGACCGCTGCATCCGGGGAGCTCAGTCCCGTTCCCCGGCAGGTTCTTGTCTGCCAAACAGCGGCAAGGTCCCAGCTTCAGGTGGTTCGCTCTCGGCAGGATAAGTGACCACGCCATCCACCACCTTGAGGAATGGCGTCAACCTGTGCGGCGTCGCGGGCTGGGCGCTCAGAATGTCGCGCACGTCCCATCCCTTCACGATCAGTGCATCTGCGATCAGCGAACGGTGACATCGCCACGGCACCACCTCTGCACACATGACGGCAGCGGTCTCGGCCCGCGCGATGCGCATCAGCTCCTCCAGCCCCTGTGCGAATTGAGGCGTCGCCATGTAATCGGCATAGCCGCGGAACGACGTGTTCCGCCATCCGGTATTGATCGAATCTTTCCGGCTGTGCCTCCGGCCGCCGAGTGTCGGGATGTGCGTGTAGCCAATCCCCGCCGCGTGCAGCGATGCCTCCAGCGCATCCGCGTTGAACTGCGGGCAATGGCGCGACTTGGGGATCGACCGCACATCGGCGATCCGCACTATCAGGTGCTCGTTCAGCAGCCGAACGAACTCCTCAAGGGAATGCGTGGAATGGCCGATGGTGAAGAGTGTGTTGACCGTCACGCCTTCATGCTACGTCCGGGGCCTACGGTCTGAGAATCGCAGCCAGGCGTGTCCTCGGCCGCCTGCAAACAGGAGAACCCATGAAACACAAGCACGCGGCAACCAACGGCCATCACGGCGCAATCGCCGTCGACAGCAAAGCCGCACCCGCCCTGCGCATCGGCGAAGACTGCCGCTACGGCAAGGAACTGCGCAGCCTCCACATCGAACTCGCCAAACTGCAGGAGTGGATTCGCCACGAGGGCCTGCGCGTGGTGGCGCTGTTTGAGGGCCGCGATGCAGCAGGGAAGGGCGGCACCATCAAGCGCATCACTGAGCCGCTCAATCCGCGCATCTGCCGCGTGGTGGCGCTCGGCACGCCCACGGAGCGCGAAAAGTCGCAATGGTACTTCCAGCGCTACGTCGCGCACCTCCCCGCCGCCGGCGAAATGGTCCTCTTCGACCGCAGCTGGTACAACCGGGCGGGCGTCGAGCGTGTTATGGGGTTCTGCAACGAGGCGCAGTACCAGGAATTCCTGCAGAGCTGCCCGGAGTTCGAGCGCATGCTGGTTCGCTCGGGCATAAAGCTCCTCAAGTACTGGTTTTCGGTGAGCGACGACGAGCAGGAGCGCCGCTTTCAGGAGCGCATGCAGAACGTGACCAAGCGCTGGAAGCTCAGCCCCATGGATCTGGAATCGCGCAAACACTGGGCCGACTACTCGCGTGCCAAGGATGAGATGTTCGCCGTGACCGACACCAAGCAGGTGCCCTGGTTCGTGGTGAATGCGGAAAACAAGGAGGCCGCGCGCCTCAACGTCATCCGCCACCTGCTGTCGCAGTTCGACTATCGCGACCTGACCCCGAAGCCGGTGCCGCTGCCGCCAATCGGAAAATCGAAGTACGTCCGCCCGCCCATCCAGGAGCAAAACTTCATCCCGGCACTCTATCGGTAACGTCGAGAGGGAAGGCCAGAGTTGTGCAGAGCAGTACAGAGCAGATCGGCTATCGCTGCTCGAGCGCCGACCGTAGATCCGTGTGCCCGAAGTCATCGCCCTTATAGAGAATCGGCTCGCGCTTCACCCGCGCCAATGCGTAGCTGAAGCAATCGCCGAAATTCAGATTCGCCCGGTGCCCGCTACCCTTGCCGTAGTTTCGATACGCCTGCCGAGCTATCTGCGTCTGTTCCATCGTCACCGGCTCGATCGAGAATTTCGGGTGACTCACAATCTCATCCAGGCGAGCACTCGCCACCGGATTACCCAGCCCATCGATTACGATCCCGGCCTCAAAATAGGCGGCCGCCGATAAATGAAGGACGAGTGCAGCCTGCATCGCCTCGGCGAGAAGAACACCTTCCGGTTCGTTCTTGATGATTGTCACGAGAACCGATGTGTCGACCGTCATTTCGGAAGCCCCGTCTTGTCGTCGTAAAGCTCGTTAATCAGCTCATTGGCTGTTCGTCCGTCTGTGAATAGGGGAGCGGAAAGTTCAGAGAATCCTGTGAGAAGCTCGAGCCGGCTCTTTGGCTTCGTCTCTTCGCGTCGGGACTCTTCCCTCTCGACGGTCATTTAGGAAGGCCCCTCTCATCGTAGAGCTCATCCATCAATTCCTTGGAGGAACGTCCATCGTTCAACATCGGTCCGGTCTCTCTGGCAATCTTCATCAACCACTCCGCAAAGCCTTCCTTGGGCTTGGCGGCTTCGCGCTCAGCCTGTTCTCTCTCGATCTCCTTCTTCACGGCGTCTTGAACGGCATAGGTCATGCTGACCCCTTTCATCTCCGCCAGTTTCCGGATGAGATCACTCGTTTCCTTGTTCTTGATGTTCAAACTCATCAGTGACCTCCGGCCGACCATCTGCGTCTACCATTCTACCATCAGATTCTACCATTCTACCATCAATCGTATGCCAACCGAATCCCGCCCCCTAATGCCCTATTCTAGAAACGTATGGCCGACTACCCGCTCGACTCTGTGCCGGACGCAAAACCGCTGACCATGCCCCCTCCGGGCGAACAACCTTACTCCGACTCAATCTTCGACGTCCTCGTCATCGGCGCCGGCCCCACCGGCCTCTCCTGCGCCATCGAGGCCCAACGCGCCGGCCTTCGCACCGTCCTGGTAGACAAGGGCTGTGTCTGCAACTCCCTGTTTCATTACCCGTCGCACATGACGTTTTTCACCACCTCCGAGCTGCTCGAGATCGGCGAAATCCCATTCCCCAGCCCCAACGCCAAGCCCGGCCGCAACGAGGCCCTCGAGTACTACCGCCACGTCGCCGCGCACTACAAACTGGACGTCCGCCAGTACCAGCGCGTCGACCGCGTGGAGGGCTCCGACGGCGACTTCACGGCGCACCTCATCGACCGTTTCGACCGCTCCGCCACCATTCGCGCCCGCATGCTGATCGTCGCCACCGGCTACTACGACATTCCCAACTACTGCGGCATTCCCGGCGAAAATCTCAGCAAAGTCCACCACTACTACGACGACCCCCACCCCTACTTCGGCACGGATGTCATCGTCATCGGCGGAAAAAATTCAGCCGCCATCGCCGCCCTCGAGCTCTGGCGTCACGGCGCGCGCGTAACCCTGGTTCACCGCGGCCCCGAGATGCACCGACACGTCAAATACTGGATCAAACCCGACATCGAAAACCGCATCAAGAACGGCGAAATCCGCGCCCACTTCCTCTCCCACATTGTGGAAATCTCGCCCGACACTGCCACCATCGAGACTCCCGCTGGCCGTCAAACTGTCCACAATGACTTCGTCTTCGCCCTCACCGGCTACCGCCCCGATTTCAGCTTTCTTGAAAGCTTGGGCGTCCGCTTCGAAGGCCCCGATCGACTGCCGGTCTGCGATCCCGAAACCCTGGAAAGCAACGTGCCCGGCATCTTTCTCGCCGGCGTCATTGTTGCCGGTTCACGCACCAACGAAATCTTCATCGAGAACGGTCGCTTTCATGGAAAGCAGATCGCGCGAGCACTTGTCGCAAAGTAATTTGCTCGTGAGCAATACCTCTTTTCCGCTACACTGAGGCTCAAAGCTCCCTTCTCTCCCGAGGTTGGCTCATGCGCTGGTGGCCGCGCTCTATACGATGGCAGATGCTCCTCGGACTCGTGCTTCTCGAGGCGCTTTCCATTGCCTTGTTTGCAGCACTTCTGTTCCGCCTCCAGGAGACGGATCTTCGTCATCGCATCTCTGACCGCGTCGCCCACCAGTCCACGTCTCTTGCCGTCCAGGCCCAGGAAGCACTCCAGCAGGACCGCCTCGACTGGGTTAGTCTCTCCGTGCACATCATGGGCGAGGCCCCCAGCGTCTCCCGCGTCCGGATCACCGACCCCGCCGGCAAGACCCTCTACGCCAGCACCGGCGATCCCGCCAACTTCCCGCTCGACCCGGGAGAACTCGCTCAGATCCCGCAGCTCCGCGGAATCCAGCCGTATGTCTTCTCCTTCGGTTCCAGCCACTGGGAGGGTGTGCGCGCCATCTTCACGGGTCCCACCCTGCGCGGCTACGCATGGGTCGAGACCAACAAGGATTGGGACACGGAGCAGATCAGCGGGATGCTCCACGGCATTCTCATCTTTGCCGGGGTCTGGATCGTTGCGTCCATGCTCCTTGTCTGGCTCTTGGGCCGCACCATCTCCCGACCCCTCGCTGTCCTGCATCGCGGCACTCGCGCCCTGATGGCGCTGCCCGAGTCCAGTGACGCCTTCCCGTTGCCGGTCACAGTCGAGAACGAATTTGGCGACCTCATCACCGCCTTCAACAGCATGGTTGCCTCCATTCAGGAACAGCGGGCCGGGCTGAGTGACACCCTCTCCATCCTCGATTCCATGCTCGCCAACGCGCCCGTCGGCCTGGCCTTCTTCGATCGCCACCTCCGCTTCGTTCGTGTGAACCAGGTCTTCGCCAATCTCACCGAAATTCCCCTCAGCCGCCACCTCGGCCGCGGCGTCTCTGAACTGCTGCCGAACGACGTCGCTGACCCGCTTGAGCAGGCCCTCGACGGCGTGTTTGACTTCGAAGGCTCCGTGCGCGAGATCGAGTTAAGCGGTCAGACACCGCAAAGCCACCAACCGTGGACCTGGCTGGTCAGCGTCTACCCCATCCGCACCACGACCATGCAGGTGCGCTGGGCCGGCATCATCGTCCGCGACGTCAGCGAGCGCGCCCGCGCGGAAGAAGCCCTGCGCCGCACGGAGAAGCTTGCCGCCACCGGACGCCTCGCTGCCTCCATCGCCCACGAGATCAACAATCCCCTCGAGGCCATCACCAACCTCCTGTTCCTTCTCCGCAACTTCAGCGGGCTCAGCGAACCCGCCCTCCAATACCTCACCATGGCCGAGCATGAGGCCCGCCGCATCACCGAAATCGCGCAGCAGACCCTCCGCTTCTATCGCCAGTCCACCCTCCCCATCCGCACCGACGTCGGCGAACTTGTCGACTCCGTCCTCGAGCTCTACAGGGGGCGCATGAATACCCTCAACATCGCCGTCAAGCGCAAATTTCGGCCCGATGCCGAGCTCCTGTGCTTCGAAGGCGAAATCCGCCAGGTCATTGCTAACCTGGTCGGAAATGCCGTGGATGCCATTCCAAGCAGCGGCGGGCGCATCCTCGTCCACGCGCGCTATTCCCAGCGCTGGGACTCCACCGGCACCCCCGGCGTCCGCCTTACCGTCGCCGACACCGGCTCCGGCATGCCCCCCGATGTCCGCAACCGCATCTTCGAACCCTTCTTCACCACCAAGGAAGCCACCGGCACTGGCCTCGGCCTCTGGGTCAGCCACGAAATCATCGTCAAGCACCACGGCCAGGTACGCGTCCGCAGCCGCGCAGCCTCCCGCGGCAGATCCTCGGGGACCGTCTTCCACATCTTCCTGCCCGACGATGAAAACCTCACCAACGCGCCCCTCGTCGCCACCTCCGCCGCCGCAGCCCGCGTCTAATTTCACGAGCGATTCCAACCCCTTGCGGCACCCAGACTTCCCGCCTTGGTGGGCTGTTTAGCAATGCGGAACTTTTTCCGCCAGTGCGGGTTGAAAGGAATGAACGGCTGGCGGCATTTTCCCGTCTAAAGGAGTGAATGCCCCAGCAACCGGTAAACTCACACGCCGGTACGGAGGAGAACGAAATTATGAAGAACTTCAGGCTGAATAAGTTCAATGCCTTGGCAATGGCCGCGGTGTTGGCCTTCTCCAGCGCGGCTCTCCTGGCCCAGGACGCCGCTCCGGCCGCCAACGGCCCGCGCACCGACGGCCAGATCGAGATGGACGTAGTCCAGGCGCTCGACGCCTCCCAGGCCCTTAAAAACGACCTCATTACCGCCGCAACGATCCAGACCAAGGTCACCCTTTCGGGCACCGTCGCCAGCGACGCTGACAAGCAGCTCGCCGAGTCCATCGTGAAGAAGGTCTCCGGCGTCTCCGGCGTCAAGAACAACCTCAAGGTAGGCAATCCAGCTGACGATGCCAACGCCCAGGTGCCCGATGACAACGGCGCGCCGCCCACCAGCGACGATCAGGCCGGCAACCAGCAGCCTGGCAACGGCCAGCAGCCTGGCAACGGCCAGCAGCCTAACCAGAACTACCCTCAGAACCAGGCCAATCAGACCCAGGGCAATCAGAGCCAGGGCAATCCGGACCAGGGCTATCCGCAGCAGGGTCAGCAACCACCTGGCTACGGTCAGCAGCCTCCGTCACAACCTGGCTACGGCCAACAGCCGCAATATGGTCGGCAGGCGCCGCCTCCGCGTCCGGGTTACGGCTACCCGCCGCCACCCCCAGGCTACGGCCGCCAGCCCTATCCTCAGCCGCAGGCGCCAAGCTACAACATGCCTCCGGGCCCCATCACCATTGCCCCCGGCACCGTACTCACGCTCCGCACCAATGACACGGTCGAGAGCAAGCATGCCAAGGAAGGCACTCCGCTCGACTTCACCGTCATTCGTGACGTTACGGTCAACGGCTACCTGGCCATTCCCCGCGGCGCCACAGTCCACGGCGTCATCTCCGGGGTCAAGCACGCCGGCGAATTCACCGGGAGTCCCGAGCTGGCTCTCCAGCTCACCTCGCTCGATATGAACGGCCGCTCTTACCAGCTTGATTCTGACCAGTTCCGTGTGAAGGGGCCCAGCAAGACCGGCCACACCGTCGGCAACGTCATCGGCGGCGCCCTCCTCGGAACCATCATCGGCGGCGCAGCGGGAGGCGGTGAAGGCGCAGCCATCGGCGCGGTGGCCGGCGGCACAGTGGGCACGGCAGCCTCCGCCGCGGGCAATCCCCGCGCCTGGATCCCCGCCGAAGCCCTCGTCACCTTCCACCTGAATGCCCCGCTCACAGTCGACCCGGTCAGCCGCGAAGAAGCGTCGCGTCTCGCCCAGGGCCTCTACCCCGGCGGACCCACGCTCTACCGCCGCGGCCCCGGCCCCGGCTATTACGCCTACCCGGGCCCGTACGGCTACCCGCCGGTGTACTACCGCCCCTACTACATAGTCGGCGGTTCCTACTATTGGAGGTAAAGGAGCAGGGGATAGGGACTAGGGACTAGGACTAGAAAACCCGTCTCCCGCAAGAGAAGGAAACGCACTGGAACCAACAACTCGACTCAGGGCTCGGCGCCAGACCCGGGCCCTTAACACAGCGGGCGCCCTCCTCCTCCGGGACGCCCGCCGCGTTTTCCTATCAGCGAGGAACCCGCTCTCAGTGAAGCCAATTCACCACAAGCGCTCCGTGCCCCACCTTTGCGACTTTTTTCTGTTGCAAGGGTGGGACAGCACAAACGCTTCCGGCCACAAGCTACCGGCTTTCTAGTCCCTAGTCCCTAGCCCCTAGTCCCTAGTCCCTAGCCCCTAGCCCCTTGCCCCTAGCCCCTAGACCCGGCCTTTCTAGCCCCTAAGTCGTATCCCTCCCATCCAACCCTGCCTTATAATGCTAGTAACCGCGTCGAGCGAGATATGCACGTCCCTGTCCCAGCCCCAGCGCTGGCGGGCTGCGTTCCCCCCAATCGGGGTCCCCATCGGTAGGTCTTTCGCCGATGGGGTGATCGACGCGTAGAGGCTTTTCCAATGATTCGTTTTCTGCAAAGAGACAACCGCCTTACCAAGGCACTGTTCGTCGTCATCATCGCGGCCGCGTCGGTCTCGATGGTGGTTTACCTTATCCCCGGACTCACCAATACCGGCGTGGGTTCCGCCGACACATACGCTGAAATCTATCCCCACTGGTACAGCCGCTTCCTGCACACAGGCGAGACCGTCACCATGCAGCGCGTCAGCAACGAAGTCCGCCAGCAGATTCAGCAGCGCGGCCCCCAGTACGCTGATAACCCCGTCATCGTGAACTACTTCACCCAGCAGGTCGGCCAGCAGCTCATCCAGGAACAGATCCTGATGTCGGAAGCCACCCGCCTCGGCGTCACCGCCAGCGATGCCGACGTGATCAAGTTCCTCCACACCGGCCCCACCGGCGAGGTCATCTTCCCCAACGGCAAGTTCATCGGCGATTCGGCCTATGCCAACCTCGTGGCCACCCGCCTCAACATGTCGGTGCCTGACTTCGAAGCCAACATCAAGCGCCAGATCACCATCCACCGCCTCCAGGACCTCGAGACCGCCGGCATCAATGTCAGCGACCAGGAAGTCCGCGACAACTTCCGCAAAGACAACATCAAGATCAAGTTCGACTACGCGGTCCTCTCCTCTGACGATCTGCGCAAGACCATCAACCCCTCTGACGCCGATCTCGAAACCTTCTTCAAGAAGAACGGCGCGCGCTACGCGACCGCCGTCCCCGAGCAGCGTACCGTCACCTACGTTGCGTTCACGCCCGGCCAGCTCCCCGGCGGCATCCCGCAGCCCTCGCAGGCCGAGGTGCAGTCCGACTACAACCAGCACCAGTCCGAGTACCAGGTGCCTGAGCAGTCGCGCTCTCGTCACATCCTCATCAAGCTGGCCCCCGGCGCTGACGCCAAGACCGACGCAGCCGCCAAGGCCAAGGCCGATGACATCGCCAGGCAGCTCAAGGCAGGCGGCAACTGGAACGACCTCGCCAAGAAGAACTCTGACGACCCCGGCAGCAAGGACTCCGGCGGTGAACTGGGCTTCTCCCAACGCGGCCGCATGGTGCCCGAGTTCGACAACGCCATCTTCACCCAGAAGCCCGGCGACATCGGCGTTGTGAAGTCGCAGTTCGGCTACCACGTGGTGCAGGTTGAAGAGCGGCAGACCGCGCACGCCCAATCGCTCGCCGAAGTGGCGGACACCATCAAGGCCACACTGAGCCGCCAGATGGTCTCCCAGGCTGAAGAAAACTTCGCCAAGCAGCTCGCCGCCGAGGCCGCCAAGAGCGGGCTTCAGGGCGTGGCCAATGTGCACCACCTTGAGATCGTGACCACGCAGCCCATCGCGGTCAACGGGACCATCGCCACGCTGCCCGATGGTTCGCAGCTCGTCGGCAAGGCCTTCCAGGCCAAGCAGGGCGATGCCCCGCAGTACGCGCCCACCGGCGAAGGCTACGCCATCTTCCAGGTCACCGGCATCGACAAGGCCCACGCGCCCAACTTCGCAGACTGGAAGAGCCACGTCCTCGAAGACTATCGCGATCAGCAGCTGCCGTCTCTCCTGACCCAGAAGACCAAGGAGCTTGCCGACAAGGCCAAAGCCGCCAACGATCTCAACAAGGCCGCCAAGGAGATGGGCGCCGCCGTAAAGACCAGCGACACGATCGGAGAAAGCGCACAGGTTCCCGACATCGGCCAGGTGCAATCAACCGCACCGCAGCTCTTTGACCTCAAGGTCGGCGACATCAGCGGGCCCATCAGCGCCGGCCGCACCGGCGTAGTGGCCAAGCTGCTCGCCAAGACCGAGCCCACCGATGACGACATCAAGAAGAACTTCGACCAGACCCGCGACCAGATCCTCCAGCAGCGCCGCGGCGAAGCGTTCCAGCTCTTCGTCACCAACATCACCAACGACTACAAGAAGCACAAGCGCATCGTGATCAACACCAAAGCCACGACCCCCGAAACCGGCGAGTAAGCCACCGCGATCCGCTTCTCAACGCAGAAGGCCCGCATCGAAAGACGCGGGCCTTCTCTTTTCGGGGAGATCGTCAAGCACGAACAGGGGTGCCAGTCCTAGCTCCTCTAGGGCGGGATACCACGAACCCACCCCAGTTGTTCTTGCATTTGTCCTTTGCAAACTCAGCAAGAACAGGGGTGCCCCGTCCTGGCTCCGCTAGGGCGGGATACCACGAACCCACCCCAGTTGTTCTTGCATTTGTCCTTTGCAAAACTCAGCACGAACAGGGGTGCCCCGTCCTAGCTCCGCTAGGGCGGGATACCACGAACCCACCCCAGTTGTTCTTGCATTTGTCCTTTGCAAACTCAGCACGAACAGGGGTGCCCCGTCCTAGCTCCGCTAGGGCGGGAGACCACGAACCCACCCCAGTTGTTCTTACATTTGTCCTTTGCAAACTCAGCAAGAACGGGGGTGCCCCAGAGCCTGTCCTGAGCGAAGTCGAAGGATCTTGATTTTCAGACACGGGATACCACGAACCTACCCCTCAGAAGAACAGGGGGTACCGCTAGGGCGGGATACCACAACTCTTCCCAAGCGTGTTGCGCCCTTAATTTACACTACAAATGTAGTAGAAATTTACTACAGTGCAATCGAAGGGTGCAGCGAGGCGAAACCCTGGGAACACCCAACCCAAGTCCCTGGCATCCTGTAGCGACGCCAGATCCCATTACGAAAGGGCTAAAATCGCCCCAAAAAATGTTGTCAAGCCCCCCGCCTGTGGAAAACCGACCTAAACCCCTGATTCAAAACGAAACATAAATTTCCAAAGATTGGGGATTAATTCAACGAACCTGCCATACTTGAAATAGCAGCAAAAAAGAAACGCCCGCCAATCGGCGGGCTTTTCACTTTTCAGGAACAGGAGCAGCCCAATGCCGACCGCACCAGCACAATCCGCCCCATCGGCTTGGGCCCATGTTTGGTCGTTCACCCACCCCCCCCGTGCCGCCTTTTCTTCGCCCTACCTGGCGATTGGCTGCCGGCTCTATCCACGACAGCCGGTTAACGGGGTCCTGTGATCTCGCGCAGAATCCGTCGGTCCTCGTCGCTCAGGGCGGCGCGTTCCAGAAGATCAGGCCGGTTGGCCAGCGTCTTCCGCAATTGCTGCTCCCGCCGCCACCGCCGAATCTGCTGGTGGTCGCCATTCAGCAAAACGTCGGGAGCCTTGAGCCCGCCAAACTCCGCGGGCCGGGTGTAGTGCGGATAATCGAGCAGCCCGCCGGCCCCATGCTGTGACCGCGGTACCCCGTCCTGGTCAGTGAAAATGGCGGCATCAGCCACCCCAAAGCTCTCGAACTCGCCCGAAGCCTCATTCCCCAAAACGCCGGGAATGAGCCTCATCGTGGAATCGAGAACCACGGCCGCGGCCAGCTCCCCACCGGACAAGACGTAGTCGCCGATGGAAAGCTCCATATCGCAATAGAGCTCGTTGATCCGCTCGTCCACGCCCTCGTAGCGGCCGCAAATCAGAACAATGCGGTCCAGTTTGGAAAGCTTCCGCGCCTCTGCCTGCGTAAACGGTCGTCCCTGCGCCGAGGTCAGAATGACACGGGTTCGATCCTCGGTTTTCCGGGCAGACTTCGGCGGGATCTCAAGAGATTCAAGCGCCTTGGAAAGAGGCTCGGGCTTCAGGACCATGCCTTCGCCGCCGCCGAAGGGGCGGTCGTCGACGGTGCGGTGCCGGTCGTGGGTGAAGGCGCGCAGGTCGTGTACGCCGATCGTCACCAATCCGTCCGCCTGGGCGCGGCGCACAATTCCGTGTTCGAAGAAGCCCGCGAAGAATCCCGGAAAGATGGTGACGATGTCGAAGCGCATGCCCTTCTCTCGATGATAACGGCGAGGATTACCTCGCCCTCGCCGCCGGGATGTGGTTTACTTGGGGCCACAAGCCATGTCTGACATTGAAAGTCTTCTAAGCCGCTGGCAATCGGCGGGCGTACTTGATGGGCAGATTGCCGCCCGCATTCGAGCGTATGAGTCGAGCCGGAAACCTCCTTCGGGGCTGCGCTGGCAGTCGGTGGTGGCGCTCGTTCTGGGCGCGATCCTGCTGGCCTGCGGAGTGGTTCTCTTCGTCTCCGCGCACTGGGACGACATCGGCCCGGGCGGGCGTTTCGCGCTGGTGATGGCCATGGTGGCCGCGTTTCACCTTGCCGGCGGCCTGACCCGGGAGAAGTTTCGCGGAATGTCCACCGCCCTGCACGCTGTGGGCACGGTGGCAACGGGCGCGGCGATCGCACTGGTGGGGCAGATCTTCAACATTGAGGAGCACTGGCCGGCCGCTGTCCTGCTGTGGGCGTTGGCGGCCCTGGCCGGATGGGCTCTACTGCACGACGAAGCCCAGCAGACGCTGACGCTGCTGCTGGTGTCGGCGTGGGTCTTCTCGGAGCTGGCGTACTCCACCGAGCACCAAATCGGCCAGTCGGCGTATCTGGGGCGGTTCCTGTTTGTATGGGCCATCCTTTACGTAACATTCTTCCTGGGTTCGCGGCGGAAGGTGGTGCGGGGCATCCTGTTCGGCGCTGCCGCCGTTGCGGCCGTCGTCGGCATCGTCCTCATGCTGGAGGGGTGGCGTTCCGGGTATGGAACTCCAACATTTGTGCCCTTCGGCACGCGCGTTTGGGGCTGGTGCGCCATCGCCGGGCTGCCGCTCGCGGTGGCCGCGTTCAAGGGACACAAGGGCCTTGTACCACCAGCAGCGGCGGTGGCTACGGCGATCGCGCTGCCATGGTGTGAGCGCCACTGGGTGCAGCACTTCGACGTTGGCAACGGCATCCAGACCAGCATGACATTTGATCGTCCGAACCTGATGGCGCACATGCTGATCACAGCGTTCACAGTCTTCCTGATCTGGTGGGGCGTGAGGGTGGCGAGCCGATCGTTGGTCAACCTCGGGATTGTGAGCTTCGCTGTTTCGGTGGGGTGGTTCTATTTCAGCGACATCTTCGACAAGATTGGCCGCTCGCTGGGGCTGATTGGACTGGGGATCCTGTTTCTCGCCGGCGGATGGGCGCTGGAGATGACGCGGCGCCGGTTGATCGCGGGCATGACTACGGTCGGCGGACTTGCAAAGGAGGGTGCATGATGGGCATCCGAATGTCGCGTGCGTCGGTGGTGTTGCTCCTTTTTCAGCTAGCGCTGGTTTCGTCGATTGCGGCCAAGTATCTTTACCAGCGCCGAACGTGCCCACGCGTGTGGACGCGCGCCGTGGCATTCGATCCGGAGCTGGTGATGCGCGGCCGTTACCTGAGCCTGCAGCTCACGGCAGATGGCTGCGGGAGCACACTCCCATCACACGCGTTCGCGCAATTCCCGCGCAATGTGGATGGGACCGTGAGCTCGCCGAAATTCGCCATTCAGGGTCATAAGCAGGTCATGTTCCAGGCGAAGCTTGCGGTTGTAGAAAACAGGCTGGTGGCTCTTCAGCTGCCCGATGTCGAATCGCCGCGCGACGGTCTGGTTGTCTCAGCATTGCCCGGAAACCCCTGCGACCAGATGCGCGTCGTTAGCCCAGTGAACTTCTACATCGCGGAACATGCGACGAGCCCGCTGCCGCTGAAGCAGGGCGACGAGCTTTGGATAGAGGTGACGGTTCCGCCGAAGGGACCGCCGAGGCCGCTGCAACTGGCCCTGAAGGGGCAGGGAAGCTGGAGGCCGTTAGCATTCCAGTGATCAGTGATCAGTGATCAGTGATCAGTGAACAGCGAACAGCGAACAGGGGGAGGCTCAGTGGTTCAGATCGGTCAGGCCTTCCGGCAAGGCCATTTCGACGCGCTTCGCCTCGATGTCCACCTTGCGCAAGTAGGTTTTTGCGAACGGCACCAGGACTTCATCGGCCACACCCCGAACCACCAACAACGGCACGGGTCCGGCGGTGCGATCGACGTCTTCAATCTCGCCAACCACGACAGCTGCCCCTGACTGTACATCAACGAGCGAGCAGCCGATGAGGTCGCCGATATAGACCTCGTCCTCGGCGAGCGAGGCGCGTTGAGCACGCGGGACGGCAACGATGAGGCCGGCGAGTGTCTCTGCTGCAGAAATCGAATCTATGCCCGCGAAGTGCAGCACGACGCCGCCTTTGTGCAGCCAATGCGCAGCCAACTCCACCTCGCGAGGAGCCGCATCGACGGCTGACTTGGTACGTGCCGAGGCGCTGCCGGTGCGGCTGGCATCGCTCGGAACCGGGCCGCCGGCCCCGCAACCCGCACCAGAGGTGCCTCCGGAGGTGCTGCTTGAGGTGTTGCTCCCGAGCAACCACAGCTTTTTTCGCTCAGAGAATTTTTTGGGAAAATCGGTGAGGATGTCGGCGAAGACCTCGCCTTTGCGGCCCTGGGGACGGCGAATGCGTGCCAGCCATACCCAGTCGTCGGCACTCGGCTGCACGTTCAATGCTGTCTCCGGTGAGTGCCGGAAGCAGGACTGACCGGCGGCTCAGACTTCGTCGTCTTCTTCAAGGATGTCGAGCGTGTAGCGGTGATGAAGCTTCATGCTCACCGCGCCGAGGATGGTGCGCACCGAACGCGCAGTCCGCCCCTGTTTGCCGATTACTTTGCCGACGTCCTGGGGAGCAACGCGCAGTTTGAGAACCGTGTTTTCTTCCCGGTCCACCGACTGCACTTCGACGGCTGTTGGTTCATCGACCAAGGCTCGCGCAATCTCGCGAACCAGCTGCTCAACTGCAACCATGTCTTGTTGGGTCATGTTCTTGCCCCTGACCGTTCCGC
>WNGK01005516.1_pt1 | contig 16475 bp, 17 predicted proteins | sample 5400601 | NCBI WGS metagenome assembly WNGK01 (sample SAMN13153376, study PRJNA577476) | soil metagenome | isolation source: 60 cm soil or saprolite under Garry oak tree replicate 1 | place: USA:California | collected 2016-06-15
GCATGAAACGCTTCCGTATTTGGAGTCCGCCAGCGCACATGCCAGCCAGAGTCAGCAAATCGAAGAATCAGCATTACAGATTGAGATTGCATAGCATTCCACTCTTTCCTCCTTTTTTGAGATTGGTTCGAAGGCTGAGACGTGCTTGTCGATGACGAGGAAGCAGACCATCTGGAGAAAGCACTCTCAGGGGCATGCATGTTCTCCGCGCGCGGCTGATTTGTCGAGGAAGAGGTGTTCCCGGTAAAAGCCGTTCCCTCAGAATACGTTTGCTGCCTCGAGAAAGCGGGACCCTCCGATGGGGCCTTTCCAGAAGACGTCTGTTGCTTCGAGAAAGTGGGACCCTCCGATGAGGCCTTTCCACCAAAGGAAGCCGTCCCAGAGGGAGGTGAGCTTGAAGCTGTAGAAGCGCTCCCGAAAGGGGGCGGCGAAGCCGCCGCAGGGGAGGTTCTGGGATATCCAGGAGGTGCCAGGCGCATAAGCCGGTCAATGCGCTCAGCGGCATAGGGATATTCCCGCAGCAACACATTTTTGCGCTGCTCGCGTGGACGAATAACCTGATCGAGCGCCTGGATCAGTTCAAAGCGCTGCCCTAAGCGCGCGGCGAAGAGATCCCCCGCATACACACGATCTCGCCAATGCTTCTTCCAGCACAGCACTGTCAAAACGGGACCAATCCCTACGGGAAGCCCTAGCACGGCCCCTAATGGCGCCACAAAGAGCTCCCCCGGAGGCAAACAGTCAAGCACCACCCGCAACCAGACATCTCCGCTGTTGTAAGCGAAAAGCTGCTGCGCCAGCAATGGCTTGAGGCTGCGGTGTGTAAAGAGTCCCTCCCCGATAATCAAGCGCGACCCGAGAAAAAAGAGCGTGAGATCATAGCCTGGCAGATAGTCGAACGAGCGTGGCCAGGTGAGGCGGGAAACAGGCCTCAACCCGCTCGCCGGGGACGCAGCCGCCAGATCCTGGTAGATCTGATCAACAACGGTGATTTCACGCTGCCCTGGGCGCCCCATCTTGAGTCGCTTCTTCGCGATACTCTTCACATGCCCGTATACTGCCGCCATATGGATGAGACTATACAAAGCGACCCAGGCCCAGCCGAGAAACACACTTGTGACATGGATATGATAGCGCTGCAGTCCAGGGAACATTCCGAGCGCGTCATTGAGCAGACCCGCCAGTCCTGCCTGCACATGAGAGCCATAATAATAACTCCAGGCAGCTCCTGCAAGCTCCAAGACGACCGTCACCACGAGCAGAAAGATTCCCATCAAGCCCTCCTCCTTTCGCGTCAGCACGCATGTATTGTATTGATCTAGACCTCTCCATCAAGCTCTGCGCAGATAACGCGCAAAGCAGAGAGAACACCCCTCCTCCCAGGCATCGACCTTACTCGATGTCATCAAGCGATGACGGCTTCGGAGGCGGAGACTGCGCCTCCGATGATCCTCGCTGTTCGTCTGGAGCTTCCTGTGTGCCACTTCTCTTGCCACGTGATGCGCCAGACGAGCCTGGCGCAGACTGCCCTCCAGATGATGACAACGGGGGAGGGGTGTTTGCCTGACTCCCACCTGGCACGTCTTCCGGCTGCGGCGGCTGAGGAGGGGCAGGCTTCTGCTTTCTCCTCTTCTTTTTTCCACCAGTGCTCCCTGATTGCGCGTGCGACGGCGCGGGATTCGCGCCTATGGTTCGCGCCTGGTCGGCCTCGTACTTTGCCTGTGCTTCCTCATAATCGCGAAGAAGCTCTGCTGCACGTCTCTCCACTGCCTCCTCATCTAGTCTCACTCGCTCCACTTCTACTTTGTGTGCAGCAGGGCCATAGAGAAAGTAGGCTTCCCCCACTCCCAGTCCACGGACCTCGTCAGCCTCAACAAGCAATCGCTCCTCCTCATGCATCACCATACGCGGTTGCTCCTCCTGCTCCGATCGCAGTCCATGCTCCTTCTGCTTTCCCGGCAGATGATACGAAAATACCGACACCTTCTTCTTCCCTGCGACGCGAATGAGCTTCTCCGGCAAATTACACTTTCCCAGAATGGTCGTCGCAGCATCTTCAATCAGCCGCTCTGCATCCTCCCCAAGCCCTTCATAGCCCTGCGCGGAGAGAATGACACATCCATGAGAAGATCTCACCCGCTCGTACAGCTTATGGACGGTCACTCGAGAGGAGTACGCGCTGAAATCATCAAGCACGAGCAGGATAGGACGTTGCTTTCCCTCTAGCTGGCGCAGGGCCAGGTAGAGATAAAAGTCATCGATCAGGTAGCGTGCAAAGGGCGCCAACTGCGCTTCCTGTAACCGCTTTTCGTCAAGCAGGTAAAAGGCCGCGTCCCAATCGCCAAAGCCGAGAGTTCCATCCAGCCGATCCTGGACGCCACTAAAAAACGCCTGATACTTGTTGTATGGCCCCCAAAGAGCATCCGTCGTCAGAGCTTCGAGATAAAGATGCTCACGTGTAGACCGGTAGAGAGCCATGAGTGCTGGAGGGTAAATGCGTCGGAGCAGTTCAGCACCACTCTCAACCACAGGAAGGTTCGGGGCATAGAGAGCCAACTTGAGAATATTATAGGTGACACCGCGAAAATAGTCATGCTCGAAGGTCTGCGTGGCCATCAGCAGGTTGAGCACATCTTGCCGTGTTCCTCTCCAGCCTGCATGCGCTACGATAGGAAAGACCCCAACACGCTGACAGTCGGCCCGCTTCATCGTCATCTCAAAACGGACCGCATCCTTCCAATCCCCTTTCCCATCGATCCAAAGCACTTTCATCCCAAAGCGCTTTGCCATGGTATAGGCAATTCTTCGCAACAGCTCACTTTTTCCCATTCCGGACTGTGCAACGGCGACAGCATGATGGGACAACGCGTGACGCGGATACACCAGGTAAGCTCCTCTTACCCACTGCCAGAGATTGCCGGAGAGTGCCCGTCCGATGACCGCCTCCCCATCCACAGCTTCAGGAAACGCTAGTGAGGAAGAACCCGCCACGATCTGCGCTCCCTGTCCGGGCCTCCTTTGCCCCCTATCCCCTGGCCGAGAAAGCACCGCCCTCGGTGCAAGCTGAGCCTCCTGCGTTGTCTTCACCAACACCTCCAAAACCAGCGAGAACCCTGGCGCAAGCAGCGCATGATACCCCCAGAGCAGGAGAAGCGGCTGCACCACCTCAGCCAGGTGCCCGAAACGTAGTGCCCAAAAGAGCGCCACAAGCAGGAACGAGAGTGGGTGAAGCAACCAGAACAGGAGCCCATACGCCAGGACTCCCAGAACCGCGAATGCCCAGATACCGCGCCAGCTATCCCTGCTATCGAAAGAGCGAGCCGCCTGCCCTCGGAGCACCAAGCCCAGGCCAATAGTAAAAGGAGAGAGGACCCCAAGAGCCACGAGAACACTCACATATATTGCCCAGCGGACCCCCCGAGCCTTCGATGCGGGTTTTGCCATGTGATCCTCCTACACCTCAGACAAAGCTGAGATTCCCAAGAACAGCTCTCCAAGAGAATCAAGGAGCGTGAATCTACCTGACTGACAGAGCCATTTTCTGCAAAAGTGGCAGTCTTCGTCTCTCTTCCAGAACGCAACGCTCATGGCTCCTTGCACCTTTCCATCATAAGAGGGTAACAGACACCTGCTGCTGCGCGTGTCCTAGCCTCTCACAGGCATCCATGAGCACGCGATAGAGTCGCTCTCCACGAACACAGTAGAGGACCTGAGGATACAGTGCCGTCAAGCGCGCAAGGGTCTGATCGTAGCGGTCATCCGCTTTCCTGGTTAGCTCAACTTCTACACAGAGCTGGGCTACCCCATCTAGATACAACACGGCATCAGGCAACTGGTCATACGCAACGCCAGACGCGCCTTCTTCCCAATTCGCTTTGATCGCACGTTCACTCCACCAGACATACTTTCCATAGGTTTTCGTCTTCATCAGCTTAAACCGTACCTGATTGCAGGCGTAGATATGGCCGCTTTCTTTCAAATCGTTCTTCGGAGGAAAACCCGCCTCGTAGGGAAGCTGTAGCTCATGCAGAGCCTTCGCGGTGAGTGTCAACCAGACAGGATCTGTATCGTGGGGCTGATCTGTAAGCGCATACCCGTGCTCTATCCAACGGTGCATGATGCTGAGCACCTTACTTTTCGTCTGGGGTTGGAGTGTCGGCAGCTCAGGCCGAGGCCCCTGGGGGCGCAACTGATAGGCCGCAAGCCGCTGTTCGTACCGCTTCACCTCTTCCTGATAGTGCCAAAGGGAGAACATATCCAGGAGCTGATCGAAGCGCAGCGTCCACATATCCGCAATGTAGCGCATCCCCCACTCGTCGCGCGGGGTAAGCCTGAAGCGACCCCTATCGCGGCGAGGACGATAGGGCCGTCGTTTGCGCAGAGCGCCCCGGCGCGTGAGTTGCGGGGAAGACTGCCCGCCAGGGAATGTCCCGCGATCAGCGCCCTGGGGGACTGAATCATCTGTCGGTTGCGATGTCATTGCCACTCCTTTCCTCCTGGAGACGCAGCGACCTGTCGCTGCCCTCCTTATGGCTCTCATTCACGGCTTTATGAGCTCACTCCGCCTCGCCATTCCCCTTTCCGCTCCCCTTTTCGTTCCTACTGATGCCCGCCAGCACACGTCCACGTACTGGGATCGTGCATGCATACAGCGATGCCATGGGACAATTCAACCGTGGCATCCTGCCAACAGTTCACTCTTCTCCCCCTTGGTCACAATCTCCAGCGGCTCCTGGTGTGGGGCGATGGCGATAAGCTGAAGTGTCGCTTATGCGCCATTTATGCGTCGCTTATGCGCCACTTTCTGTGTATGGGTCTCCTTGCAATGTGTAGCAGACAAAGCGTTTGCGGTGTTCAGGTGGCAGCTTGTCAACCGCTTTTTTGACTGCCCTGTACACCGACTCTGGCCCAAAGTACCAGATGGCGCTATAGCGTTTGTTGCCTGCCAGGTCAATGACGATCTCTTCGAGGCGCTTTTCGGACCTCACCGTTAATTCACACTCGATACCGATCACGCTATTACCGTTGGCGCTGATGAGTTCCGCATCCGGTATATGCGGCGGCGTGCTGTCTTTGGCGTTGACGTTCTGCTGTGCGCGTATCTCACGCTCAGAGCGCCAGGTATCCTTGGGGCAGCGTTCAGCGAGGAGCAAGCGAACGTCATTGACTGCATAGAGATGGCCTAGGGATGCCGGGTTAGGCTCATAGTAGCGTAGATGGAGATTGGCATATTTTAAGCCTTTAGCGGTGAGCCATATGCACCCTTTTTGGCCATAGAAAAAGGTTCGGTACAAAATGACTTCTTCTTTAAGCCAGGGGCGTAAAATCTTGCGGGTACGCTCTGCCGACATGATACCAGGCTGTTTCATTTTGCCAGGATCAGGAGTCATACGTCCGAGATAGCATTGGGCCTGATCGAAACGGAGTACCCCCTGCTGCCCAATCACGGAGAAGAATTTTTCCAGACGTTCCGTAATTTGTGGTCCGGAATTCATATACCGTTTTGGAGATACCATCATCTGATCCCGAGGAAGTTCTGTTTCACCCTGATTGTTCTGCATGGTTTCTTTCCTTTCTTGCTTTCTAAGAAGGGCATGGGTAGCCACCCTTCGGCCACCCTTCGACCCACGGGGAAAGTATAGAATGAACGCTTTCTCGTTTGAAGGACATTGACAGGTCATAGCTCTAAACCAAGGCTACGCCTTCTCTCAGAAAGCGGAAGAGTAGGGTAAATGTAGGCTGGATGTAGGGTGAGAAATGCGTGTATACTAGCGGATAAGACTTCGGAAAATGGAGCATTTCACGTACGAACGAGAGCACACAATATACATGAGATGGTTGGTGATCGATATGAAAGATAAAGGTCGAACAGAGAAAGATGATGTAACAGAAGAATTTAAGAAGAAGGTCGGGGAGATGATTAAAAATAAGAGGTTGGGATTGAATTGGACACAAGATGATTTAGCAGAAAAAATCGGCACAAATGTAGAAACTGTGAGAAGATGGGAGGGCGGTACTTCGTTCCCAAGACCTGTGTACCGACAAGAACTGATAAAATGGCTCAGACTGCGTGCAGATACTTTTTTACCTCCGGTGGAACACGCAAAGCAGATTGAAGTCCCTGAAGAAAGCGTGATACCTCCACCAATACCAAGAAAATATAGAGGATGGCGAACAGGGGATCATTTGCCATTTGTGCCGGGTGAATGGCCGAAATACGATTATTACGAGGCAAATCAAGGAGCGGGAGAAACGTATGTCACCGTCAACGGATATCCATTGCAATTTTTTCATATCCAATTCCCCCCTTACAGTTATCGGTTGGATTGGGGCTATATAGGTCCACCAACAGAAAATCTGGCCGCATCACTTTTAGCTGATTATTTTAGCGAGGTGTCTATCTACGGAAAGAGCAGTGAGCCGGAAAAGTATCAAACAGTTCGATATTGCTTTCGGTTTTATATAGAGGTTTGTCTATACCTTCCGTATGAGGAGTGGGGGCTTACATCGGATCAAATCACGGATTGGTTAAAAAGGCAAAAAGCAAGGATGAGTAGAGAAGAGTGATGAAAGAAGAGATAAGCCCAAGTTTCCATAATAGACGGTGTGGCTGAAAAGGTAGCTGGCAGAGATAGCGGAAGTGGTGGGAGAGGTAACCGGAAGAGCGTTGAAAAGCTGCGATTGTGGCTGAAATGTGCGCGTAGCGGAAAGGCAGGGTGACAGGTCGATTAAATAGAGACGCCGTCAGAGTGAAGCGGATGCGTGCGAGCCTATTTAACCAACCTCACCCTGGGCTTATCGACGAATGAACTTCTTGCCACGGTGGGGAGAGGAAATATGTTGGATTGGCAGTATGAAAGCGGGCAGAGTCACGCGCCCGTGAGCGCGTGGGGGTGGCGGTTTGGGTAGCGGGGAAGCGTCGGGGCGTCTCGGCTGACCGACGCGCCGCATAGGTGGGGATATGGGAAGGGAGCGCATGTTCGACATACATGCGTGTACCGGGGAGTGCGGTATCCTGGCGGAAAACCTGGGACACCGGCACACCCTCCTTTTCGGCTACTTTGACAGCCAGGGATTCAGCTAGACATCACTCGTATGTCCAGCTTAAAAGAGGTGTATTGTGTTGCGACATCCACGGAGGTAATGATCGGCAAAGATTAACACATACTACTTTGCTATTACCTCTGTACGACACACTTTCTTGTGCTACAATACGGCATAGAAACCGGACCTGAAGGACTAGAACAGATACCGAAGGGATTTACCCACTATGCCAGACAATCCTCAAGCGCGTAAAGGCGATTACTTTATCGACACCGAAAGTGCGGCGGAAAAGGCTCGCCTGCTGCATCAAGATCGCCTCATCACGAAGGGCATGAACGGTGTGCTCTCAGGTATAGAGGATATCTCCGGTATGCACAACATCCTGGATATCGCCTGCGGCCCCGGAGGATGGGCCCTTGACGTGGCATTTGAGTATCCTGCCATTGAGGTAATGGGCATAGACATCAGTCAACAGATGATCGACTACGCAAACACCCAGGCGCGGGCACAGGGATTAAACAACGCGAGTTTCAGCGTGATGGACGTTACCCGGCCGCTGGATTTTCCCGATAACTCCTTCGACCTGGTTAACGCCCGCTTCCTCGGCTTCCTACCCAAAGTAGCCTGGCCGAAGCTGGTACAGGAGTGCCTGCGCATCACCCGTCCCGGTGGTATCATTCGCCTGACCGAGAGCGAATGGGGCTTCACCAACAGTCCCGCGTACGAGAAGCTGTACGCGTTCTTCGCGAGCGCCATGAGAAAGGCTGGACAAAGCTTCTCCCCCGAGCGGGACCACCTTAACATTACACCTATGCTGGGCGGTTTCCTGCGCGGCGTGGGCTGCACCGGCATTCAGCAAAAGGCGCACGTAATCGATTTCTCGACCGGGACCGAGGATTACGACGCCTTTCGCCAGAACTGGGTTGTTGCCTTTAAGCTGCTGCAGCCCTTCTGCCTCAAGCTTGGAACTGCTACACAGGAGGAGCTAGATCATTTCTATGATCAGATGCTCATGGAGATGCTGTCGGACGACTTTCGCGGCATCATGTTCTTATTAACAGTCTGGGGCCACAAGCCAGCGTAGAAACAGCTTCTTCCCTTCCGGCCTCCCAGTCACTGAGATGGTGGAAGTTCGACTGCTACCGTGATAGGTCCTTCGCCTTCCCTGGTCTGGCGCAGCGTGATATCCGCGGTCAAATTCAGCGCGGAAAGCAGCTCTATCAAAGTGCTCAGCGTCGGATTGCTCTCATCGCTAGAGAGTAGACGCGAAATCGCTTCCCGTTTCTTTCCCATCAAGGCTGCAAGCTGCTCCTGGCTCATGTGCTGGCGCCTACGCACTGCCTCAAGAGCGCGCATAAGTTCCAATTCAACAGCCATTTCCCGGTAGCCTGCAGCAAACTCTTCATCCTGTAAGAATTTCTTCAAGCGCTGCTCGTATCTACTCATAAATCCTCCTCCTGCATAGGACTGACATGGCGGGTTCTCTGATATTCCTGCCAATAAATAAAAGCTTTCTTCAGGTCACGCTCTAGTGCTGGTTGACCTGTGCGCTTGCTATAGCCATACAGCAAAACGATACGTTCTCCATCAAAGCCAAAGAACTCACGAGCAAGCAATCCACCATGTATGACACGTATCTCCCACAGGCCCTGATAATCGTGACATTTCTCAATATACCCGCCTCCCAATCGATAACCATACAACTGCAATTCTCCAGTTACTTGAAACAACTTGCCCAAAAGCTTTGAATGTGAGACTTTCAGAGCATTCTCAAAGGTTTCAGCCGGTTGAGTCGTGTCTTCCTGCTCAAAGTATTCCATCTTCCATTTCATGAACACATATCATTTCACATACAGATTGTAACATAAATGTTACTTTCACACAAGGTCAGGGTGACTTATCTATCTATTAGAATACTGCGCTCAATCGATTTAGCGGAAATTTCTCTTCACACCCACACAAACCCGAAGCCAAGCAGCATTCGTTCCACCACTTATCCCATTTGATAAGTAGAAATTTTACTCTTGTGTAACAGCCACTTAACACACATCGGCTACTCTACCTATATAATGAGAATTTCCCACACAGTGCAGACAGGGCAGCGCGTCATTGCTGCTGGAATTTGAAAGGCAGAAGACCCAGCATCTCCACTCGCACCCTCAAGCACACCACTTGATTGTAGTCACCATCTCGGCTACAACGCGCACCTCAATCAAGCGACATTGCTCTCCTGAAAGCAGTGCTCGCAGGGCGAGCGAGGGGTAGGCCTCGAGCCTCTCGCTCCAGGGGATAAAGCAAAGACATATTAGCATCCTTGACACCTCCCCTTACCATGTCATACACTATCTCCAGACAAATGAGAATGATTATCACTATTAGCATACCCTAATATGCAAGAAGATACCCTCAATACGAACGCGCGCGCCGTACTGGAGGTGCTGCGTGCAGCGAGAAACCATCCCACCGCCCTGGACGTGTATGAAACAGTGCGGCAGGCACGGCCGCGCATTGGCCTGGCCACCGTCTACCGCGTCCTGCACCAGTTGACCGCGCAGGGCCTGATTAAAGAACTGGGACGTAGTGACGAATGCATTCGCTATGATGCGCGCACCCAGCGGCATGACCATGCCATCTGCACGACATGCGGGGCGTTATTTGATATACCCACGACCATCAGCTTGCCGGACGAAGCCTTACAGGAGGCTGCCCAGGCGGCAGGCGTCGAGTTGACTTCTTATGAAGTCAGGATTTATGGGCGCTGCAGCGCCTGTCAGTCGTCCATAATCAAGAGGAGCAGCACGTGAGTACCGATAGAAAAGAAGAACAGGAGAACAGCGAGGCTCAGCCGCCGCAGAGCAGCGCCGCAGCCAATGGCGGAGCGGTCACCGGGGAGACCAGGCGAGAGCTTATCGCCGCCTTGCAGCAAAACTGGCAGCGTGAAATGGAGGGCATGCGCACCTATCACAGCCTTGCCCAGAACGAGCGAGACAAAGCGCGGCACAACGTGCTGGAGAAACTGGCTGATGCCGAGGCGCGCCACGCGCAGAAATGGGAGCGCAAGCTCGCCGAGCTGGGGGCCGAGCCGCCTCCAGAAAGGCTTACCCCTGGTACTCGCTTCAAGGGATGGCTGTATCGACAACTGGGTACGGAAGCGGCCTTGCGCAGCATGGAGAACGAGGAAGATAAGGATATTGCACGCTATGAAGCGCAGGCGCGCAGCGTCAATGACACCGAGGCGCAAAACATGTTGCGCGAGGTCAGGCGCGAGGAGGAGGGCCACGGGCGCATCATACGCGAGATTATCAAGCCCATTGGGCCACAGGGTATGCTCGATGTCATGCTACGCCGCGAGCGCTGGCACAAGCGCGGCGGCGGATGGCTGGGCAATGCTATTTATGGGGCCAATGACGGCCTGGGAGCTGTCTTTGGCATCGTAAGTGGCGTGGCAGGCTACACCGGAGGCAGCCACCTGGTGCTTATCAGCGGCCTCGCGGGCATGCTGGCCAGTGCCCTCTCGATGGGCTCCGGCGCGTTCCTGGCAACCAAGAGCGAAAGAGAAGTGTACGAGGCGGAGATCCAGCGCGAGAGAAACGAGATCGAGGAAGAACCGGAAGAAGAGAAGGAGGAATTATCGCTCTTCTACCAGTTGAAGGGGTTTACCGAGGAAGAGGCAGAACTACTCTCGACGCGCCTGGCAGAGAAACCGGAACAGTTCCTGCGCACCATGGCTCATGAAGAACTCGGACTATCGGAGGAAAACTTCCCCCATCCCTGGACAGCAGCACTCTCTGCTATGCTTTCTACCGGCCTCGGCGCATTTATCCCGATCATTCCCTTCTTCTTCCTGGAGGGCATCCCGGCCATCATCGCAGCGGCCATTATCAGCCTGCTTGCGCACTTTGCGGTCGGTGCGGCCAAAACGCTTGTGACCGGCCGGTCCTGGTTCAACAGTGGCATGGAAATGACCGTCGTCGGGGCTGTAGAGGCCGTTATCACCTACGTGCTGGGACTGGCATTTAGGGCTGTATAAAGGGCAACCCTTGCGATAGCCGGGCCTCAAGAGATATAATAGCGACGGACGACCGCAAGGGTATCCTGTCCAGGAGACAGGCATTCTTCCCAACTCAACCCCGCCTCCGTCCGCATGGTCTGGTGGGAATCTTGCAGGGAAAGGCTACTTATGTTTCGTAAGATATTGATTGCCAACCGTGGTGAAATCGCATTGCGGATAATTCGCGCTTGTCGCGAAATGGGTATTCGCTGCATTATAGCCCACTCCGATGTTGATCGAGATTCCCTTCCCGTGCGCCTGGCCGATGAGCATATTTGTATTGGACCTGGACCAAGCGGTAAGAGTTATTTGAACATCACAAATATCATCAGCGCAGCATTGATCTCTGGCGTAGACGCCATCCACCCCGGCTACGGTTTCCTCTCAGAAAACACCAGCTTTGCCGAAATCTGCTCCGACGTCAATATCACCTTTATCGGCCCTTCCGCCTCTGTTATGGCAATCATGGGCGATAAAGTCGCCGCCCGTGAAACCATGGCCGAGGCTAGATTGCCAGTGCTCCCAGGTACGCCCGTCTTACGCACGCTTGCTGAAGGGCTGGAAGCCGCCAGGGAAATAGACTTCCCGCTGATGCTCAAGGCCGCTGCGGGCGGCGGCGGACGTGGTATTCGCCTGGTGAGCCATCCAGATGAATTCGAGCGTGTCTTCACAACTGCACAGAACGAGGTACGCGAGGCCTTTCATGATGATGGGCTCTACCTTGAACGCTACCTGGGGCATGCTCGCCATATCGAGGTGCAGGTGCTGGTCGACAACTTTGGGCACGGCGTCCACCTGGGTGAGCGCAACTGCTCGTGCCAGCGACGTCACCAGAAACTGCTGGAAGAGTCGCCCAGTCCCGCTCTTCCCCCTGCATTACGCTGGGAAATCGGCATGAAAGCCATCCGCGCTGTGCAGCAAATTGGCTACCGCAACGCTGGCACACTCGAATTTCTCGTGGACAAGCAGAATCGTTATTACTTTATGGAGATGAATACCCGCTTACAGGTAGAACATCCGGTAACAGAGTTAGTTACGAGTACTGACCTGGTCAAGGAGCAGATTCGTATCGCCGCGGGGATGCCGCTTCAGCTCAGGCAAGAGGATATCCAATTGCGTGGCCACGCCATCGAGTGCCGCATCACGGCAGAGGACGCGGATGTCGATTTCCGCCCGCAGACGGGGACCGTGGAGCGCTATTTACCTCCCGGCGGTCCCGGCGTGCGCGTCGATAGCCACCTTTATGCTGGCTATGCGATACCACCGCACTATGATTCTCTGCTAGCAAAGCTTATTGTCTGGGCCGAAACCCGCGACGCAGCCATTGTGCGCATGCAGCGAGCGCTTGATGAATTCGTCATCGAAGGATTGAAAACAACTATTCCGTTTCATCAGCGCCTGCTCAGGCACGAGGGTTTTATTCGTGGGGAAACATACACCCGCTTTATACAAGAGGAAGCTGTCGCATTGGGGATATAATAAGGAGGTGACCATATGTCCCGTGTAGTTGTAACCGGATTGGGGCTGATTACCTCGTTGGGTAATGACCTGGCGTCGTCATGGGAGGCTCTGTGCCAGGGAAAATCTGGCGTTTCGGAGATCACGAGCTTTGATACAAGCCAGTACCGCGTCCATTTCGGTGCCCAGATCAAAGACTTCGATCCAACGCTTTACATGGATCGCAAAGAAGCTCGCCGCAACGATCCATACGAGCAGCTGGCTATAGCCAGCTCAAAGCAAGCGCTGGCTCATGCTGGCTTGCAGATCACCGCAGAGAATGGCGACGACATCGGGGTATACATCGGAAGTGGCATTGGAGGGCTGGTGACGCTGCACGACCAGTTCGAGGTACTCCATTTCAAAGGGCCCGATCGCATCAGCCCGTTCTTCATCAACATGATGATTGTTGATGGAGCGCCCGGCATCGTCTCTATCTTGACCGGGGCAAAAGGGCCGAACTTCGCGATTGTTTCTGCCTGCGCCTCCAGTGCCAATACGATCGGAGAAGCGTGGGAGGCGATTCGCCGTGGTGATGCCAGGGCGATGATCGCTGGCGGGGCCGAAAAGGGCATTACTCCTATCGCCATGGCCTCCTTCGATAATATGCATGCCATCTCGCGCCGCAATGATGATCCCCAGGGGGCGAGCCGCCCCTTTGATGCCACGCGCAACGGCTTCGTCATGGGCGAAGGTGCGGGCATGCTGATCCTCGAAGACCTGGACTTCGCCAGGGATCGCGGCGCAAAGATTCTCGCAGAATTGGTGGGCTACGCTTCCACCGGTGATGCTTATCATGTCACCGAGCCGGGCCTGGTACGTGCGATGCGCCGCGCCCTGCAAAAGGCGGGACTGCGTCCGGACCAGGTAGACTACATCAACGCGCATGGCACTTCAACCCCATACAATGACCGCACGGAGACACAGGCCATCAAGGCCTGTTTCGGCGACCATGCCTATCGCCTTGCCATCAGCTCCACCAAGTCAATGACGGGACATACACTGGGTGCAGCGGGGGGCGTCGAGGCTGTTGTTTGTGTCATGGCTATCCAGACGGGTATTATACCGCCGACTATCAACCTGCATCACCCCGACCCCGATTGCGATCTCGATTACGTGCCCAACGAAGCGCGGCAGGCTGCCGTCAACGAGCTTGCCACATGAATACTGCTACTCATACGGTAGAGGTTCCTTTTCCCCAAGCGTTCCCAGGACTTACATCCTGGCTGTTTCCGAGTGCCCCCCGGTACAGAAGAAACGGTGTCCCATACGCTGAAAGAAACCATCAGGCCGTGAGGCGAGAGTGCGCTCTCTTGCGAGATTCTACGCTGGCTCTTTCACTGTTTCCTGGTCAACACGGTCGTGTTTTTACCCCTGGCCCTGTGCCAGGGAACCCACCGAAACGCGATTCTGTTGTCAAGGTACTAGAACAAGTATACTACAAGGAGCACAAAATGTCAAGAAAGGCCTTGGGAAGGGGGTTCTCTGCCTGCGGGCAGCGGGCGTTTCATCCCCCACTTAGAAAGACGGGGGCTTTCACCCCCATTCTCTGTAAAAAGGTATGAGCACTCACAAGCAAGAGATGTTCTGGGTCAAGCGTGTCGAAGACCTGATTCGTGTGCTTGAGGGCAGTACGGTCGGCGAGCTGGAACTGGTGGAAGCGGGCACAGAGATTATCATCCGGCGGCGCCCCCATTTGGTGATGACGCCGCCGCCCAACCCACAGATGGGCATTGTGCCGGCTGGCGCTCCTGGCCGCCTGACGCGCGAGGACCGCAGTCTCCCTATTATTGCTCCGCTAACAGGCGTCTACTATGCAGCTCCTTCACCAGAGGAGCCCCCATTTGTCGCCGTGGGCGACGTAGTGAGCGCCGGGCAGGTGGTCGCGCTGATTGAAGCAATGAAGGTCTTTAACGAGGTTCAGGCCGAGGTAGCGGGCCGTGTCACCACGATTGTGGCAGGCAACGGCAATGTTGTGCAGAAGGGCGACGTACTACTTCGCATCGAGCCAGTATGAACATCGTTAGGAGCTTCTGATCAGCCCTATTGAGTGCGAAGCACTAGCCGCGTGTAGCCCCCCGATTTATCGAGGGGGCGTTAGCGCAGCGTCAGGGCTGGATTTCAACGGGAGGAGCCGGGTCATGGGACTAACCAGGCGCCCCGCAGCCCTCATCACCGGGGGTTCGCGTGGCATTGGCGCGGCGACTGCCATCGCCCTGGCCAAACGCGGCTGTGATGTACTCATTACTTACCGCAGTAAGGCAGCTCGGGCGAACGAAGTCGTCGCAGAGCTGGCACAATACAACGTGCGTGCGCTCGCTGTGGGCTGCGATATCACGCAGCAGGCGGACCTGGACCGGCTCTTCGCTACGCTGAAAGATTGGAGCGGATACCTGAACCTCCTCATACTCAACGCCGCCGGGGGGCTGGAGCGCGACCTGGTCGCTGCCGACCCCCAGTATCCCATGCGCATCAACCGTGATGCGCAGCTCGCTCTCGTGGATGGCGCACTACCGCTGATGGTGGAAGGTAGTGTGGTCGCCTACATCACCAGCCACGGGGCGCACCTGTACGGTAAGGTGGCGTATCCACCTTTCTATGCCCCCATCGCCGAAACAAAATATGCTGGCGAACAGGCCCTGCGGGCCCGGCAAGGGGAGTTAGCCGCTCACAGCATCCGCTTGATCGTCGTGACAGGTGACCTGGTTGAAGACACAATCATGGCCAGGCTGCTCGAGCGGACAGTGCCAGGTCTCTTTGAAGAGCGCCGGGATAAAATTGGTCAACTCCCTACCACCACAGTGATGGGAGAAGCCATTGCGGTTGCAGCGATGGACCCCGCGCTGCCAAGTGGGCACACGGTCATTGTTGGGGGCACCCTGGATACCTTGCTGCCCCAGGGATAACTAAACATATACTGGGCGTCAAATGAAAAATAAGGTGTTCCCATGCCCTTACGTCCTCCTGGTCAGCCGCGCCAGGCTTTTTCCTGGTTCTTGCTCATAGCCGCGAATGCTCTCTGGGCCTGTAGCTACGTCGCCGCTAAATTCGCCCTGCAAGACCTCTCCGTGAATATGATGAACGCTCTGCGCATGTGCATCGCTGCCCTGGTGCTGCTGCCACTGCTCATCGCCCGGCGCAAAGAGTTGAAGCTGGCACGCCGCGACCTACCGCAGTTAGCGTTGCTGGCGTTGGTTGGGTTTGTCATCAATAAAATACTCGAATATGGTGGCCTGGCACTCACAACCGCCTCCGATGTGGCACTGCTGATCACCAGTGAGTCTATTTTTACCGCAGCCCTCGCGTGGCTGCTGCTGCGAGAACGCTTCAAGCCGTTAACCGGCATCGCGCTCCTGCTTGGATTCGTGGGCGTGTACCTCATCGTCGCACGCAGCCTGGTCCCCAACATACCCGCCGGGGGCGGCGCGCTGCGTATTGCCGGTGACCTCATGGTGGTGCTGGCCTTGATCTTCGAGGCATTCTATACTATACGTGGGAAGGCCCTGTTGGTGAAACACCCACCGCTGCTCATCACCGCCGCTGCCATCGTAGGCAGCGTCATTTTCTGGCTGCCAGTCGCGGGCTGGGAGATATCGTCCTCTGGCTGGCACCCATTAGGGCTCACAGCGTGGCTGGCAGTGGGCTGGCTTGCACTCATGTCTACCGTGGTTGGCTATCTCGCCTGGTTTCAGGGGCTTGCAAACGTAGACGGCTCTGCCGCCGCCTCCGCCCTCTTCGTTCAGCCACTGCTAGGCACAACCCTGGCAATCGTGCTCCTGCACGATCAATTGACTCCCATGACCATCGTGGGAGGTATTCTAATCGTGGTCAGCGTATACGTGATCTCGAGATATTAGGGACTGATGGGAGGATCAATGAGCAC
>WNGK01003710.1_pt1 | contig 16470 bp, 11 predicted proteins | sample 5400601 | NCBI WGS metagenome assembly WNGK01 (sample SAMN13153376, study PRJNA577476) | soil metagenome | isolation source: 60 cm soil or saprolite under Garry oak tree replicate 1 | place: USA:California | collected 2016-06-15
AAAGCGGAATCCGGATCGACGATCACGAACCAGATGCGGCGGTTGGGTGCGTCGTGCGACTGGTCGCGCGAGCGGTTCACGATGGACCCTGGAATGTCCGCCGCGGTTGTCGAAACCTTCGTTCAGCTCTACGAGGACGGGCTCATCTACCGCGGCAAGCGGCTGGTCAACTGGGATCCGACGCTCGGCACCGCGGTGTCCGATCTCGAGGTCGAAAACGAGGAGGAAACCGGAAAGCTGTGGGAGATTCGCTATCCGCTCGCCGATCACTCCGGCCACGTCACGGTGGCGACGACGCGTCCGGAAACGATGCTCGGTGATGTCGCCGTCGCCGTCAACCCGACCGACGAGCGCTATGCGCATCTCGTTGGCCGCGAAGTCGAGCTGCCGCTCACCGGGCGCAGGATTCCGGTGATCGCCGACGACTACGTCGATAAGACCTTCGGCACCGGGTGCGTCAAGATCACGCCCGCGCACGATTTCAACGACTGGGACGTGGCCGTGCGCCACGGGCTCGCGCCGCTGCCGATCTTCAATCTCGATGCCTCCGTAAACGACAACGCGCCGGCGAAATATCGCGGTCTCGACCGCTATGCGGCGCGCAAGGCCGTTCTTGCGGACTTGAGCGCCGCGGGGCTGATCGCAGGCGAAAGGCCGCACAAGATGATCGTGCCTCGCTGCGAGCGGACGGGCGAGGTCGTCGAGCCGATGCTCACCGATCAATGGTTTGTCGCGATGACGACTCCCGCGCCGGCAAGCCATCCTTTCTTCCCGGACAAGTCGTTCAAGAAGATCTGCTTGGAAGCCGTCAACGCGAGCCTTCCCGATCCCGACGGGAAGCCGCCGCAGAACATTCGGTTCGTCCCGGACCACTGGACGTCCACGTACAACCATTGGCTTGACAATGTCCACGACTGGTGCATTTCGCGCCAGCTCTGGTGGGGCCATCGCATTCCCGCATGGTACGACGACGCAGGCAATATCGTGGTCGCCCGCAACGTCGAAGAGGCGGCAAAAAAATCCGGAAAGCCCGTCGCTGCCCTGCGCCAGGACGACGACGTCCTCGACACCTGGTTCTCCTCCGCGTTGTGGTGTCACTCCACGCTCGGCTGGCCGGAAAAGGCCGCTGAGCTCGCGATGTTCCTCCCCAGCTCGACGCTGGTGACGGGCTTCGACATCATCTTCTTCTGGGTCGTGCGCATGATCATGATGACGACCTACTTCACCGGCGAGGTGCCGTTTCGCGACGTGTACATCAATTCGATCGTGCGCGACGAGGAGGGACAGAAGATGTCGAAGTCCAAGGGCAACATCCTCGACCCTCTGGACCTCATCGATGGAACGACGCTCGAAGCGCTGGTGCGCAAGCAGAGCTACGGGCTGGTTCTTGAAAAGCAGCGCGAGACTATCGAGCGGCGCACGCGCAGACAGTTTGCGAGCGGCATCGCAGCGTTCGGCGCCGACGCAGTGCGTTTCACCTTCGCGAGCCTCGCGACTTTCGGCCGCACGCTGAACTTCGACCTCTCGCGCTGCGAGGGCTACCGCAACTTCTGCAACAAGCTCTGGAACGCGACGCGCTTCGTTCTGATGAATGTCGAAGGCAAAGACGTGGGACTGGACGAATCCAAGCCAGTCTCGCTTTCCATCGCCGACCGCTGGATTGTGGCGGAGCTGCAGCATGCCGAAGAAGAGGTCAACATCCAGCTCGACGCGTATCGCTTCGACCTCGCGGCCAAGGCGATCTACGAATTCGTCTGGAACGAGTACTGCGATTGGTACGTGGAGCTTGCCAAGGTCGATCTCGCGCGCGGCGATGATGTCTCGCAGCGCGGCACGCGGCGCACGCTGGTGCGCGTCCTGGAGACGATCCTGCGACTCGCGCATCCGATCGTTCCGTTCATCACCGAGGAGCTGTGGCAGACGATCGCGCCATTGGCGGGCAGGCGGGGTGAATCGATCTCGCAGGCGAAGTATCCGAAGGCCAATTTCACAAGGCTCGACACACAGGCGAGCACAGCCGTCGCGACGCTCAAAGGACTCGTGGATTCATGCCGCTCGCTGCGCGGTGAAATGGGGATGTCTCCCGCGGAGCGTCCCGTTTTGCTGATCGCCGGCGACATTGCGGGCGTGGGTGTACGCGCGCTCCAGGATTATCTCAAGGCGCTGGCGAAACTTGCGGATGTTCGGATCGTCGAGGAGCTACCCCAATCCGATTCACCGGTCCAGGTTGTCCGCGAGCTTCGGATCATGCTCGACATCAAGGTCGATCCCGTCGCGGAACGCGAGCGCATCGCCAGGGAAATTACCCGGGTCGAGAGCGAGATCGCGAAGGCCAACATGAACCTGGCCAACGAAAGTTTCGTCTCTCGCGCGCCGGCTCAGGTCGTTGCCCAGGAGCGCGAGCGCCTCGCGCGATTCCACGCGACGCTGGAGAAACTCAAACCGCAACTCGCCAGGCTTTCCGTCTAATCGATCCGCGCGCAGTATCCCGTCACTTCCTCGCGATCGTGGTAGAGGTGCTTGAACTTCAGCGTGTACGCGGACCGTTCGCGGTCGAGCCGCTCGCGAATCAATTCGCTGCAACGCCGCACCTGGTCGTAGCGCTTTTTCATCGGCAGCTTCAGGTTGAAGATGGTCCGGCGGCACGCGCCGTCGGCGACCCACGACGCGACCAGTGAGGCGATCCGCGAAGGCTTGTCGACGATGTCGCACACCATCCAGTCGACGGGGCGACGCGGACGATAAGTGAGCCCGTCGGTGCGCAGATGCAGGACGAGCGGATCGGAGGCGACGCTCGCTTCGAGCGGGCCATTATCGACAGCGGTGACTCGAAGTCCGCGTTCGACAAGCTGCCACGTCCACCCGCCGGGCGCCGCGCCGAGATCGACCGCGCGCATGCCGGGCTTGAGCACGCGCGCACGCACTTCTTCCGGAATGAAGGTGACGAATGCCTCGACAAGCTTGAGTGCCGATCGTGATGGCGCCGCGCGCGGCATCTTGAGACGCGCAATGCCCATCGGCCATGGACTGCCAGTCTCAGTGCGACTGGTTCCAGCCAGGACTTCCGACGTACTGCAGAACAGCAAATGCAGACGAGGCTTTTGCAAATCGCTCTGCGCGAAGATCCCTTCCTCCCGCGCTGCCGACTCCAGAAGCGGCGCTATCCTGCGACAAAAGCCTGATCTCGTCTTGCCCTCGTTCGTGTCGGGCGTTTCCAGCCAGAGTGCGCAAAACGGCGGATGCAGCTCACGCGCCAGATCGAGCAGCGGCGTGACGCGGTCCCGCCCCGGCAAGCGATGTGCTCCGCTACCGACGAAGATCGAACGCGCGAATATCGCGGGTTCGGAGCCGAGCGCCTTCTCCCAACGACGTGCATCGAAGTCAGCACAGGTCGCGGTGACGAATGCGCATCTCGAGAGCGGGCCGGGCGAAAGCGCAATGGCGGCGCATTCGCCGAGTTGGACGAGATCGGCCGCGCATTCGCGCTCGAAGCCGGCGCGGCAATGCGCGACGATCGTCGGTCGCGCGGGATGGGCGATCACAGGAAAAACTCAAATGCATTCACCACCGAGACACAGAGAACACAGAGGAAAAAATACTTGGTTCGGATTTCCTCTGTAACCTCTGTGCCTCTGTGGTGAAGCCCTTCAGTGGCCGCCGAACTTCGTGAGCTAGACTTTTTCGGGTTCGGTCGCGGGACGCCGCATCAACAGCGCTGCAACCGGGCGGTGCAGACGACGCGAATGCGGCGCATGTCTCGCGCCGCTGGACGTCAGTGCGGCAGATAGAGGCTTGCATTCAGCCGGCCTCGAGACCAGCGGTTGATCGGGATTGCGATCGTCGACGTCGGATGCGCGTTCGCGGCGAGGTGAGTGGCTCGGCGCGCGTTCCGGCGCGTGCTTTACCGACCGTGCCGCGTGCGACCCGGACTGCTCGCGCGCTTCGCGTCGTGCGGAGGAGAGCGCTTCGAGCGGGACAACCGGAATGTTTCGCTTGAGCAGACGCTCGATTTCCGCGAGCAGCTTTTCCTCGTCGGGCGAGCAGAACGAAACCGCCTGTCCCGCCGCGCCTGCGCGGCCGGTGCGACCGATGCGATGGATGTAGTCTTCCGGTACGTAAGGCATTTCGTAGTTGACCACCAGCGGCAGATCGTCGATATCGAGGCCTCGCGCCGCGACGTCGGTCGCCACCATGACCTGGACCTTCGCCGCCTTGAAGTCGTCGAGCGCCTCCAGCCGCGCGGCCTGGCTCTTGTCGCCGTGGATGGCGGTGGTTTTCAGCCCGTCCTTCTCGAGTTGCCGCGCGAGGCGCGACGCACCGTGCTTGGTGCGCACGAAGCACAGGACTTGCCAAAGATCGCGCGATCTGACGATGTGCGCGAGGAGCAGCCGCTTCTGATCCGTGGCAACCTTGTAGACGCTTTGCGCGACCGTTTCGGCCGCGGTGTTGCGGCGCGCGACCTCGATCAGCGTGGGCTGATTGAGCAACTGGTCGGCGAGCTTCTTGATCTCATTCGAGAACGTCGCGGAAAACAGAAGATTCTGGCGCTTGGCGGTGGCGGGCAGCAGCGCCATGATGCGCTTGATATCGGGAATGAATCCCATGTCGAGCATGCGGTCGGCTTCGTCGAGCACCAGGATCTCGACCTGACCCAGGTTAATCGACTTCTGTTCGATGTGGTCGAGCAGCCGGCCAGGGGTCGCAACGAGTATCTCGACGCCGCCGCGTACGATCGGCAGCTGCTGCCTGATGTCGACGCCGCCGAACACGACCGTCGAGCGCAAGCCGGTGTACTGGCCGTAGGTTCGCATCGCCTCCTCGACCTGGATCGCAAGCTCGCGCGTCGGGGTGAGGATCAGGGCGCGGACGGGATGGCGCGCCGGCGACGGGCTTGAATTGGCCAAGGGAAGCAACTTCTGCAGGATCGGCAGCGCGAAGACCGCCGTCTTGCCGGTGCCGGTCTGCGCGCCTCCCATGACATCGAGACCTTGCAGGATGGTGGGGATCGCCTGGACTTGGATGGGGGTTGGTATGGTGTAACCGGCTTCGGCCACGGCGCGGAGCAGCTCCGGCCGAAGGCCGAGCTGGTCGAAGCTCGGACTACTCATTGCGTTTGGACTCCTGGCGCGGCCCGCTCGCACTTTAGGCTGAGCTCCGGTCCAGGCTGCGAATGTAAGGGTGAAGCGGAAGTGTCGGCCGCGGAGTGCGGCAGACTCGATCCGCTGGGGATCGGCGGTGGCCGGAACGGCCGCCGAATGTTTGAGATCATAGTCCTAAATACCGGATTTTGCAAATCATTTTGAAAGCGGCAGGCCCATTCCCGCTATAATGCCTGGTTTTGCCAACGCACCACACCATGCCGCCCGCCCGCCAACTGCGGAACATTGCGATCATCGCCCACGTCGACCACGGCAAGACCACGCTGGTCGACAAGCTGCTCGCCCAGGCGGGAACTTTCGCGGCGCATCAGCACGTGGCTGAGCGGGTCATGGACAGCAACGATCTCGAGCGAGAGCGCGGGATCACCATCGTGGCGAAGAATTGCGCGATTCGATACGGCGACACCCACATCAACATCGTCGACACGCCCGGGCACGCCGATTTCGGCGGCGAGGTCGAGCGCGTCCTGTCGATGGTCGACGGGGTGCTGCTTCTGGTCGACGCTGTCGAAGGACCCATGCCGCAGACCCGATTTGTCACCCGCAAGGCGCTGGCTCAGGGATTGAAGCCCATCGTCGTCGTGAACAAGGTCGACCGCTCCGGCGCGCGCGCCGAGTGGGTGGTGAATCAGACCTTCGATCTGTTCGACAAGCTGGGAGCGAGCGAGGATCAGCTCGATTTTCCGATCGTCTATGCGTCGGCGCTCTACGGTTATGCGTCGCTTGACCCCACGGTCCCCGGGACGGACATGCGCGCCTTGTTCGAGACCATCCTCGCGCGCGTACCGGCGCCCTCCGGCGATCCCGAAGCCCCGCTGCAGCTTCAGATCAGCGCGCTCGACTATTCCAGCTACGTGGGGCGCTTGGGCATCGGACGCATCCGTCGCGGGCGGCTCGTGCCCGGGCAGGAAGTCATGGTCCTCAACGGGGATCGGCCGGGGGGTCGAGGCAGGGTGGGTCAGCTGCTGGGCTTCTCCGGGCTCGAGCGGGCCCCGGTCGACGTTGCCGCCGCCGGCGACATCGTCCTGATCAGCGGCATCGACGACCTGCACATAGGCACGACTATCGCCGCCGCCGATGCGCCGGAGGCGCTTCCCATGATTCACGTCGACGAGCCGACCCTGTCGATGCAATTCCAGGTCAACACCTCTCCGCTCGCAGGCAGGGAAGGCAAGTACGTCACCAGCCGAAATCTTCGCGAGCGGCTGGCGAGGGAGCTTCTTACCAACGTAGCGCTCCGGGTCGAGGACACCGCGGATACCGACGTATTCACCGTCTACGGGCGCGGCGAGCTGCACCTCACGATCCTTCTTGAAAACATGCGCCGCGAAGGCTACGAGCTTGCGGTCTCGCGGCCGCGCGTGGTCTACCGCGACGTCGACGGCGTGCGCAACGAGCCTTTCGAGCAGCTCTCCGTCGATGTCGAGGATGCTCACCAGGGCGCGGTCATGGAGGCGATCGGCGCGCGCCGGGGCGAGCTCACGCACATGGAGTCCGACGGCCGAGGCCGCACGCGGCTCGACTACCGCGTGCCGGCGAGGGGACTCATCGGCTTCCAGGGAGAGTTTCTCAATCTCACCCGGGGAACGGGTCTCGCGAGCCATGTATTCGACGGCTACGCGCCGGTCGGAGGCGAAATCGCCGAGAGGCGCAACGGCGTGCTCGTCTCCGCCGAGGACGGCGAAGCGGTCGCCTACGCGCTGTGGAAGCTGCAGGAACGCGGACGCATGTTCGTCTCGCCCGGCGAAGCGCTCTATGAGGGCATGGTGATCGGGATACACAGCCGCGACAACGATCTCGTTGTCAATCCGATCAAGGGCAAGCAACTCACCAATGTCCGCGCGTCGGGCAAGGATGAAGCCATCGCGCTCACGCCCCCGATTCAGCTCACACTCGAATACGCTGTCGAGTTCATCGCCGACGACGAGCTGGTCGAAATCACTCCCAAATCGATCCGCATTCGCAAGCGGCATCTCATCGCCCACGAGCGCAAGCGCGCCAGCCGCGAGGCTGCATAGACGAAGGACCTGTTAGACGGGAGCGGCACCAGTTGCGTTCCTGGCATTGCCGTCGTGGTGGCGCAGGCTACGGCGCTTCTCGCTCATCGGTGCCAGTCGGGGCCTAGCCACGCCAGGTTTCCGTTCCCATAAAACACCAGCAAGCCGAGAGCCATGCATATCAGGCCGATGAAAATCTGCAGCGGGAAAAGCACGAGCTCGCGCTGCCGATCGACCACCTGCGCGTCGGCGGGATGGCTTTTGTTGTAAGCCACTGGAACCTTCTGCCCGTCCACAAAGGGAATCGGACCGAGCTCCGTCGCCACGGTGCCTCGATCGCCCGATCGCTCGATGTGGGTGGTCCGATCGCGCGCGATGTACGCGCCGCGGACCTCGTAGCTCTTGCCGTCGACTTCATAGTGCAGGACCGGCCGATAATACTGCGATGCCGTCGGGTCCAGCGGCTCGGTGCGGTCCGTTCTGAAGCGCCTCGGATCGACCGCGCCTGCCGTGGTCTCGATGGAAGTGATCGTGCCTTCGGCGCGTCCCCGCCAGCGGCCGCGCTGGCCGAGATATTGAAGCAGACTCAGGATCGCCACCGCCCCGAAACCGAAGAAGATCCAGCCGACGAACAGGAGCAATAGGCTGCCGTTCATGATTGACTCCGCGCGTATCGTTGTCCAAGCCTGCGGCTACAATCTGCGATTCGGTTCAGAGCTCAAGCCGCGTCCGCCGGCTTCGCTGCTGGCACCATCCTCCGACAGCATATAACGAGACGCATGGCGGCCCGCAGCTTATCGATCGGCGATGCAAGCCGCTATGCGCGCCTCGCGCTCGCCAACATCGCTCGCGAATATCCGAACAAGTTGGACCATGTGATTGCCGACGCAGCGTCGGCGATGACGCCGCGCGCGCTGCACCCCGCTTTCTATGGCAGCTTCGACTGGCACTCCAGCGTGCACGCGCATTGGTTGCTCGTTCGCGTGCTCAGGCTCTTCCCGCACATTCCCGAGGCGGGCGCCATTCGCGAGGCGCTCGATTCGGGCCTGGGATCGGCCAATATCGATGGCGAGCTGGCATACCTCTCGCGAGCCGAGAGCCGCGCATTCGAGCGCACCTACGGGTGGGCGTGGCTGTTGAAACTGGCCGAGGAACTCGCGATCTGGAAGGACACCGATGCGCACCGCTGGTCGCGCGATCTCGCCCCGCTCGCCTACGCCTTCGTTGCGCGGTACATCGAGTATCTTCCCGATGCGATATACCCCATCCGGCACGGGGTGCATTCCAACAGCGCCTTCGCTCTCGCGTATGCGCTTGACTACGCGGCAAGCTGCGACGCTGCGACGCTCGCCGAGCTCTGTGAGGCCAAGGCACGACTATGGTACGCAGACGATCGTGATGCGTCCGGGGCGTGGGAACCTTCCGGAGCAGACTTTTTTTCTCCGGCACTGATCGAGGCGGACCTGATGCGCCGCGTGCTCGGGAAAGCCGATTTTGCGCGCTGGCTTGAGGGCTTTCTTCCGGGAATCGCAACGAGCGAGCCGGCCGCACTTTTTACGCCGGCGACGGTGAGCAACCGCTGCGATCCCTTCATCGTCCACCTCGACGGCCTTAACCTTTCGCGCGCATGGTGCTGGCGCGCGATTGCAAACGCGTTGCCGGAGGACGACCCGCGCATTGCCGTCGCGCGCGCGGCTGCGTCCGCTCATCTCGAAGCCGGATTAGCCGGAGTCGCCGGCGGCCACTACGTCGGCGATCACTGGCTCGCTACCTTTGCCGTCGTTGCGTTGACGACGTAAACTCCGCGGAGTGGAATCCATGGGGCTGGCGATAGGGATTGTGATCGGCGTTGCGCTGATCGCCATTCTGCTCGTCGCCGTGCTGATTCGCGTCGGTCCGCTGGCGCGAGCGTCCGGCGAAGCCGAACAAATCCGATCGAGGCTCGATGCGATCGGCGCGCAGAATGAACGCCTCGAACGCGAGCTGCGCGCGGAGCTCGCGCAGGCCCGCGCCGAAACGGGGCAAAACGCCAAGGCGGCCCGCGGCGAGCTTTCGCACACTCTGAACCAGTTCGCGCAGACGCTGCAAAACCAGCTGGCGAGCATCGCTACGATGCAGAACGAGCGCCTGTCGACGCTGACGCAGAGCAACGAAGTCCGTCTCGAGGCTGTGCGCGCCTCGGTCGAGCAGCGGCTCGAGGCTCTGCGCAACGATAACGCGCAAAAGCTCGAGCAGATGCGCGCGACCGTCGACGAAAAGCTGCATGCGACGCTCGAACTGCGCCTCGGCGAATCGTTCAAGCTCGTCTCTGATCGGCTGGAGCAGGTGCACAAGGGCCTGGGCGAGATGCAATCGCTCGCGACAGGGGTCGGCGATCTGAAGAAGGTCCTTACCAATGTCAAGTCACGCGGTGGCTGGGGCGAAGTGCAATTGGGCGCACTGCTCGATGAGATGCTCTCTCCGGGGCAGTACGCAAAGAACGTCGCGACGCGACCGGGAGCGAGGGAGCGCGTCGAGTATGCGATTAAGCTCCCCGGGCGCAGCGAAGACGGTGACCCGTGCTGGCTTCCTGTCGACTGTAAGTTTCCCCTGGAGGACTATCGCCGGCTGCAGGAAGCCATCGAACGCGCCGACGTCGCCGCCGTCGATCTGAGCCGGAAAGCGCTCGAGGACTTCTTCAAGAACGAGGGCAGGAAAATCCGCGACAAATACATCGAGCCCCCGCATACGACGGACTTCGCGATCCTCTTCATCCCGACCGAAAGCTTGTACGCGGAGGCCGTTTCAAGGCCGGGCTTGGCGGAGATGCTGCAGCGAGATTGCCGCGTCATGCTGGCCGGCCCGATGAATCTTGCCGCCTTGCTCAACAGCTTGCAGCTGGGATTTCAGACCCTGGCCATCGAACAGCGCTCCACCGAGGTTTGGCGGGTTCTGGCTGCGGTGAAGACCGAGTTCGGCAAATTCGGCGAGTTGCTCGAAAGGACCAAGGACAAGCTCGACGCGGTCGGCAAGACGCTCGAGGAGGCAGGCAGAAAGAGCACGACCATCGCCCGCAAGCTGCGCAACGTGGAGGCGCTGCCGGAAGCCGAGGCGGATCGTCTACTCGCATCGGAGCAGGGAATCGTGTACGAAAGCGACCTCGACGAAAGAGACCTCGAGCGGGACGACGCCTCAGCACGCTCCGACGAGCCGGTCTGACTGTCGCGGTTGCCGAATCGAAATCGACGCCGACGATGCTTGAAGCCCTGCGCAAGTGGAAGCGCAAGCGCATCCTGGCGAGAGCGGCGATTCCCGAGGCTCTGTGGCGCGAATCGCTCGAATCGCTCCCCTTTCTGGCGATCTACACCGATGCAGAGCTGGTGCGCCTGCGCGAGCGCGCCGTCGTTTTTCTTTCCGAAAAGAACATCGTCGCCACGACCGGCTTCGAGGTCACGCCGCTGATGCGCGTCGTCATCGCCATTCAGGCCGTCGTGCTGGTGCTCAATCTCGACCCGCGCTATTACGACGGATGGGAAAGCGTGATCGTTTATCCGGACGAATTCATCACCGCGACTGAATACGAGGACGACGCGGGCGTGGTCCATCGACACAACGAACCGCTTGCGGGCGAAGCCTTGCCCGCAGGGCCGGTCGTCCTTTCGTGGCCCGACGTCGAAGCAAGCGCGGACTGGATCGGCTCGGGAATGAACCTGGTCATCCACGAGTTCGCGCACAAGCTCGACATGCGCAACGGGAACGCCAACGGCTGTCCACCGCTGCCTACAGGAATGTCTCCGCGATCCTGGCAGAAAGCGATGAGCTCCGCCTATGACCACTTTCTGAAGCGCGTCGAGTCCGGAGAAGACACCGCGATCGACCCCTATGCAGCGGAGAACCCCGCGGAGTTCTTCGCGGTTCTATCGGAAGTATTCTTCGCCGATCCCACGCTGCTGTTGCACGAGTACCCGCAGATCTACGATCTCTTTTCGCGCTTCTACCGACAGGACCCCGCGAGCCGCACCGAGCTGCTGCTCGAGGAGTGAGCGCCCGAACGGCGGCGTTTTTGTTTCAGGTGGCGTCGAATCCGGACTCTGCGACCACGCGCGCGCAATCGACGCTGCCAGGCAAGGTTCCCAGGGCGCCGTTGCAGCCGTCACCGAGCCGCGACGCGCAATACGCTTCGGCCAGCGTGCCCGCCGTGTTGCGGAGGAGTAGCGCGGCGGCGAGCGATACCGCGATCGCGCCGGCAACGCGCCGCGCGTCGACTTCCGCGGCGCTCCGGCCGAGCATCGAGCGCAGCGCCTCGATTTGTCGATCGAGCCGTGTGTCGGCTCCTCTCGCGGCGGAGAGCTCGTCGAACAGCGCGGCCACCGCCGCGGGCTCGCTGCGCGCGGCGCGCAGCACGTCGAGGCACATCACGTTGCCCGAGCCTTCCCAGATCGAATTGACAGGAGCTTCGCGATAAAGTCGCGGCAGCGGGCTTTCTTCGACGTAACCGTTGCCACCGTGAACTTCGAGCGCCTCGGCGAGAGCAAACGGCGCGCGCTTGCAGATCCAGTACTTCAACGCCGGCGTCGCCAATCGCGCCAGGGCGCGCTCGGATTCGCCGGCGTCGGCTTCAAATGCACGTGCGAGCCGGAAGCTGAGGGCGAGCGCCGCCTCCGACTCGAGCGCGAGATCGGCGAGCACGTTCTGCATGAGAGAGTGTTCGATCAGTTTCTTGCCGAACGCGCGCCGGTGGGCCGCATGGTGACAAGCCTGCGCGACCGCCGCGCGCATCAGCCCGGCACTGCCGATCGCGCAATCGAGACGCGTGTGCTGAACCATTTCGAGAATCACCGGGATCCCGCGGCCTTCCTCGCCGAGCAGCCAGGCCGACGCGCCGTCGAATTCGACCTCCGACGACGCATTGGAGCGGTTGCCGAGCTTGTCCTTGAGACGCTGCAGCCGCACGCCGTTTCGCGTTCCGTCGGGCAGCATGCGCGGCAGCAGGAAGCACGACGGCCCTGCCGGTGCCTGCGCCAGCATCAGGTGCGCGTCGCACATCGGCGCGGAGAAAAACCACTTGTGCCCGTGCAGTAGATACGCGCCGTCGCCATCGGGACGGGCGAGCGTGACGTTCGTACGCAGGTCGGAACCGCCCTGGCGCTCGGTCATCCCCATGCCGATCAACGCCGACGATTTTTCGGCGAGCGGGAGCGAGCGCGGATCGTACTCGCGGGCGAGCACACGCGGCAGCAACGTCGCCGCGATCCACGGCGTCGCTTCGGCGTAGCGGCGCAACAGCGGCACCGCCGCGAACGTCATCGTGAGCGGGCACTGCGTGCCGTTTTCGACTTCGGCGTGCATCAGGTACGAGGCGGCTCGCGCGACCTGCGCGCCTCGCCGTGCCTCGGTCCATGGCGACGAATGCTCGCCCTCGCGCATGGCAAGCGACATGAGCTCGTGCCACGACGCATCGAATTCGACCTCGTCGATGCGATTGCCGAAACGATCGTGCGTCCTGAGTTCCGGCGAGCGCCGATTCGCCTGCGCGGCGAGCGCAAAGGTTTCCGCGCGACCCAGCACGTCTCCCCAAGCTGCGAGCCGGTCTCCCGCCCAAGCTGCTCCTTCGCGCGCCACGGTGCGTTGCAGCGACGAGTCGCTCAAGTACAGGTTGCGGCCCTCGAACGGCGGTGGCTGATTGAAGTCGAAGGCGCCGGCGACGTGTAGCATCAGACGCCGCCCGGGCGAATTGCGGCTCGCGGCCTGAATACTTTGCACACCGCCTCATGGGTCTCGACGTACGGGCCGCCGATCAGATCGATGCAGTAGGGAATCGCCGGAAAGATGCCGTCGAGCGTCTCCTTGATCGCCTTGGGCTGTCCGGGAAGATTGACGATCAGCGCTTGGCCGCGGACGACTCCCACTTGCCGCGACAGAATTGCGGTCGGAACATGCTTGAGGCTGACCTGGCGCATTTGCTCGCCGAAGCCGGGCAGCACTTTATGCGCGATGGCGAGCGTCGCCTCGGGAGTGACGTCGCGCGGCGCAGGTCCGGTTCCACCGGTGGTCAGCACGAGATCGCAGCCGACGACATCGACGAGGTCGATCAGCGTTCGCTCGATGACGGGCTGCTCGTCGGGGATGAGCCGGGTTTCCATGCGCCATGTGGTCTTGAGCGCGGCCTGAAACCAATCCTTCAGCCCGGGAATTCCCTTGTCTTCGTAGATTCCCGCCGATGCGCGGTCGCTGATCGAGACCAGGCCGATGAGAAGAGCACCCCGTGTTTCCATGGGCTACGATCGTCGCGGCTTTGGCCTAGTAGCGAGGGCGCGTCATGCGCTCGTACGCAACAAGGTGTTCAACACGCGGAAGAGCTCGCGGTAGGCGTGCGGCGGCTGGTTCGACGCGCGTTCCCTGTGGGTGCGGGCGACGAGCGCGGACAGGCGATCGCGGTCGGCGTGAGGTACTTCTGCACACAGGCAGCCCAACGCGTCGCGATCGTTCAGCAATCGCTCGCGCCAGCGCTCGACCGCAGATAGTCGCGCTTTTTCGGCAAGGGGAGCGCTCGACCACTCCGCAAGCTGTGCCCGAATCGGCTCGACATCGACGTCGCGCATCAGGCGGCCGATGAACTGCGTTTGTCGTCTACGGGCCTCCCAGCGCGTCATGCTCCCGGCTTCCGCGATGGCGACCGCCAGGCGCTCGGGGAGGCCGAGAAGCGCGAGGCGCGCCGGGCTCAGCGCGACCAGGCTTTCGCCGAGGTCCTGCAGGGCGTGCATTTCTGCCTTGCGCCGCGTCTTTGAGACCACCGGCGCATGATGGCACCGAAGGTCGCGAGCATTCGCGATGTCGGGCGCAGCTGGATTGCGATCCGGTTGGCGCTCGTCCACCTGTCCCGGTCGCCGGGGTGTTTCGTCGGTTCGTCTCATCGGGCCGGGAGAGGGCGCTAGGGGTTTGATATCATAACCGATTGCACGCGCCGTTCTCCGCCCAAGCATCCGTCGATGACAGTTCCCGCCACACGATTCCCGCTCACGACCGACGCGCTGTCGAGCATCGCGAGCACCGTATTGCGCGAAGCTGTCTCCGGCGGCGCGACTGCGGCGGAAACCGAGGTCTCGCAGGGATTCGGGCAAAGCGTGACGGTGCGTAAGGGCGATGTCGAAACCATCGCGTACAACCGCGACAAGGGAATCGGAGTGACAGTCTATGTCGGCACGCGGCGCGGCCACGCCAACACGGCGGATTTTGCGCCGGATGCGATCAGGGATACCGTGGCCAAGGCGCTCACCATCGCGCGCTACACGGCAGACGATGCGTGCGCAGGGCTCGCCGATCCCGCGCTGCTCGCGCGCGCTTGGAGCGACCTCGATCTCTACCATCCGTGGGATCTCCCGGTCGACGACGCGATTGCACTCGGCCTGGAGTGCGAGTCCGCGGCGCTCGCGGTCGACCCGCGGCTGACCAATTCCGAAGGTGCGACCGTGTCATTGCACGAGGCGCAGTTTATCTACGCCAACAGCAACGGCTTCTCCGGTGGATACGCAAGCTCTCGCCACGGGATCTACTGCTCGGTGATCGGAGAGCAGGACGGCGCGATGCAGCGCGATGACTGGTATACATCGGCGCGCTCTACGGCGGATCTCGAGACCGCGCACGAAGTAGGGCGCATGGCGGGGACGCGCACCGTGCGGCGCCTCGGCGCGCGGCAGCTTGCGACCATCGAATGCCCCGTTCTGTACGAGGCGCCCGTGGCGACAGGCCTTATTGGACATTTCGTGAACGCCGTGAGTGGCGGCAGCCTTTATCGCAAATCTTCATTCCTCGTCGACAGCTTGGGCAAGCAGATCTTCTCGCCTGCCATCCAGATACGCGAGGAACCGCATCTGCACAGGGGACAGGCGTCGGCGCCGTTCGACGACGAAGGCGTCGCGACCGAGCCGCGCGATGTCGTGCGCGACGGGATCGTGCAAGGATATTTTCTTGGTAGCTATTCGGCGCGCAAGCTCGGTCTTGCATCGACTGCCAACGCCGGCGGCAACCACAACCTAGTCGTCACCCACGGGCACGACGACATGCCGGCGCTGCTGCGCCGAATGCATCGCGGACTGATGGTGACCGAGCTCCTGGGGCAGGGCGTCAATACCGTGACGGGCGATTACTCGCGCGGCGCAGCCGGCTACTGGGTCGAGGGCGGCGAAATCGCGTATCCCGTGGAGGAGATCACTATAGCCGGCAATCTTGCCCGCATGTATCGCGACATCGAAGCGATCGGCAATGACGTGGACCGGCGTGGCTCGCGTCATTGCGGCTCCGTGCTCATCGGCGCAATGACGGTGGCCGGAAATTAGCCTGGTTGCCGCGCCTCGGGCCATGGTGTTAAAGCGTCGATTGCGCGATCGCTTGCTGTCGTGGCGCCGCTCGTTTGCCGATCCGCTGCGCAACGCGACGTCCGCCTCACGATGGGTCGCGACGCTGCCCGCAGGCGATGCGCTGGAGCTCCAGCGCGAGGCGCTCGACCTGGTCGCGTCGTTCCCGTCGGCCCGGCGTGGAATCACCCCGCCGCAGGCAGAGGCGCTGATGCGGATCGACGCGCGCCTCGAGCCGGTGATCGCGCAGCTCACAGCGCAGTATTCGGCGAATTATCAGCGCTCGAGCGGCGTCGAGACCCGGCTCTGGCACGGGGTCTTCGATCTGGTCAAGGCGTTCACCGCGGCATATCAGGCGACGCTCAAAAGCGGCTACGGCGGCGAACAAAGGCGCTGGAAAGCCGTGCTGCCGCGCATCGTCGTGCGCCTCGCGTACTACAAGGGAATCGACGGCAAGTTCCGCCTCTTTCGCTACGGCCACTGGATTCCCGCGCAGTGGCGCGAGCTCCACGAGCTTTACGAGTTCGCCCGCATGCGAGGATGGCAGCGCGAGCCGCTCGCACTCGGAGGGGACGGATTCGGTAGCCACGCAACGTCGCTGGAGCAGGAGTACATTCGGTCGCTGATGCTCATGCGCCTGGACAGCGGCAGTTTCACGCCGGACCAAGTCGAATGGGTCGCCCGTTCGCTCGAAGAGTGGGTCGCACCGCTCGCGCTCGCTCCGCCGCCTGGCACCGGCGCTAATTTCTACGTCGATCTGTCGGGGACGCAGGGACTCAAGCGTCAGGACCGGCCGCACGCAGGCGGCCGGCTCATGTTTCTCGACGCCACTCCGGTTTATGGGCGAATCGTCGAGCGCTTGCGCTGGTTGCCCGATCAGGACGATGACCGGCCAAAGCCCGGCGATCTCCCCGCGCGCGAACAAAAGCTGCTGCTGATGCGGCTCGCGGCGTTGTACGGACCCGATGCGCTAGCATTCTC
>WNGK01004185.1_pt1 | contig 16470 bp, 13 predicted proteins | sample 5400601 | NCBI WGS metagenome assembly WNGK01 (sample SAMN13153376, study PRJNA577476) | soil metagenome | isolation source: 60 cm soil or saprolite under Garry oak tree replicate 1 | place: USA:California | collected 2016-06-15
CCTTGGTCGCTGCCATCGCTGCCGGTGCGCCTGCCAGGTGCTCGCCGAGCCAGTCGAGATCCATTTTCAGCGCGGTCAGCGTGGAACCCAGCTCGTCGTGGACCTCGCGCGCGATTCGCGCCTTCTCCTCCTCCCGGATGGTCTGCAGATGCCGCGACAAGGCGCGCAGCTCTTCGCGCGAACGCTCGATCTCGAGCTGGGCCAGCCGGGCCTGCGTGTCATCGAACACCAGCCCATCCCACAGGACCCCGCCGTCGAGCGTTCTCGGCCGCGCCCGGATGTTGATCCATTTTTCGGTCGACTCGTGGGCAGGCACCAGGCGTCCCGCCCAGTACCAGTTCGTAAGCTCTTTTGCAGACGCGTCGAGCGTGGCCTGCAGATGCAGTCGTTCTGCTTCGGGTAGGAGCCCGAAAAAGGCGTTTGCGTTGGCGCGCAGCGCCGATTCGGGCAGTCCGGTGAGCGGCTCGCAGCCCTGGCTCACGTAGGCGAATGACAGGCGACCGCTCGCGTCGCGCAGCAGCTCGAAGACCATGCCGGGGACGTTCGCGGCGATGCCCTCGTACCGCGCTTCGCTCTCCTGCAACGCAATTTCCATCGCGCGGCGCGCGGTGTTGTCGTAGCACGAACTCAGGTAGCCGGAGAACCGGCCCTCCATGTCGTGATACGGGCGCCCCACGCAGATCATCGAGCCGTACAGACCGTCGGCGCGCAGCAGTCGGAACTCGATCTCGAACGGCTGTCTCGCCGCGAACGCACGCTCGTAGGTCTCGCGCCAGCGCATTCGATCGTCCGGATGCGCACCCTCGAGCCAGCCGTCGCCGAGCTGCGCATCCCTCGGACGACCGGTGTAGTCGAGCCAGGTCTGGTTGAGGTAGTCGCACGCGCCGGTGGCGTCCGAGCGCCAGACCAACGTCGGAAAGCCCGAAAACAAAGCGAAATAGAAGTCGCGCGAGCGCTCGGTCTGCTCGCGCAGCGCAATGCGCGGCGTTGCATCGCGCGTGACGACCGCAAACCCCTGCAGCACGCGGTCCTCGCTGCGGATCGCGGAGATGATGTCGTCGCCGCAATAGCGCGTCCCGTCCTTGCGCTTATGCCAGCACTCCTCCTCGAACGAGCCATATCTCGCGGCGACGGTGAGTTCGTCCTCGAGCGGCACTTCGCGATCGGGCGCGTAGAGGACCGAAAAGTGCTTGCCGATGATCTCCTGCCGTGTATAGCCATTGAGCGCTTCGGCGCCGGGGTTCCAGCTCGCCACCCGTCCCTGCGGATCGAGCATGTAGATCGCGCAATCCTTGATCGCATCGATGATGAGCCGCGTGCGCTGCTCGCTCTCGCGCAGCGCCTGCTCGACCAGGCGGCGCGCCTGGATGTCCTCGACAAGGCGGGTATTGGTCGCGGTGAGGGCGCGCGCGCGGCGGCGCGTGGTCTGGAACACGAACGTGCATAACCCGAGCAGTGTGGCCAGTGCGGTGCCCAGCGCGAGCGATGTCTCGGGGAGCACCGAATCGGTCCGCCGCAGGTAGTCGCGCGTGGGCGCCACCCGCAGGGTCCAGCGAACGTTGGCGACCTCGACGGTCTGCTCCTGCGTCCATTCCGAGCCCGCCGCGTTTTCGCTTCTGCCAATCACATTGGTCGGTTCGCCGTTATCGAGCAGCGCCACCTGGAAGTCGGCGAAGCGCTCATCCAGGATCGACGGCAGCCAGTTACCACCCACGCCGGCGGACACCATGCCGCGAAACGTGTCGCCGGCGTAGGCGGGTACGTAGATCAGGAAGCCCCGGCGGCCGGACGCGCGAAGGTCGACGGTTCGCGACAGGACCACGTGACGCGAGCGAATCGCCTCGGAAATGGCTCGCGAGCGTTCGGGGTCCGAAGCCAGGCTCTGCCCGAGGCGCACGGCCTGGTTGGCCGGTACGACCCAGCGCACAGTCAGATTATCGTCCGCCCAACCGATGCCCTGAAACTCCGGCGGCTCGTTCAAGAGCGTCGTGGCGTCGCGCTCCCAGCGATCCTGTGTGAAATCGTAGATCTGAGAGCGTTCGGCGAGACGCTCGAGCTGGCGGATGCGCGCGCCGATCGAGCGCTCGATGCGGTTCTTGACATCGGAGCCAACCAGCAATGTACCGATGTCGATGTAGTGCGCCTGCTGAACGCTGATTGCCCTCCACAGCACGAGCGTGCATACGAACGCGGCGAACCACACGATCCCCGGCGTCCAGCGACGGATCGCGCGCTGCTCGTCCCCGCTGCGCAGCAGAACCTGGGCGAGCACACCGCCGGCTAGAAGCAGCGACAACAGCGCGCTGATGCGCTCGCCGCCGGTAAGAAACAGCCACTGCGAAGCCGCCGTGCCGCCGGTCCACGCGGCCACGAGCAGCAGCGATCCCAGCGCCAGGCCGATCGCCGCGAGCAGCGTGATCAGCACCGAACGCGCCGCGTTCCGGGCTTTCGGCTCGAGCGCCGCGAGCGCGCACCCCAACGGAACGAGCACCAGCGCGGTCAGCACGCTCATGTCGTTGTAGTTGCCCGCGCCGTATGGCAGCCACGGGTTGGCGGCGATCGGGTGCACGTCGATCACGCCGGGCAAGGCATAGGCGAGCAGGCGCAGGAGTCCGAGCAGAATGGGGACGCCGGCGCAGGCGCTGCCGATGGCGCGCCAACCTGCAGCGTGGCCGGCGAGTGCGAGCCCGCCAAGCGCGAACGCCCAGGCCGTGTCGTATTGGACACGTTCGACGCCGCGCGGTGGCGGCGCGAGCTCGTGCCAGGAAACGACATACCAGGCGCCGGTGGCGGCGATGACCAAGCCGAGAAGCACCAGGACGCCGGCGGCCCAAGGCAGCGAGCGCACCCTCTTGAAACGAGAGATCACGCGCGGAGAGCGTAGCGGAGATGGAAGCAACGCTCCGATGTTACATCATGCGGCCGAAGCTGGTCGTTTGTGCTGACTGCTGTAACGGTCGAATTGCGTTCCTCGATATCGCTTTCGCGATTTCCGCCCCTCGCGATCGCCGGCTTGTGCTCCCGTTTGTACAAACGGCGCCGCAAATCTTGCACGATCGTGGGCTTCGAAACGTCGCCGCCTCTCACGTTTGCCCTTGCATTCAGATTGGCACGCTGCTTGCAAAGGTGCGTTGGCAGCGGGGCCAGCCTCCAGCGAAGCGTTTCCCTTCTCGCGCCCGCGCTGGGCCGAATGCTGGGCCCGCTGCACCACCCACGCAATGGGGCCCCTTCCTGCGCTGCCAAGTCGCGGCGCATATAGGAGGATGTCCTACAGACCTGCGTGACCCGCTGACAGCAGAAACGGACGCGCACCGATATCTTCGGGCTTCGTCGCAAGCGAACATGGCGGCGTCAAAAACGACTGCCGGAGACGAAAGCCATGTTCGAACCGAGCACAGCATTCAGCGCCGAGAATCAAAGCGTGCCGCCAGGCGCTGCGCCGGGATCCGATCTGCCTCGTCCCAAGCGGCGTGTGCACGGGCGGCTGCAGCGCCTGTGCGAATTGTATGGCGCGTGCGACGCCATGCGCTGCCTGTTCGACACGCTCGATCGGGTCGCGGGCGCGAGCGCGACAGTCATCATTCTCGGCGAGTCGGGATCGGGCAAGGAGCTGGTCGCCAACGCGATCCACCAGCTCTCCGAGCGCCGGGCCCGGCCGTTCATCGCGGTGAACTGCGGAGCGCTGCCCGAAACGCTGATCGAAAGCGAGCTGTTCGGGCACGAGCGTGGCAGCTTCACCGGTGCGGCGCGTACGCACCGCGGCTGCTTCGAGCGGGCCAACGGCGGGACGCTGCTCCTCGACGAGATCACCGAGATGCCGCTCGAACTGCAGGTGCGGCTGCTGCGCGTGCTCGAGTCCGGACGCTTCTCCCGTATCGGCGGAGATCAGGAATTGGCCGCTGACGTGCGTGTCATCGCGGCGAGCAATCGCGATCTGCGCGGGGCGGTCGCCAGCGGCAGGCTGCGCGAGGACCTCATGTATCGCCTGTGCGTCATTCCCGTTTCGGTGCCGTCATTGCGCGAGCGAGGCGACGACGCGGTGCTTCTGGCGGAAATGTTTCTCGAGCGCCTGAACGAAGAGCACGGAACGGCCAAGACGTTCAGTCCCGAAGCGCACCAGTCGATCGCCACCTATCGCTGGCCGGGCAACGTGCGCGAGCTGAAGAACGTCATCCATCGTGCCTATGTGCTCTCCGACAACGAGGTCGAGGTCGATACGGGCGCGGAATTCGCCGCTCCGACCGCGCCCTCGACGTCGCCGCCGCGCGCGGATGTCGCCGCGGGCAACGAAGTCAGGATCCAGGTCGGGACCTCGCTGGACGTGGCCGAGCGCGCGCTGATCATGGCGACGTTGCGCGCGCTCGACGGGAGCAAGTCGAAGGCCGCGCACGTGCTGGGGATCAGTCTGAAGACGTTGTACAACCGACTGCACGCCTATGGCGCAGGCGCCTGTGCGACGCTCGACGCCGTTCCGGACGATCCGGCGGAAGGGCGCACCGACGTGCGTCTGGCTGCCTGAACCATCGGTGTGGGCTGCAGGTTTGGTCTAATCGCGTGGGAGGTCTAGAATGCTGACAACCAATCCGTTGAGCGCATTGAGCGCAACCCGGCAGGAGCCGCCTATAGAAGCCGTCGCGAGTACCGCCAAGAAAAAGCGCATCCTGGTTGTTGACGATCACACCCTCGTCCGCGCGGGCTTCCGGCAGTTGATCGACCGCACCGACGACCTCGAGGTCGGTGGCGAAGCTGGCACGGCAGCCGCCGCGCTGGAGCTGGCGATGGCCGAAGAATTCGACGTGGTCATGCTCGATATCTCGCTGCCCGATGCATCGGTTGTCGAGACCGTCGCCACGCTTCGGCGCCGCCGCCCCGAGCTGCCGATTCTCATCGTCAGCATGCACGCCGAGGAGCAGTACGCGGTGAACCTTTTGCGCGCCGGTGCGAGCGGGTTCTTCCCCAAGGCCGGCGAGGCGAAGGATATGCTGGAGGCGATCCGCACGGTCGGATCCGGGCGCAAGTACATCAGCCCGTCGCTCGCGGAAGCGCTGGCGCTGGAAGCATCAGGCAACGCGCCCGAGCCGCCGCACCGGAAGCTGTCGAACCGGGAGTTCCAGATTTTCGTACAGCTCGCCTGCGGCAAGACCGTCACCCAGATCGCGAACGAGGTGCATCTGTCGGTCAAGACGATCAGCACCTATCGCACGCGCATCCTGCAGAAAATGGAGTGCTCGCGCAACGCGGATTTGACTGCATACGCACTCAAGCACAACCTCATGGGTTGATGAGGCGTGCAGCAGCGAGCGAGCTCACCCGTGCGCGTATTCATCGTCGAAGATTCCCCATTGATCCGCAAGCGGATCATGGACAATCTGCGGGCGATCGGGGGATTCATCGTGGTCGGCTTCGCCGAATCCGAGGACGACGCGGTTGCAGCGATCACCGAAACCGAACCCGACGTGATCGTCACCGACATCCGTCTCAAGGAGGGCAACGGCATCGAGGTCGTGCGCCAGGTGCGCCAGGCATCGCTTGGGTCGTCGCCGAAGATTTACGTGCTTTCCAACTATGCCAGCCCGGAATATCGGCACGAATGCGAGTTGGTGGGCGCCGACGCCTTCTTCGACAAGTCGGGCGAATACGACCGGTTCCTGGACGCGCTCCAGCGCGTCGCTCACTGACCACGTGCCAAGCGGCGAGGGCCTTCATTCGGCGATCCCGTGGCGTCGATGCACCGCAGCCGCTTCCGGTTGCGCTGACGCAATTACTGCCACCGTTTGTAATCTTTTCCGGGCCCAACGGCGCGGCAATGCGCTTTGTCGCGTCGCGTAGCGATTCGTCCGCTGCGTAACGCGCGCGCTCGCGGCTGGCACGCGGATTGCCTTTCGTTTTTATATGCGAGTCGCACCGGTTGCCGTAGCTGCGCAGCCGACGTGGTGCGAACGTCGAGGATGAGGTTCTCGGCAGGGAGCAGGTATGCTGCATTACGCTGTCGTATTTTTTGTGATCGCGCTCATCGCCGCGCTGTTTGGCTTTGGGGGCATTGCCGCAGGCGCTATCGAAATCGCGAAGGTGTTGTTCTTCATCTTCCTGGCGCTCTTCATCGTGTCCCTGGTGCTCGGGCTGTTTCGTCGCGACACGTAAGCGACGCGAGGATCAGCAGCGCGGTCACGTCGCGCGGGGCGCCTCGGCCCTCGTCATACGTCCTCGAACGCGGGCGGAGCTCGCAGCCATTCTCCGGTCGTCTTCGCCCGCTTTTTTTCACCGGTCCCGGAGAGTTGGACGTGTCCCATGGCACGCCGCTTGCTGGCTTTCGTTCAGGGCTGGGAGTCTGAATCAGACAGGGGCTGAAAATGGAAGCATCGAGTCATACCGTGGAACGCAGGGCAAAGGGTGCGCACGACGCCGTTGATGCGGCCTCCGCGCGCGCACGCGAGATAGCTGCACCGGCAATCGATCGCGTCGCCCATGCTGCGCATCAAACTGTCGACGGCGTTGCGCACGTCGCGGACGGTGCAGCGGGCTGGGTCGGGCAGAGCGCGGAGCAATGGAGGGTTCGACAGGAGCAGGCCTTGGAGGCATGCCGCACCTCCGTACGGGAGCGACCGATGGTCGCCATCGGCATCGCGCTGGCCGCCGGCTTCATCATCGGTCGCTGGCTGGTGCGCTGACGCGAGGCCGCTGTGACCATGGCTCGGGAGGTCGCGGGTTGGCGCTCAGGCCTCGCTTCGCGGCCCATGGCTGTCAGATCGCGGAGCCTTCCGGGTCGAGGTTGAGTGACCCGGGGTTGCTGCGCCAGCGGCCTGATCGGGTTTGGGGACGAGCGGCGTGTTTCGCCCGTTGTCTTGCCACGCAGCGGGCGCAGCAGGAATTACCGATTGTCCGCTGAAGGTGGATGATCGCCCGTCCAGGATCGCATTGATTCCGCGGCTGAAAATCGTGTTGGCACGCGTGTTGCCCTCCAACCAATCCTCGCGTGTCGCGCGCGCCACGCATCGACGATCGACGGGAAGTGGACGATGAATTTGGATCGAGTAAGAGGTCTTCTCAAGCAGCTGGCGGGACGATTGAAGCAGCGGTGGGGAAGGCGTACGGGCGACACGCACAGGGAAATCGAAGGAAAACATGACGAGTTGATCGGCAAGATTCAGGAGGTATACGGCATTGCGCGCGACGAGGCAGGGCGTCAGGCCAGGGGACCGCGGTCGCGCGCACTAGCGTTGCCGCAGCTTTGATGCGGCGGTGCGAGGGAGAACGATGGTTATCGATTCGAACCAAGGGCACGCAGGCTCAAGCGAGCTCGACCCGCGCGAGGCGTCGGAGCGTCTGCGGGCCAAGATCGGCGACCGGGCGATCGCCATGGTGACCGCGACCGATCGCCGCTACATGCCGGCCAGCCGGCCCTTGCTGACGCAAGAGTTCGACGACGACGGCGTGCTGTGGTTCTTCGTACCCAGCGACGGCAGCCTGGCGCTGGGCATCGAGACCAATCCGCGAGTCAGCGTAACCTACAGCGATCCCGGACGCGGCGTGTACGTCTCGTTGTCGGGCTATGCCCGGCTGGTCTACGACCCGGATCGTATCTTTGCGCTCTGGGATGAACGCGTCGAGCCCTGGTTTCGCCAGGGACCGCTCGATCCGCGCCTGGCGCTGCTGCGTGTGGACGTGGACCACGCGGAGTATTGGGACGAACGCTCGAAGGGCATGGTTCGTCTGCTCGAGCTCGCGCACGCGGCGCTGCGGCGCGAGCCTGCGATGCCGGTGACCGAACACGAGCGCCTGAAGGTACGTAACGGCGGGGGAGACGTCCGCCGCGCTTGAAATCGGCAGCGCGGGCCGCCAATTGAAACGGCATGGCTCCGTTCGACCGTTTTCCGGCGCCCGTTTTGCGGGGGATTCTCGATGAACCGCGTCCGGTCGTGGCGGCGGCAGTCGGGCGCGAGACGGAAATCGAGCCGGACGCTGCGCTCCTCGATGCTTATTCACGCGCGGTGACCGCGGCGGTCGCCCGGGTACGTCCCTCGGTCGTACACATTCACATCGAGCGGCCTACCCGGCGGGGACAGGCACGCGAGGGCGCGGGATCAGGATTCATCATCACCCCCGACGGTTACTTGATCACCAACAGCCACGTTGCCGGCGGCGCCAGCGCGCTGCAGGCCACGCTCCCCGACGGCCGCACGGTCGATGGCGAACTGGTCGGCGACGATCCGGACTCCGACCTGGCGGTGGTCAAGATCGGCGCCGACGGACTCTCCTACGGGCGGCTCGGCGACTCGACGCGCGTGCGCGTCGGGCAGGTCGCGATCGCCATCGGCAGCCCATACGGCTTCCAGCACACCGTAACCGCGGGCATCGTCAGCGCGCTGGGGCGCTCGATGCGGGGCGCGACCGGGCGATTGCTGGACAACATCATCCAGACGGATGCGGCGCTCAATCCAGGCAACTCCGGCGGCCCGCTGGTCGACTCTGCCGGGGCCGTGATCGGCGTGAATACCGCCGTCATCCTCCCGGCCCAGGGCATCTGCTTCGCCATTGCTTCCAACACCGCCGAGCGCGTGGCAATCGCCTTGATTCGCGAAGGCCGCGTGCGGCGCGCCTATCTCGGCATCAGCGCGCAGGACTTGCCGCTGCCACGCCGCGTCGTTCGCCATTTCGATCTTCCGCGCGAGAGCGGAGCGCGGGTCGAGGCGGTGACCCGCGATTCGCCGGCGGCGCTGGCCGGGATCCGCGTGGGCGACATCATCGTCGCTCTTGAGGACACGGCGATCGCGGGGGTGGACGATCTGCAGCGCGTGTTGACGGGCGGCCGTATCGGCGACGCCGTAAAGGTGAGCGTGCTGCGCCGCGATCAGCGGCTCGAGCTGCCGCTGACGCCGCGCGAATCGCAGCACTGAGCACGCTCATCGCCTGATCGCGCCGCTCGGGGCCTCGCGGCAGCCGGCAAGCGGCTCGCCGCCTCCTTGGTCGGCTACAGAACGACGGCGCGTCGTATCTCGGCCGCTGCCGCGACTCGCCTCGCGCGATCCCCGCGCTCCGCGCGGGGTCCCTCGCTGCGGGCTCGCGCGGCCTTTCCAAACGCCGCGAACTGTGGAAAAATCGGACTAACTTGCTGAATTAAAGGTGGTCGCGATGCTGGACCGTGACGGCTATCGCCCGAACGTCGCCCTCGTCATCGCCAACTCGAGGAACCTGGTGTTCTGGGGCAAGCGGGTCCGCGAGCACGCGTGGCAGTTTCCGCAGGGCGGGATCGACGCTGGCGAGACTCCCGAGCAGGCGATGTATCGGGAGCTCAAGGAAGAAGTGGGGCTCGATGCGCGGCATGTAAAGATCCTGGGGCGCACGCGCGAATGGATGCGCTACGAGGTGCCGTCGCACTGGATCAAGCGCGAGTATCGCGGCAGCTACCGGGGGCAGAAGCAGATCTGGTATCTGCTGCGGCTCGTCGGTCTCGACAGCGATGTTTCCCTGCGCGCGACCGATCATCCCGAGTTCGATGCCTGGCGCTGGCACGAGTATTGGATCCCGCTCGAAGCGGTGATCGACTTCAAGCGCGAGGTTTATCGCCGGGCGCTGACGGAGCTCGAGCGCTTCCTGCACCAGCGCCCGCAATCGCGGCGCAAGCGCCTGTACGGCTGGGCGCACACGATCGTGCCGTCGCCGTACGGCAATCCGTCCGGCGACCTGTAACGGCGCGTGGCCGGCGGGCGCTCGCCCACGGCAGTTCGCCGGCGGCGGTAGCCGTCAGCGGAACATTCCCATCGCACCCATGCCGATCATGCCGCCGCCCAGCATCATCGGCATCAGCACGAGCGCGAGCACCCAGAACAAGAGGATATTGCAGATCAGGACGACGACGGTATAGGCGACTGCCTTAGTCGCAGGGCACTTCTTGACCGGCGACGCACCGAGATAGAACGTGTAGATCGAATAGACGGCCGCGATCAGGCCGATAATGCCGCCGGCGATGGGAATCACGCGGAAGATTCCGGCGACCCACACCGCTGTATACGAATATGCGACCAGCTTGAGCGACCCGACGAAATTCCGTTCGCCGCCGAACGTTGGGGCGAGCGTGTCCACGATCAGGGCGACAATCGATACCGCGACAAGCGTGAGCAAGTACATCGCGATCGCGAGCGGAAGGCCGATGCCCAATCCGAGAGCCAGGCTCCGGAGGACCACGACGATAGGTCCGATCGCGGCGAGAATCACGATGTATCCGACGTAGAGCGATTGCACCGTTGCCGCTTCGGCAGCGATCTTCGGCCATTCCTCCCTGGGCTTGAGCAGGATGTTCTTGACGCGTTCGATCAGATTCATGGCTCCTCCTTGGCGGCGGCGCACGATCGCGCGCTGCGCACGCTGGTTTTTTTGATCGCCGCGCGTTGCGGCGTTGTTGACAGCGCCAAGCAGGCGCAAGCCGAGTGTAGGGGAATGCGCTGAGGCTGTCTAACCGCGGCGGCACAGGTTAGCCTACGCCGCAATTGGGTCCCACTCTATCCGAGCAGGACTTCCCGATTGTGGCTTCGGCCGCTCGGCTTCCCGCAATTGTGTCCCGCTCTATCCAAGCAGGACTTCCCGATTGTGGCTTCGGCCGCTCGGCTTCCCGCAATTGGTCCCGCTCTATCCGAGCAGGACTTCCCGATTGTGGCTTCGGCCGCTCGGCTTCCCGCAATTGGGTCCCGCTCTATCCGAGCAGGACTTCCCGATTGTGGCTTCGGCCGCTCGGCTTCGCCTCGCTTAACTTCGCGCTGGCGCGCGAAGTTAGCCTACGCCGCAATTGGGTCCCGCTCTATCCGAGCAGGACCAAATTGTCTCGGTGGATCAACTCCGGCTCGTCGACGTAGCCCAGGATCGCTTCGATCTCTGAGGACGGCTTGCGCAGGATGCGTTGCGTTTCGGCCGCGGTGTAATTGACGAGCCCGCGCGCAATTTCGCGTCCGTCGGGGTCGCAGCACGCGACGACTTCACCGCGCTCGAACTGCCCTTCGCAGGCGACCACGCCGATCGGCAGCAAGCTCTTGCCGTCGCGGGCCAGGGCACGTACCGCGCCCGCATCGAGCGAAAGCCGTCCGGCCAGGCGAACGTGGTCGGCCAACCACTGCTTGCGCGCCGCGAGCGTCAGCGTTTCCGCAACGAGCTCGGTGCCGATGGCGTCGCCCGCAGCGAGACGGCCGAGCACACGCTCTTCGCGCCCGTTCGCGATGACGGTCGAGGCGCCACTGCGTGCGGCGCGCTTGGCGGCAAGCACCTTGGTCAGCATTCCGCCGCGCCCGAGGGCCGAGCCGACGCCGCTGGCCATCGCCTCGAGCGCCGGGTCGCCCGCCCGCGCGTGGCGCACCAGCGTCGCGGCGGGCTCTTTTCGCGGGTCGGCGCTGTGCAGGCCGTCCTGATCGGTGAGCAGCACCAGGACGTCGGCATCGATCAGGTTGGTGACCAGCGCGCCCAGCGTATCGTTGTCGCCGAGGCGGATCTCGTCGGTCGTCACCGTGTCGTTTTCGTTGATCACCGGGATCACGCCCAAGGCGAGCAGCGTGAGCAGCGTCGAGCGTGCGTTGAGATAGCGGCGACGGTCGGCGAGATCCTCATGGGTGAGCAGGATCTGCGCGGTGTGCAGGCCGAAGCGCGAGAATGCCGCTTCGTAGGCCTGTACCAGACCCATCTGGCCGACCGCAGCCGCGGCTTGCAGAGCGTGGATCGCTGACGGCCGCTTCGTCCAGCCCAGCCGCTGCATGCCTTCGGCGATCGCGCCCGAGGACACGAGCAAGACCTCCTTGCCGCTCCGCTTCAACGCGGCGATCTCCTCGGCCCAGCGTGCGACCGCCGCGTGATCGATGCCGCGACCGTCGTTGGTAACCAGACTCGAGCCAAGCTTGATGACGAGCCGGCGTGCTCGCGCGACGACCGTGCTCGCGGCGGCACTCATGGGGTCACTGGCGTCGCGGCGCGCGCCGGATGCTTTTCCAGCCACTCGGCCACGGCGAAGACCAGCGGCCGGCAGTTGTCGCCACTGATCGCCGCGACGGCGAATACCGGGCCCTTCCATCGATACGCTTTGACGAACGCGACGACGCGTGCGTCGCGCTCGTCGGGTGCGATCAGGTCGAGCTTGTTCAGTACCAGCCAGCGTGGCTTGTCGTGGAGCGCCTCGTCGTAACGCTTGAGCTCCTTTACGATCGCGCGTGCGTCGGCGACCGGATCGACTTCGCCATCGAGCGGCGCGAGGTCGACGACGTGCAGCAATAAGCGCGTTCTTTGCAGATGGCGCAGGAAACGATGGCCAAGTCCGGCGCCCTCGGCCGCGCCTTCGATCAGGCCCGGAATGTCGGCCACGACAAAGCTGCGGCTCGTGTCGGCGCGCACTACGCCGAGGTGCGGCGCGAGCGTCGTGAACGGATAGTCGGCGACGCGCGGGCGCGCCGCCGAGATCGCGCGGATCAGCGTGGACTTGCCGGCGTTGGGCATCCCCAGCAGGCCGACGTCGGCGAGCACCTTGAGCTCGAGCTTGAGGCGGCGTTGCTCGCCCGCCTCGCCGGGCGTCGCTTGCCGTGGCGCACGGTTGGTGCTCGACTTGAAGTGGATGTTGCCCAGGCCGCCCTTTCCGCCGCGGGCGATCAAGGCCCGCTCGCCGTCGCTGGCGAGGTCCGCGACGAATTCGCCGGTGTCGGCATCGGCGATCACCGTCCCGACCGGCATGCGCAGCACCACGTCCTCTGCGCCTCGGCCGTACTGGTCGGCGCCGCGGCCGTTCTCTCCGCTTTTCGCGCGATGGATGCGCGCATAGCGGTAGTCGATGAGGGTATTGATGTTGCGGTCGGCGATCGCATAGATGCTGCCGCCGCGCCCGCCGTCGCCGCCGTCAGGGCCGCCGCGCGGCACGTACTTCTCGCGCCGGAATGAGGCCACCCCGTTGCCGCCATTGCCAGCGATGACCTCGATCGAGGCTTCGTCGACGAACTTCACGATATCCCCGCCGGCCGTCGGAACAGGACGAAGCGCTCGGTGTCGTCACCGCGGCGGCGCCCTTCCCAGATTTTCTCCCACGCCGAGTCCGGGGCCTCGTCCGGATCGTCATGGCCGAGTTGAACGAGCAGGGCAAGGCAACGACTCGCAGCGGGCAGCTCGTCGCGGATCGTGATCACGCCGGCGAAATATTCGAGCAGCGCGCGTTGAGGCTCACCGAGGTTACGGCCGGCGAGACAGGTATCCGCGGGCAGATGCACGGCAAGCGATTCCGCGACTGGACGGTAGCTTCGCCGGGAGTCGACGTAAGGCAACCAGATCGTGGCGAACAGCCCCCACACCAGCGTCATGCCCGCCGCCCAGTTCAGGACTGCGCGGCGATTCGAGCGCCGGGCGGGCCGGACCAGCGCCACCCACAGCAGGGTGAGGAAGGCCGATACCAGTACTGGCAGCCATTGCCAAGGCGGCTGGAAGCCCGGCTGCGTATCGCGAAACAGGTGTGCGACGGGGCCCGGTAATCCGTGCCACAGCGACTCGACCCACAAGCCCCACACCAGCGCCGCCAGCAAGCCGAAGGTGAGGATGCCGAACCAGTCGAGCGCACCGGAGTAGCTGCGCTTCAGGGTGTCGGTCCCGGCGGCCCCCAGCAGGGCGAGGGGAACGAGCATCGGCAGGGCGAGATTGGCCCGGGGTTCGGCGGCTGCCGAGAGAACGACCAACATCACCGCCAGCATCGTCATCGGCAACGTGATCCCTGCCGCCGCGAGGGTACCGCTATAACCTCGTCCGCGCAGCCAGAGGGTCCACAGCGCTAGGGGCAGCGCCGGCCACGCAAACCAGGGTAGATTCTTCAGGTAATACAGCGGTTCGACCGGGGGCGAACCGGGCGCGAGGCCGAAGAAGCGCGACAGACTGGCGGCGTCCTGCCACTGTGAAAAGAGCGCCGGGGCCCGCAAGTACAGTGCAACAGGCCAGGCGGCCAGCAACGGCGCGGCAACGACCAGCCCCGCCACAATCGTCCACGCGTAGCGGCGCTTGCGCCAGGGAGCGAATAGCGGCAGCAGCGCGGCTGTCAGGCCGATCAGCGCCGGGCCCAGCGGACCGCGGCAGAGGAAAGCCACACCGGCGGCGAGTCCGAGGAGGGCCCCGCCCCCAACGGGGCGGCGCCGCGCAAGTGCGAACGCGTAGACGGCAAGCGTGTCTGCGACGAGGACCCCGACGTCGGGCGAGATCTGATGCCCCCGGTCCCACAGCCCGGCGCAACCGATGAAGAGCAGGACAGGCAGCCAGCGGAAGGTGCGCCCGTAGAGCTCGCGTCCCGCGAGCGCGAGCAACCATAGCGTCGTGGCGAGGCACAGCCCGAGCGCGACGCGTGCGCCGTCATGCAGAGGAAGGAAGCCTTCGAATAGGTGTGCGGTTGCAGCGGAAAACGCATAGACCAGCGGAGGCCGTTCCGGCGCCGGCGTCCCCGCGACCTGCGGCACGATCCAGTCGCCGTGCCTAAGCATGTCGTAGGCGATGCCGAACGAGGTCGCATCGTCGGGCTTCCACGGATCGTGGCCGATGAGACCGAGCACGATCCACGCGGTGCAAAGGAGCACCAGGCCGGCTTGCTTGATGGCACGATAAGGCCCCGACGGCGACAGCTCTGCCGCGCTGTCGGCGCGATTCAATGTCTCATCGAGGGGCATGGAATCCTGATCCGGGTCCTGGACTGCGTTTGCCGTGTCGGCAAATAGGTCGCCATTCTAGGATAGCGAACCGCGGGCGCCATGGCTGCCCATGAATGGTTACACAAATCAGAGCACCCGACCCGGCCGACCGCGCTCCCGAGTGGGCTAACAGGCCGCTACGGCAGGCGCGCCCAATGCAAAAAGGCAGCCGAAGCTGCCTTTTGCCTGATGTCGGGACACGCGCCGGTCACGCCGCTGCTTTGCTCTTGCCAGCGTAGCGCTGGCGGAATTTCTCGACCCGGCCCGCCGTGTCGACGATCTTTTGCTTGCCTGTGTAGAACGGATGGCAGGCCGAACACACTTCGACATGCAATGGCTTGTTGACCGTCGAGCGCGTGACGAACGTGTTACCGCAGCTGCACGTCACTTGAATTTCGCTGTATTGAGGATGGATACCCGTTTTCATTGTGCACCCGAGCATGGAGCGTGTAGGACTCTTGCCTACACGACTTTTGTCTAAATATCTGTTATTTCAGTGGCTTAGCCCATGAGACGCAGCCGAACCTAAAAATTATGCGCGCCTTCGCGCTGCATTGCAACACCATGACATAACGTTTGACGTCTTGTCCTGGTGTACGCGAAGAAAAACAACACTTGGGGCTTGGAAACGAGCCTTCAAGATCCCGTTAAGCCCGGGCGCCGCGGCGAAGCGCTGCAGTCGTTTGCCTCAACCCCTGCGCATGGAGTCGAAGAATTCCGCGTTGTTCTTGGTCTGCTTGACCTTGTCGACCAGGAATTCCGTCGCTTCGAGGTCGTCCATCGGGTAGAGGAGCTTGCGTAGCACCCAGACCTTCTGCAGCACGAGCACGTCCTGCTTCAACAGCAGCTCTTCCTTGCGCGTGCCCGAGCGGTTGACGTTGATTGCCGGATAGGTCCGCTTCTCGGCCATGCGGCGGTCGAGGTGGATTTCCATGTTGCCGGTGCCCTTGAATTCCTCGTAGATCACGTCGTCCATGCGCGAGCCGGTGTCGATCAACGCCGTGGCGATGATCGTGAGTGAGCCGCCCTCCTCGATGTTGCGGGCGGCGCCGAAGAAGCGCTTCGGTTTTTGCAGCGCATTTGCATCGACGCCGCCGGTCAGCACCTTGCCCGAGGCGGGCACGACGGTGTTGTAGGCGCGGGCGAGACGCGTGATCGAATCGAGCAGGATCACGACATCCTTCTTGTGCTCGATCAGGCGCTTTGCCTTCTCGATCACCATTTCGGCGACCTGCACGTGCCGTGTCGCCGGTTCGTCGAATGTGCTGGCGACGACCTCGCCGCGCACGGTGCGCGTCATTTCGGTCACTTCCTCGGGGCGCTCGTCGATCAGGAGCACGATCAGCACGACGTCCGGATAGTTCGCGGCGATCGAATGCGCGATGTGCTGGAGCATGACGGTCTTACCGGACTTGGGCGACGACACCAGCAAGCCCCGTTGACCCTTGCCGATGGGCGCGACGATGTCGATGATGCGCCCGGTGATGTTCTCCTCGGCCTTGATGTCGCGTTCGAGGACGAGCGTTTCGTCCGGGAAGAGCGGCGTCAGGTTCTCGAACAGGATCTTGCTCTTCGCGTTCTCCGGAGGTTCGCTGTTGACCTTGTCGACCTTGACCAGCGCGAAATAGCGCTCGCCGTCCTTGGGCGTGCGGATTTCGCCTTCGATCGTGTCGCCGGTGTGCAGATTGAAGCGGCGGATCTGCGAGGGCGAGATGTAGATGTCGTCGGTGCCGGCGAGGTAGCTGGTGTCGGGCGAGCGCAGAAAGCCGAAGCCGTCGGGCAGCACCTCGAGCGT
>WNGK01003712.1_pt1 | contig 16468 bp, 10 predicted proteins | sample 5400601 | NCBI WGS metagenome assembly WNGK01 (sample SAMN13153376, study PRJNA577476) | soil metagenome | isolation source: 60 cm soil or saprolite under Garry oak tree replicate 1 | place: USA:California | collected 2016-06-15
CAGCCTGCTGCGGCGGCATGTCCAGGGGTTGGTCCAGGTAGCGGCGATCATCGATACGACCGGGCGGGCGGAGCCGGCCTCCCTGGAAGTCTTGTCGACGCCGGACTCGGGGCTGATCGAACCCGTGAAACAGATGATGCTGTCGTCCCAGTTCTCCGCCGGCCGACTCAAGGGCGCCGCCGTGCGGGTGATGGTCCAGTTGGCGGTGGAGGTGCGGCCGCCCCGGTTGAGCGCACCGGAGCTGGTGGGAACAGCCCGCCGCCAGCTCGGGGCCGGCCGTCCCGACAGCGCGCTCGCGCTGCTCGAGATCGCGCTCGATTCGGAACTGACGCATCCGACCGACGGAGACCGGGCCTACGGGCTGCTGGTGCGCGGCATCGCCGCGTCGCGCGCGGGGCGGGACAGTGCCGCGCGCGGCGATCTGGGAGACGGCCTCGCACTGTACCAGAGCCTCATCGTCCGCGGCGTGGACCTCGCACCCTTCTTACGCCGCCTGGCGGACTCGGTCCGGCTCAACCGCCGCCGCGTCAAACCGCCCAGCGCCGCCATGCCCGCGCCGACGACGGTCGGCGCCGTGGACGAGCAGCCGGCGCTCATCTCCCATCCCCAGATTCGCTATCCGCCCGAGATGCAGGCCCTGCGGGTCGACGGCACGGTGCTGGTGGAAGCGGCGCTCGATTCGACCGGGCACGTCGAGACCGGGTCGGCGAAGGTCGTGCAGAGTCCAAACCACGCGTTCGACGAGGAGGCGCTGCGCGTGGTGCGCGGCTCGGTCTATCGCCCTGCGCGCAGTAACGGTCGGCCGGTGCGCGCGGCGATCCGGCAGGCGATCACCTTCGTCAACTACTAGTCGCCCGCGGCGGCCGGCCGGGGCTGAAGGCGGCTCTTTCCGAGATACGTCCGCACGAGCGGAGCCACACGCCCCCGCACCAGCGCGGACTTGAGCCGCTCCCGTTCGTCCGGTGTGATCTCCACCAGGTACCGCTCCCCGCCCCCAGCTCCCTCTCTGAGCGCGACCGGGATCCCGTCTCGAAACAGGATGCGATTCGTCGCAACCCCGGCGACCACGTCTCCTGGCGTCACAATTCCCACCAGGTTGAGGGGGTCGGCGCCACTCACGGCCACCAGCTCTCCGCGCAGCTCCTCGCGCCGCACGCTGCGCAGCAAGCCCACTGCTTCCGGCAGCGCGTACTGCTCCCCCGAAAAGCCGCCCACGAAGCGCCCGCCGCGAATCTCGCCGCGCGCCTCGAGCCGCCGGTACGCCCGCAGGATGTCGCGCCACGGCGTGAGCAGCGTCTCGCGCGTCACGAGCCGACGGAACACCACACCGTAGCGGCGCAGCAGCTGCCGCGCCACCGCTTCCGCGACGGCCTCTTCCGGCAGCGGCGCTCCCCCCGGGCGCCGCACGCGCGACCACCGCCCCGCCGTCTCGACGCCGAACGGCGCCACAGCCCCTCGCCGCCGAAACCCGCCGATCGGGCGGCGCCGATCGGACGGCACGAGCAGCGCGCGCAGCCCGGCGAAGCTGTCCGAGGTGACGAGCCCCCAGGCGACCAGCTCACCCAGTCCCTTCTCCACTTCGCTGCGCAGCAATCTGGTCGCGTTCACGAGGTCGCCGAAGAACGACGCGCCCCGCTCGTCGAGCGCCGCGAGCACCGCGCCTGCCGAGTGCGAAAGCGACAGTGACGCCGGATCGGGCTCTCCAGTCAGGGATCTCCATACCTGTTCCCGTTCTCGCCTGAACAGCGCGATCGGTGTGGTGCGAATGGGACCCGACTTTCTACTCCGCATTCCGCTTTCCGCATTCCGCACTTGATTCAACCGCCCCCAGGCGATCTCCCCCGAGAGACACAGGCCGTCGAGCCACAGGGGATCGTAGTCGCCCAACCGGGCGGGGAGCACGTCCGCCTCCCACGCGCCCGCCGGCGCCTCGTATCCATCGAGCAGCTCGAGCACCGCGCCGAGCCCCTCCGGCCCCTCGGCGCGCGCGTCGGGGGCGACACGCTGCCACCGCAACTGGAAGCGCATGAAGTCGGCCGCGGTGACCGGCTCGATCTCCTGGCGCAGCCGGTCGAGCGTGTAGCGGTGGATGCGGGCGAGCAGGCGCCGCTCGCACCACTCGAGCTCGGCGACGCCGGGGGTGAACCGGCCGCGCAGCACAAACCCTTCGTGCTCGAGCGCGCCGAGCGCGAAGTCCACGTCCGCGGGGGCCAAGCCCAGCGAGCGTGCGATGTCGGCGGCTGTCGTCGGACCCACCGCCTCGAGCCGCCCCCGCACTAGCTCGCGCACCGCATCCTCGCGCGTCCACGCCTTGGCGCGATCGCGCTCGGGCACGTTCAGCGTCGGCTCGCACCGGGCTTCCGGGAACACGGCCGCGAGCATCGGCACCCGCTCGGCCGCCACCCAAAGCGCGGACCCGCCCTGCAGCACGCCGGCACGCCGCGCTTTCACCAATTCCTCGAAGTGGCCCTTCCATTCCGCATTCCGCACTCCGCACTCCGCACTCATCAGGGCACCGTGGACGAGCAGCGCATCATGCAACTCGTCGGCGGAGCTGACGTCCGGCCATGCCTCGTCCTTCACTCGATCGATCGCCGCCTGATCGAGCTTCCCGAGCTCCTCCGCGGTCTTCACGTCGAGGCCGCGACGTGTGATCACCGCCTGGGTGCGGCGCTCTTCCAGCGGCGCGTCATCGAGGAAGGCATACGGCTTGGCATTGATCACCTCGTGCGCGAGCGGCGACGGCTCCGTCGTGTCGCGCGCCACGAGGGTGAACCGTCCCGCCGCCATTCCCTCGAGGACGCGCCTCAGACCGGGGAAGTCCATCGCTTCGAGCAGACAATCGGCGATGGTCTGCTGCACCAGCGGGTGGTCGGGAATTTCCCGGTCTCCCACGAGGTTCTCGGGGCACGCGAGCTGGTCGGGGAACACGGCGGCGACCAGGTCCTCCGCATCCATGCGCTGGAGCGGCGTCGGGACCTTCTTCCCGCCGCGCGCGCGCAGCACGGCGAGCGCGCGGGTCGCGTTCCAGCGCCAGCGCGAGCCGAACATCGGCGCGTCGAGCATCGCCTGCACCAACAGGTGCTCCGCCGTGTCGGGCTTCAGGTATTGGAACACGTCCTCGAGCGGGAAGCTGTGCTGGGGGCCGAGCGACAGGACGATCGCGTCCTCGGTGGCGGCGGCCTGGAGCTCGAAGTTGAAGCTGCGGCAGAACCGCTTGCGGAGCGCGAGTCCCCACGCGCGGTTCACCCGACTCCCGAACGGCGCGTGCAACACGAGCTGCATCCCGCCCGCCTCATCGAAGAAGCGCTCCAGCACGAGCGTTTCCTGCGACGGGATGACCCCCAAGATCTTCTTCGAGGCTTCGAGATACTCGACCACCTGCCGGGCCGCGGGCTCGGCGACGCCGGGGATCGCGCCGGCGAGCCAGGTGGTCGCTTCGCGGAGATCCCCCAGCCGACCGTCGACGTCCCGGCGCAGCCGGGAAACCTCCTGCGACAGCTCCGGCGTGCGACCCGGCGCCTCGCCCAGCCAGAACGGGATCGACGGGGGCTGGCCCTGGGCGTCTACGACGCGCACCTGGCCCGACTCGATTCTTTGGATCAGATAGGAGCGGTTGCCCAGCTGGAAGATGTCGCCCGGCATGCTCTCGATGGCGAAATCTTCGTTGAGCGTTCCGACGAACGTCTCCGTGGGCTCGAGGATCACGCGGTAGTCGCCGATGTCCGGAATCGCCCCGCCCGACGTGAGTGCGGCGAGCCGGGCGCCGCGCCGCGCACGCAGCCGGCGATTCACGCCATCGTAGTGGACGTACGCGCCGCGCCGCCCCCGCCGCGTCGTGAATCCTTCGGCCAGCATCTGCACAACGGCGTCGAAATCCTTGCGCGAAACGTCGCGGTACGGGTACGCCCCCCGCACCAGGTCGAACAACGCGTCCTCCTGCCACTCCTCGCACGCCACCGCCGCCACGATCTGCTGCGCCAGGATGTCGAGCGGGTGCGCCGGGATGATCAAGCGGTCGAGCTGGCGCTCCCGCGCGGCCCGCACCAACGCCGCGCACTCGATCAGCTCGTCGCGCGACAGCGGGAACAGGCGACCCTTGGGCACGGCAGCGAGGTGGTGTCCCGAGCGACCTACGCGCTGCAGCAGCGTCGCGATCGAGCGGGTGGACCCGATCTGACAAACGAGGTCCACGGCACCGATGTCGATCCCCAGCTCGAGCGACGCGGTCGCGACCAGCGCCTTGAGCTTCCCGTCCTTGAGCCGGGTCTCGGCATCGAGGCGCTTTTCTTTGGAGAGGCTGCCGTGGTGCGACGTCACCTGGTCCACGCCCAGACGCTCGGAGAGGTGCAGCGTCAGCCGCTCCGCCAGCCGGCGCGTGTTCACGAACACCAGCGTCGTACGATGCTCGAGGATCAGCTGCACCAGGCGCTCGTAGATCTCCTCCCATACCTCGGCCGCCATGACCGCCTCGAGTGGCGAGGAGGGAATCTCGATCGCCAGATCGAGTGTGCGCGTGTGTCCCGCGTCGATAATGCAGGTCTCAGGTGTCGGGTGCCGGGTGCCGGACAGGAAAGCGGCGATGTCCTCGATCGGTTTCTGCGTCGCCGACAACCCGATGCGCTGGAGCGGGCGGCCGGCGAGGTGCTCCAGCCGCTCGAGCGACAGCGCCAGGTGGCTCCCCCGCTTGTCGCGCGCCACGGCGTGGATCTCGTCCACGATCACCGTGCGCACGCCGCGCAGCATCTCGCGGGCGCGCTCGGACGTGAGGATGAGATAGAGCGACTCGGGAGTGGTAACGAGGATGTGCGGGGGTCGCCGTACCATCTCCTGGCGCTCAGCCCCAGGCGTGTCGCCGGTCCGCACCAGCGTGCGGATCTCCACATCCGGCAGGCACAATGCTTCCAGGGTGCGGCGGATCTCGGCGAGCGGCTCCGCCAAGTTCTTCTGGACGTCGTTGGAGAGCGCCTTGAGCGGCGAGACGTACACGACCTGCGTCCCGTCGGCGAGCGTGCCGTCGAGACCTTGCCGCAAGAGCGAGTCGATGGCGGCCAGGAAGGCCGCGAACGTCTTACCCGCGCCCGTAGGGGCGGCGATCAGAGCGTTCCGGCCGGCCTGGATGACCGGCCACGCGCGCTGCTGCGGCTCGGTCGGCTCGCGGAAGCGGGACGCAAACCAGCGCTCAATGGCGGGATGAAAACCGGACAACGACATGCTGAAATATGGCGAAGATTTACCGAAGCAGCGACACCCCCCGCGACGCCGCGATGCGCTCCACCGTTTCCCCGATCTTGTTGTTCGGCGTTGATGCGCCCGCCGTCACGCCCACCGTCAGCGGACCCGCGGAGAGCCACCCGGTCACACACCGCTCCTCCGTAGCCCCCACGGGGCGGAACCGGATCGTCCCCGCCACCGGGTCGATGCAGCTGGCATCTTCGATGTGGTAGGTCGGCGCCTTGTCGTGGCAGATGGCGGCGAGGTGCGTCGTGTTGCTCGAGTTGTACCCCCCGATCACCACCATGAGGTCGAGCGGGTCGGCGATGAGTTTCAGGACCGCATCCTGACGGTCCTGGGTGGCGGAGCAGATCGTGTCGAAAGTCCGGAAGTGCTCGGGCAGCGCCGTTTCACCGTACCGCTTCGCCATGCTGCGCCGGATCTCGGCCGCGATGGCGAGCGACTCCCCGGAGAGCATAGTGGTCTGGTTGGCCACGCCGATGCGGACCAGGTCGCGGTCCGGATCGAACCCGGGCGACAACTTGTCCGCGAAGAGACCAAGGAACCGCTCCCTGCTTCCTGCTCCCTCCACGTACCCGCAGACTTCGCGCGCTTCCGCCATATCGCGCACGACCAGGTATTGGCCGCCTGCGTATTTGGTGACCTGGCTGGAGGTGGCCTTGGTCTCCTCGTGGTAGTACTTCCCGTGGATCACGGCGGTGAAGCCGTCCTTCGCGTACGAGTCCACGCGCTTCCACACGTTGAGCACCGATCCGCACGTCGTGTCCACCAGGACGCACCCCACCGCGCGCAGCCGCTCGAAATCCTTCACGGTGACCCCGAACGCCGGGAGAATGACGACGTCCGCCGGGGTGATCCCGCGGAAGGCGAACTCACCGTCGTCGGGCCGCTGCAGGAACTCGACGCCCATGGCCTGCAGCTTCTGGTTGACGTGGGGATTGTGGATGATTTCGCCGACCAGGAACACACGGCGCTCGGGAAACTTAGTGCGGGTCTCGTAGGCGTACTCGACGGCGCGGTCCACGCCGTAGCAGAACCCGAACTCGCGCGCAAGCTTGAAGGTCAGGTCGCCGACGGCGAGGACGTAGCCCTGGGCGCGGATGCGATCCACCACGCGGCTGTGGTAGTCCGCCGCGAGCGCCCCCTCGATATCGCCCTTGAGACCGAAGCCGCGTCGAAAATAGGTCTGCTCCACGAAGGTCAATCTAACCGCGCGCCCCGCCCGTCGCGCACGGCGTCCATGACACGCTGCACGGCGAGGCCGTCGTAGAACGTGGCAGGCTCTCCCGCGGCGGGCCGGCCGTCGAGCACGGCGACCACGTCCCGCATCAACCGCACGAACGAGCGGGCCCACATGTTGTTGGGAGCCGTCTGCTCCCACAGATCGTCGGGGACGCTGGTATCTTCGAGCGGCCCTCCGGGACGGCCGACTTCGAGCGTCGTCTCGCCCGTCAACACGAGGGTGCCGTCGCGTCCCGTGATCTGGGCGAAATGCCCGGGGCCATGCGCCGCCACCGTGGTGAGCGTGATCGTGGCTACTGCGCCGCTCGCGAGCCGCATCACGAAGCTCGCGTATTCGTCCGCGGTGACGGCGCGCCGCGCCCGCTCCGCGTCGTAGCGTGTGGGAACGAACGTGGCTGCTCGGCCGCTGACTTCGACGACCTCACTGCCGGTCCAGAAGCGGCACAGGTCGATGAGGTGTGACCCGACCGCCCCCAAGATGCCGCCGCCTCTCGCGGCATCGTACCACCAGCTCCAGGGAGCATCGAACGCCTGCGGTCTGCCGTCGCCGCGCAAGTACGGCCTGAGCAGGAGCTCGAGATGGAGCACCGGGCCGATGGTGCCGAGCTGGATCAGCTGCCGCACCTTGCGCCGATTCGGCTCGTAGCGCAGCTCGTGGTCGATGCGGGCCAGCCCGCGGCTCCGCTCCGCGACCTCGAGCATCTGCTCCGCCTCCCGGACCGTGAGCGCCATCGGCTTCTCACACAACACGTGCTTCCCCGCCTCCAGCGCCGCGATGGTGTGACGCGCGTGGGCGTCAGGCGTCGAGGAGACGATGACGAAGTCGACCTCGGGAGCGCGGGCGAGCGCCTCACCGCTGCCGAAGGCGCTGGGAATGCCGAATTCTCGGGCGACCGCCCGGGCGCGCTCCAGGCTGCCGCTCGCGATGGCGGTCACCGCGACGCCGGGCACCAGTCGCAGCGCCGGGACTTGCACCCGGCGCGCGAACCCCGTGCCGATCAGCCCGACCCGGAGCGTCATAGTCTCGCCTGGCAGGAAGCGGTGTCCGTCTCGAGCGCCACGGCGTCGAACGACGCCGCGAGCGCCACGCGGCCCGCGGCCATCGTCTCGTGTCCGGAGCCACGCGCGACGACCGTGAAGGCGCGAGCGGTCTCCCTCACGTCGACCGTGCCGCTGTCGAGCGAAAGGCCGTGCGCCACCTCGTGAAACATGTACCGCACGCCGACCGTCGCGCCGCGCGGCGACACGGTATCGCCCCGCTGCAGAAGCGGCCACGTCCCCCGGGCGAGCGAGTCCGCCCCGCCCCCGGTCGCGCGCAGCCACACGACCACGCCGTTCCCCTTGCTCGACCCCTGCAGCAGCAGCCCCCCCCTCCCGGTACCGCCGCCGCACCGCGTCGCACGCGCCGGAGCTTCGAATCGGATGGTGTCGTTGGGCGGGCGCGCCACGAGGGCGCGAATACGGCCCGCCTGCTCGGGCGCGCTACCGCACGCCGCGCCCAGCAGCGCGAGCGGGAGGGCGACGATCCGACGCGGTCTCAGGGGAACGCTCGCGCGCCCGGCGGGGTCGTGATACCGAGGATCGCGCGCGCAGCGGCGGTCGGCAGGGTGTGCGGAGCGAGCGCTTCGACCAGCCCCGGAGGCAGAGGGCGCGGCTTCAGCGCCTTACGGTCGACCGAGACCAGCACCATCCACCCCGCGGCACCGAGCCTCGGCGGGTCATCGCGCAGCACGTCGAAGTTGAGTGTCATGGATTTGGTGCCGACGCGGCCCACGTACGTCGCCACCCGCAGCCGGTCGTCCAGTCGCGCAGGAAAGTAGAACTCGCTATGAACGGCCTTGCGCGGCAGAAAGATGTCGTAGCGGTCGAACACCCGGGCATAGGCGAGGCCGCAGGCACGGAACAGCTCCGTTTCGGCGATCTCGAAGAAGCGGACGTAGGACCCGTAGAAAATGATGCCGGCGAAGTCCACGTCGGACCACCGGACATACTCTTGGATGATGTACGGCGTGGCGGGCATTGCTTCCCGAACGGTGGAGCCCGAGCGGGAAGCTAGGGGGCGTGAAACACCGACGCCAGGACGGCGGAGCGGCGCTAAACGCGCGCCGCGGGCCCGGAGCCTCCGTGCCCGTTGGGCCGGAGCCCGTAGGCGCGCAACCGGCGCCACAGCGTCGTACGGCTGATGCCGAGCCGTCGCGCGGTCTCGGCCAGTTTGCCGTGCGTCACAGCGAGGGTGTCGAGAATGGCCTGGCGCTCGCGCTCGGCCAGCGTCGGGCTCTCTGCGCCGTCCGGCAGGAACACCACTTCACCGAGGTCGAGCGCGCCCTGCTTCAGGGTTCTGGCCCGCCCGCCGAAAGCGACCAGCCGCTCGCGCACGTTCTCGCCCCGGTGGGCCGCGCCGTCGCCCAGGGCGTCGATCGTGCGCCGCGCCCGCTGGTTCGCATACAGCATCCGGCCGTAGGAATCGAAGACGACCACTCCCTCACTGAATGTTTCCATCACGGCCTGCCCGAGGGGGGCGAAGCTCAGCGGGGGTGGGAGACTCGGGTTCTTCTCTCTCGCAGCCATACATCCTTGGATAGCTCAGTTTGCGGTTAAAGTTCCAGACAGCACCGTCTTAAGCAAGACCCGCGCAGCGTCCGGAGGTCACAGCCCGCGGTCGCCGATTTTAGCGCCGCCGGCCTCCCCCGCGGCCCCGCCTGCCACCTCGCGCCAGGCGCTGTCGTTCCCCCCTGGACAGGCCGCTCAACTGGCGGCGCAGATCCTCCAGCGAATCCGACCGGACCGCGTCCCGCTTGCCCCGGAGGACCGTGAAACGCACCGGACGGTCGAATGGGGGTAGATCCCGTGGTTGCAGACGCCGCGCCTGGCCCTCCTTGAGGCGCAGGCGCACCACGCCGATTCCCTGCTCCACCTCGTAATCCACTGGCACGCGGTCGCCGTAGAGGTGGGCGGACGCCGGGAGCGCTTCCAGGGCGCGGCGCTCGACCTCGGGGACCATTTCGTCTACGTCGAGCACCAGCCGTGTGTTGATGAACTCATCCCACGAGCCGACCCCTGAAAGCTGGGCTCCGAGCCGGGCGCTCACGTGCTCCGTGGCCGCGTGCGTCAGCCGCCCGCCCGAGCGCCGCCAGTAGAATCCGAGCCGCTCGAGCGCACGCCGCACGCGTGCCTGATCGGGGTGCGGCGTGTGGCCGGAGAGCAGGGCCTCGACCAGCGCCGCCCGCGAGGCATCGACGAGCTCCAGGGGGAACGGACTCGGGAGTGGCTCGACGTCGCGCTCGAGCAAGAACCCGTAATAGCTGAGGGTCCGGACCCGCATCAGCCCCTCGTGTCGGCGCTGCCGCTCGAACACGACGGTGGGCGCGCCGCGCCGCGCGTAGCGGCGGATCGCGCGCTCGGGCAGCTGCGTGCCCTCGATGCCGGCGCGCGGCACCCCGAAGCGGTCCGCGAAATAGCGCAGCGTACCGGCGACCGCGCCCCAGCTCGAGCACACCGACCCGCGGCTCACGCGGGCCTCACGGCCGTCCGCCGTTTCCTCGTCGATCACCAGGTCGAAGGGCTGGATCTTGGCCACGAGGTCCGCGAACGTCGCGAGGGCTTTCTCGCCGGCGTGGGGCAGTCGCTCGGGCAGGGGCAGCTCGAGCTGGCGATAGACCGACGCGAGCCCGAGCGCCACATCCTCGATTGCCTTCAGGAGCACGCCGCGGCCTTCGGCCCAGTCATCGACGCTGTCCCGGAACAGGTGGCGGGGCAGACCGTACACCTCCCCCAGGTAGCCGTGCTTGTTGACCGCCTCGGCGTAGACGTTGTACGCCGTGAGGTGATCGCTTCCGGACAGGATCAGGCCCCGCAGGTCCCGCTCTTCGCGGGTCATGCGGTGCAGCGACTCGCCGCTCGCCGCGACCGCCACCATCGAAACGAGATCGGGATCGGCGTGATAGAGCAGCTCGCCCCACGGTCGCTCGACCGGCATGGCCTCCACCTCCCGGCCGTAACCGGTCAGCCGCCCGCGCTCGATCAAGCCGCGCTCGGTGAGCAGGTCGACGGCGCCGCGGTACGCCGTCCGGTCGAGCGGCACGGGCAGATCGAGCTCGCGCGCGTCCACGCCGAGCGCCGCGCACGTGATCGCCACCCGCTCCGCGTCTCCGGCGAGCTGGAACTCCGGCGGCGTCGGCTGGAGCTGCTCGAACACGAGCTCCCGGTCGCTCAAGATGTAGACCTCGCCGCCTTCCACGCGCCCGTGCACGCGGCCTGCCATCTGGAGGATTTCGTTCGCGCCGAGGTAGAGCCGGGTCAGGACGTTCCGACCGCGCTCGACGACATTGGCGTAGCGCGCGTCGTAGATCACCACGGTGTCGAGCCCGCGGATGTTGAGGGCCGACTGGCCCGCCGCTGTCATCGCCAGCAGGAACGGTCGCCGCACCTCGCCGTCGAGGAACGGCCGGATGACGCGGATCGGCTCGCCCCCGTGGTAGAACGCGGTCGGCAGCCCTTGCCAGCGGTCGCCCAGCTCCTGCGCGATCTGCTCGACCTCGGCCCGGGTGGGCACGAATACCGCCACGCCGCGCCGCTCCCGCAGGACGCGCTTCATGAAGCGATCGTTCAGGAACTCGAGCGGCTGCTGGGGCAGGACGCGCACCTCGGCCGCCCGCGCGGGATCGAACGCCCGGGTCTCGAGGACCTCGACCGACGCGAGGTAGCGGGCGTAGAAGGCCGGATCCACGGTGGCGGAGAGCCAGATGAAACGGCAGCCCGCTCGCTTGCCGAGCGCGAGGCACAGCTCGAGCTCCGCAGAGGTCTGGTGGATCTCGTCCACCACCAGCGTGTCCTGAGCGGTGATGAGGCCGTCCTCGAACCAGCGGCGCGCGATCCCGGTGGTCACGATCACGACGTTCCACGTCGGCGTCTCGGGCGTGGCTTCGCGCTCGCGGTTCACGACGCCGACCTTGAGCGGTGTGTGCAGAATGGTCGTCGCGATCGACCGGATTGCGAGCGTCTTGCCCGTGCCCGTCCCCGCAACGATGCCGAAACCCCGCCCCGACGCCGCCAGGCGGCGGATGTCCTCGCCATGCTCCCGGGCGAGCAGCGTGTCGATATCGAGACTCATCGCCAGCTCGATGGTTTCGCAGGCCGCGCGCGTCGGGGCGATCACCACGACTCGCCCGGTGGAGGGCTCCGCGGCGCGGAAGGCGTTGGGATCGGGGGGGAGGAAGTGGTCGCGGGAAATTCGCACGGTCGCAATATAGATTGGCGGAGGAGGGAGAGATGCGTTATCGACCCCTGAGGTACCTGCTGGTCGTGCCGTTGCTCACCGTCGCGCCGCTCGTCGGACTCGCGCAGCGGCTCGAACGGACTACCGGGAAACCCACCCGGGAGCAGCTCGAGGCGCAGCTCCGCTATCAGAGCGGCCGCGTTACCCTGCGCCGCGGTCTCGCGACCCTCGACCTGCCCGCCGACTTCCGGTATCTCGACTCCCAAGAGACCGACGTTGTGTTGCGCGCGTGGGGCAACCCGCCCGGCCAGGAGACGCTGGGGATGCTCGTGCCGGCAGGTGTCCGCGTGCTCGCGCCCGAGGGCTGGGGCGTCATCATCAGCTTCAGCGAGGACGGCTACGTCAAGGACGATGACGCAGCCAAGATCGACTACCGCGAGCTCCTCACGAGCATGCAGCAAGCAACGCGCGAGGCGAATCGCAAGCGGGCGAAGGCCGGGTACGCGACCGTGGAGCTCGTCGGGTGGGCCGAGGCCCCGCATTACGACAGCGTGGCCCACAAGCTCTACTGGGCCAAGGACCTCAAGTTCACGGACGACTCGGCGCACACGCTCAACTACAGCATCCGCGTATTAGGGAGGGGCGGGGTCCTGGTACTCAACGCCGTCGCATCGATGGACCAGCTCGAGCCCGTCAGGCAGGACATGGCGAAGGTGATCGGCTTCGTCGAGTTCAGCGGGGGGCATCGCTACGCCGACTTCATCCCCGGCACGGACAAGGTGGCCGAGTACGGCATCGCGGCGCTGATCGCGGGTGGTCTCGCCGCGAAGGCCGGGCTGTTCAAGGTGGTGCTGGGGGCGCTCATCGCCTTGAAGAAGCTCATCGCGCTGGGACTCGTCGCGGCGGCGGCGTTTCTGCGCAAGCTGTTCCGCCGCAAGCCGGCCGACGCAGCGGCGAAGCTCTGACCGGCTCGCGACGGTTACCTCAGTCTTTGTCGCAGTCGTAATCGTAGTGGTAGCGGTGATGGTGACGACGATACCGAGCCAAGTAGGCGCGCCGTGCCACGAACAGCGGGGGCCGGTAAGAGTATGCACGCCGGGGTGGGTAGTAGACATGCGGCCGTCCCACGATCACGACGCCGGTCACGTACGACCGCGGTACGCCGAAACCGACGGCGACGGTGAGGCGCGTTTGCGCCGCGATCGGCAGAACACCGAGGGCGAGCGCCAGTCCAGTTGCCAAGAGCACACGTTTCATGGGTCACCTCCGGCCGGTCCTCTGTGGAAGGGTCGTGCCAGACGCGACTGCGCCGTCGCAACGGCAACTGCCGAGGTGACTTAGGGCGCTGGGTGCAGCGCTGGAGAGAGCAGGAGAGTGTCACCTGCCCGGGTCACGACTGTCCCCGGTTCCTGCAACCTTCAACGCGACGGTGGTGGGGCCACCTGGCGCATCAGCCGGAGCACTTCTCCCGCCTCGGCGTGGCGCCCTTGCGCCTTCTTGGAGAAAACGCGACGCCCGTCAACCTCAACTTCGAACACCCCGCCGGAAGACTGGATCAGCTTCACGTCGGCCTGGGGGTAGGTCTTGCGGATTTCGGCCGCCAGACCGGCGGCCCGCGGCTCGTAGTTTCAGATGACGCAGTATTCGATCGTAACGCGCATGCCGTAAACGATAGTCGCGCTTGACAGGTCACGCCAAGGGGCTGACTTTGCTCCAAGCTTGCCCATGAGTGCCCTCTCCCGCCTCAAAGTGTCGTCGGGCCTGCTGGTGCGGGCGCTCGTCGCGCTCGGTGCCGTGGCGGCGCTCGCCGCAGGGCTGGCGGCGGTCGCGTCCCGCCGCGTGCCGCTCGGCGCGGACGTCGCGCAAGAAATCGTGGTGCTCGTCGTGGTCGGGGCGCTGACCCGCCGCTACGGCATCGCCCTCCCGGGCAATGGGTTCTCCTCGTTCATTCTCGGTGTCGCGGCGTACGCCATACTCGATCGTGGCTGGAGCTTCGGCGTCCTGGTCGCGCCGCTGGCGATGGTCGCGGGCGACCTCGCCCTGCGCCGTCTCCCCGTGGCGGCGGCGCTCGACAACGCCGCACACCTCACGACCGGCGCGGCCCTCGCCGGCCTCGCGTATGCGCGGCTCGGCGGGGCAACGGGTGCCCAAGCGCTCGCCGCGGGCAACCTCGTGCCTCTCGTCGTGTTCCTCGTCCTGCTACCCTGCGTCGTGAACGGCACGTTTTACATCGAGCGCGCGCTCGGGCGAAGCCTCGCCTGGGTCGACGCTGCGCTCACGGCGCGGTGGGAGGCCGTCGTGTACGCCTGCTCGGTGGGCCTGGCCCTCGCGTCTCTCCAGCTCGCGCACGCGGGCCTCGACATGGTCGGGTTCGTGGTGATCGGCGCCGTCATCGTGAGCGCCGCGGTCGCCAGCGTATCGGTCGTTCGGCGGGGTGTTCACGCCGACGAGCTCGCGCTCATTCAGAGCTTGTCGCAGGCGATCGCGCGGGACATCAGCCTGGCGAAGAGCTTCCCCCGGATTCAGGAGCTGGCCCGACGGTTGGTCCCCTGGGAGCAGATGGGCTTCGCGCGCTACCACGCCGGAACGAACGAAATGGAGCTCGTCGCGGACACGGCGACGGGTGAACGTGGGGGCGGCCAGTTCCGCTTCGACGCCAACGCCGGATTGAGCGGCGAGGCCGTGCGGCTGCGGCGACCGGTCGTGGCCCGCGCGCTCGCCCCCGAGCAGGTGGTCGTCCCGGGACGGGAAACGCCCGGCGCGGAGGTGCTGGTCCCGCTGTATCACGCGGGGCAGCTGGTGGGCCTGTGGAGCGTGCGGCATTCGGATCCCACCATGTACCGCGACTCCGACGGCGACATGCTGGCGCTGTTGGCGCCACAGCTCGCGCTGATGCTCGCGATCGAGGGCTCGGTCCAGCCGGTCGTCGGTGCGTCGGATCGCACGAGCGCCTACATCCAGACACTGACCGCCACGACCGAGCAGATCCACGCTTCCAGCCAGGAGGTGGCGGCCTCGGCGCGTCGCGCCAGCCAGGGAGCCGCCCAGGCCGCGAGCCTCGTAAGTGCGCTGGCCCGCGACTCGGCGCAACTGACCCAGCACGCCGGCGAGGTGGCGGCCGCGGGCGCCGAGACCCGCGACTCCGGTGCGCAGATGGAGCAGACCACCGAGAAGATCCGCCTCGCGACCCAGACCGCCGTGCGTCGCCTCACCGATCTGGGTGTGACCACCGAAGAGAGCGCCCGCGAGGTGCGGCGGCTGCGCGACGTGGCGGAGCAGGTGGAGAAGTTCTCGGAAACGATCGGCTTCATCGCTAACCAGACGAACCTGCTCGCGCTCAACGCCACGATCGAAGCGGCGCGCGCCGGCGTTCACGGCCGGGGCTTCGCGGTGGTCGCCGACGAGGTCCACAAACTCGCTGAGGCGAGCGGTCGAGAAGCGCGCAACGTCGGCAAGTCCGCTCAGGAGACACGCCGGGCGCTCGACCGTGCCGCGCAGCTGCTCGAGCGCGTTCGCGGAGATCTCGGAGACGTCGTGCAAAGCTCGACCGACTGGGTGCAGGACCTGACCCGAATCGCCGAGGCGGCGGGCGGCACGGCGCGCGCCGGGAAACAGGTCGCCGCGCTGGCGCAGGGCATCAGCGAGCAGGCGGCCAGGATCAGCCGATCGCTCGAGCAGGCCAAGGCGGGCGCCCACGCCTCGACGCAGGACGCCGAAGCCGTCGCCGCCGCGGCCGCAGAGCAGTTGCAGGCCATCGAGGGTCTGGCCCAGGGCGCTACCGACCTGACAGCGCTCGCCGACACCCTCGCCAGAGCCGTCCGGTTCGTGCGGAGCGAGAACGGGCGCCAGTAGCCGCGTGACCCACATCACCACGCCCGGCCGCCGGGGTTTCTAACCTGAGACCGAATTATTACCGTAGGGCCAGCCCTATCCTGAGGAGAAGCCGGTCCGTGCGAACACTCGCGGTTCTGGGAGCAGTGCTCACGTGCGGGGTCACGAGCCTCGGCGCGCAACGGGCCCACCAGTTCGAATTCGGCGCGTTCGGATCGTTCACGCACTACGACCAGGTCTTCAACCTGGACGACCAGATCGGCGGCGGCGGCCGGCTAGGCTACTTCTTCACCAACGTCGTCAGCGCGGAGCTCGACGCGGGCTACCAGAGCCCCAACCCGAAGACAGGCACCGGCTCGCCCACACTGGCCCACGGCAGCGCTAGCCTGGTCCTCAATTTCGGAACGGCCCGCAACCTCTTCTATATCCTCGGCGGCTACTCCCGGCTCGACTTCGAGAAGACGTTACCCTACCGCTTCACCGACGACGCCGTCCACGGCGCGATCGGCGACCGGATTTTTCTCGGCGATCACGCCGCCCTCCGCCTCGAGGTGCGTGGCTTCTACACGCCCAACACCGGATTCGCGGGCGCAGAATGGGCGGGTCACATCGTCGGCTCCCTCGGCTTGTCCGTCTTCACCCGCAGCGGCCCGGCGGCGGACGCGGACCACGACGGAGTCCCCGACCGGCGGGATGCGTGCCCCGACACACCCGTCGGCGCCACCGTGGATGCACGTGGCTGCCCAGTCGACTCCGACCGCGACGGCGTGTACGACGGGCTCGACCAGTGCCCCGGCACGCCCGTCGGGGCGCGCGTAAACGCAAAGGGCTGTCCCTCGGACGAAGACGGGGACGGAGTCCTGGACGGCCTCGACCAGTGCCCGAGCACGCCCGCCGGGGCCCGCGTCGACGCCAAGGGTTGCCCGATCGACTCGGACGGGGACG
>WNGK01006838.1_pt1 | contig 16465 bp, 13 predicted proteins | sample 5400601 | NCBI WGS metagenome assembly WNGK01 (sample SAMN13153376, study PRJNA577476) | soil metagenome | isolation source: 60 cm soil or saprolite under Garry oak tree replicate 1 | place: USA:California | collected 2016-06-15
TCTCGCCGACTGGAATGCCGGTCTGGAAGACGAATTGCCGCAAAGTGTCTGTTGCCTCCGAGTAGATGACGCCGCCGCCAGCCACAATCAACGGGCGCTGGCTGGCTCGTATCCAGGCTGCCGCCTGCTCCAGGGCCAGGCGGTCCGGGCGATTACGCGAGATATGCCATACCCGTTTGTGGAAGAAGCCTACGGGATAGGCATATGCCTCGGTTTGTACATCCTGGGGTAGAGCCAGGGTGACTGCGCCCGTCTCAGAAGGGCTTGTCAATACGCGCATTGCTTCTGGCAGTGAAGTCAGCAATTGCTCCGGGCGCGCTATGCGATCCCAGTAGCGGCTCACCGGCTTAAAGCAATCGTTGACTGAAATATCCTGCGTGTGTTCAGACTCAAGCTGTTGCAGGACAGGTGCGACATTGCGGCGAGCGAAAATATCTCCCGGCAGCAGGAGAACTGGCAAGCGGTTGATGGTGGCGGTAGCGGCGCCGGTCACCATATTAGTTGCGCCCGGGCCGATCGACGAGGTACACACGAAGGTTTGAAAGCGGTTACGGGTCTTCGCGAAGGCCGTCGCGATGTGTACCATCGCCTGTTCATTGCGGGCCTGGTAGTAACGGAACTCGGGCATTTGTTGCAGCGCCTGGCCCATGCCCGCGATATTCCCATGCCCGAAGATACCAAAGCACCCGGCGAAAAACGGCTGCTCAACGCCGTCGCGCTCCACGTACTGGTTCTTCAGGAAGGCAACAATAGCCTGAGCCATAGTCATACGTCCGGTTGTCGGGTTGTTCATAGTTGTTCTCCATATCACCATGCACAATCTATGGTTCAACGAAAAAGCTAAAATCCGCCGTGATCTTGTATGAAAGTCATCAACTCATCGTATGTAGGCATGAAATTGGCGCAGCCGTGTTTGGTGACGAGGATTGCGCCACAGGCATTACCCATGCGCGCTGCCTTATACCAATCCCATCCATTAACAACGCCATAAATAAAACCCGCGGCGAAAGCATCGCCCGCGCCCAGGATATTCTGCACCTCTACCGGGAATCCAGGAACATCGATGCGCCTGGTTTCCCCTTCGCCCGGCTCCGACACTATGTGAACTCTGGAGCCAGTGGCCCCGAGTTTCTGCACCAGGACGCGCGGCCCCAGCGTCAAGAGTTGCTGGATGGCCGCATCGGTATCGCCGCGCACCCGCGCATCTGAAATCTGAGAATGAGCGATACTGATCTGCGTTGCATCGGTGAGCATAGCGGCGTTGATTTCATCTTCCGTGCCGATCACGATATCGACCAGGCGCAGCGCCGAGCGGAGGGTTACACCGAAAGCGCGCTGGTCATTCCATTGGTCTGGACGGTAATCGATATCCAGCACGACCGTCGCGCCCCCCTGGCGAGCCAACTCGGCGGCGAAAAGCGTCGCGCTGCGGCTCGGCTCTTTGCTCAGGCCGGTACCGCTTATCAATAATACATGACAATCAGCCAGAGGAGTTGCCAGTACATCGTCGATGGTAAGCTCGATGTCAGCGCAGTTATCGCGATAGTAGGTCAATGGGAAGCGGTCTGGCGGTTCGATACCCAGCACGACCGCGCTGGACCGCCTTCCCAGCTTGCGCGGAATAAATTGCGTTTCCACCCCCTCGCGACGTAGAAAATGCAGGATGAAGTTGCCCACCTGGTCGTCCCCTACCGCCGTCAGGAGCGCTGGCCGCAGGCCCAGCCGCCGCGTACCGACGCTGATATTCGTCGGGCAGCCACCGACGTAGGCAGCAAAAGCCGTGATCTCCTCGAACGGCGCCCCGATGTCGTTGGAGTAGAGATCGATGGAAGATCGTCCCATAGCGATCAGGTCGTAGGATTTGCCAATCGTTTCCATACCAGGCTCCTGTTCTCATCAGACGCGGGTTTTCACCTCGTAAAGCGGCACACGCGGATCACGCGACTTGTAGTGTTGTTTGACCCACGCATGATCGGGGTCCTCGCTGTTGGCAAGCGATTGAGCGCTGCCGGCCAAAACGTTGAGATAGTAGGTGGTGTAACCAGGAGGACTGCTTACCGGGTGATAGCCCTCTGGTACGAGTACGACATCATTGTTCCGCGCTAGCAGGACGGCATCGATGGGAAAACCGGCACGGTGCAGCGGCGATTCTGGAGCAGTATAAATACGTTGAAAGGCGAATCCCTGTGGGTGATCCAGCTTGTAGAAGTAGATCTCTTCGAGATCGGCTTCCAATACTTTTCCAGTTTGATCAGTCTTATGGATGTCATGCTTGTGTGGAGGGTAGCTCGACCAGTTGCCGCCGGGAGTGTAGACCTCCACTATGACGAGACGGTGACACGGGAATCCTGGAGGTATGATGTTGTTAATCTGCCGTGTCGCATTATCCCCGCCGCGAATCTCGATCTCTATATCCCCTGGCGTAACGAGTTGGGGCTGGTGATCCTGATCGGTTGGCGCCTGGGCAACGGCATACTCGCAATCGCTTTCTGCATTGACGGCAAACGATGTATGTCTGGGCAAATACATCGCATATGGCAAGCCAGTAAAGACACTGTCTCGCTCACCAATGTGTGACCAACTGCCCCGGTTTGACTCAATGCCCAGACGACCACTCAGCACGACAATTGCCATCTCGCGCTCACCGGTCGCGAATGTCCAGGAGCGATTTGCTGTTATACGACGTAGTTGAAAGGAAATATAGTCCCAGCCGGCCAGTTGAGGCGTTACCTCAACCATGACATCCGGGTCGGTAGAGTTACCGGGATGAATAAGCAAGTCCTGTGAATTATACCGGCGCATCATAGATTGGCTCCTTTCTACGAAAGCCCTACATCGCTCAGGGCAATTGGACGGCCAGTCTGGAAAGATCGTGTAGCTGCAACGCCAATCTCATAGGCAGCGAGAGCATCAGCGCCGCTCACCAGAGGAGGTTGGCCATTAGTCAAACAATCGACGAAATGCTGCAATTGTGTTCGATATGCGTCACCAAAGCGCTCCATCAGATATGGAGTTATATCGTGCTGGGCACCTGCGCGCGTCAACAACAACACCGGCGTATACTGGTGAACACCTACCGTCACCGCGCCTTCAGAGCCAAGAATTTCTGTACGAATGTCATACCCATAGAATGCATTTCGGCTTACCTCGATATTACCAAGCGCCCCACTCACAAAACGCATGTTAATCAAAGCATTATCGATATCGCCGACGGACTCGAGGACTTTGCACACAAGGGTGGTTCCCTCCGCCGTTACGCGCTCAACTTCGCTGCTCATGAGCCAGCGAGCAAGGTCGAAGTCATGAATCGCCATATCGAGAATCAAGCCGCCGCTCTTCGCCGGGTCTGCGTATTCAGGCCGCGGGCAGAACGGGTCGCGGCTGAGAGACTTAAAAGTGACCGGGAAGCCAATCTGGCCACTATCGATCAATGTTTTGGCCTTTTGATAGGCCGCGTCGAAACGACGCATGAAGCCAACCTGGAGCGGCACCTGCGCGCGCGCCACAGCTTCTTGTACTGACCTGGTCTCGGCGAGTGTCAAAGCCAGGGGTTTTTCGCAGAGAATTGCTTTGCCCGCCTCAGCGGCCGCAACGACAAGGTCATGATGGGTACTGGTTGGCGTGGTGATAATGACTGCATCCAACTCAGGCAGCGCCAATAGTTCATGGAAATCGGCAAAGGCGCGAGTAATATCAAATTCCCCTGCCACGCGGGAGCGGGCCTGCTCGTTTATTTCTGCTACCGCGTATAGTTTCGCCCCATTTATCTGCGAAGACAGCAAATTCGTATACAATTGTCCCATGCGGCCAAGGCCGATGACGCCCATCTTTACCAGAGCAGGCATATACGCCGTCCCCTTCCTTGACTTTAGTAGCTATGCGCTAAAAGAGCTGTGCTGGCACGAGCTATAAGCGTAGGCCGTAACACATGATTCTTTGCCGGACGATTATGCAGCAAATCGAGCATCACCTCGGTTGCGAGATGTCCGAGTTCTACCTTGGGCTGGTGAACGGTCGTGAGCGCCGGTGATACATAGCTTGCCATCCTGATGTCATCAAAACCGACGACGCTCAACTCCCCCGGCACTACGATACCCCGTTCCTTGCAGGCCAGCAGCACACCGATGGCCACCATGTCGTTGTAGCAAAAAACAGCCGTAATTCCCGCTGCGAGCAGACAGGGCAACTGGGCCTGTCCAGCGGCGATATCTTCCTCATCAGACGCTTTATTGCCAGGCGCGATCACTGCCCATTCACGCTGAACTGGCATGCCTGCGACTGCCAGCGCATCTCGATATCCCTCAAGTCGCTGTTGATTAGATCTCGGCCTACAGTTGACGCCAAGAAAGCCGATTGAACGATGACCAAGTTGCAACAGATATTCTACAGCAAGTTGCGCCCCTGCCCGGTCGTCCACGGCAACCCAATGCAACCATTTGTCCTGCGATTCGGCCTGGCTGTTGATAAATACCGTTGGTACCCGAATATGATCTAGACGCTTCCTGTACTTAGCGGTGATACGGGACGATGCAATGAGAATTCCATCAACACGCCGTCGATGGAAGGTTTCAATGACTTCCATCTCCTGGTCAGGATCATTGTGAGTGGCGCTGAGCAAGACACTGAAGCCGCCGATACGGGCCACTTCTTCAACGCCCTTGACTACATCGCCGAGGAAAGGGTCGTCAATCGATGTCACTACCAGACCGATTGTGCTGGTGCGCCGCGTTTGCAGGCTCTGCCTGGCTATATCTTCGATGGAAATCTCTTGTCGATTCAAGCGTCCCACCTTTCCTCGCAGAATAATCAGCGCGATGCCTCGGTTGGTGCACACGTGTGCACCAACCCGGAAAATAATCTAAAGGGTTATGCACACGTGTGCATAAAGTATAACTGACTCTTGAGTTGTTTGTCAAGGGAAAAACGACCTCTACTTGACGAGATAATAGCCTATTCCTGGTTCGGTGAGAATGTGGAGTGGTTTTGATGAATCGATCTCGATTTTGCGTCGCAGTCGTCCAATATAGACGCGCAAATATTCAGAATCGCGACTGTGTTCTGTGCCCCACACACGCCGAAGCAGTGTCTCGTGTGTAAATATCTTGCCCGCGTGCAATGCCAACTCTTGCAGCAGACCGAACTCTGTCGGGGTGAACTTGACACGTTCACCGTCGCGCCAGACTTGCCGCTGCTCAAAATCAATCTCGATATTCCCAAAACGCTGGGTACCAACCGAGCGAGGCGTATCAGCCCAACTGGCACGCCGCAGGACAGCCTGTACTCGTGCCAATAGTTCTCCTACTCCGAAAGGCTTGGTCAAGTAGTCATCCGCTCCCTGGTTCAAGGCGGCTATTTTATCGGCCTCTTCTCCCAAGGCCGTCAGGATGATGATGGGTACGATGCTCGTTTGCCTGATGCGGCGGCAGACCTCCAGTCCATTCATTTGCGGCATCATAATGTCCAGTATCACCAGGACAAAGGGCGTTTGCTCAAACTCTGCCAGTGCTTCCCATCCATTTGTGGCAAGTTTCACTTTGAATGCGTGCTTTTCCAGGGAGCGCCTCACGAATTCACGGATATTTGACTCATCATCGACGACTAAAATATACTTCTCTTGAGGCATCTTTGCCCTCCTCTTATTTCTTCAGCAAGAAGCCTTCTCTCCTCTCGGCGAGCCAGTTTCTGCTCCTTTACAGATACTGCTGTTCCCGCTCCTGGGCGCGTAGCACCATGGGAGGAAACCACAGGTGAAATACCGCTCCTCTCTTTCCATCGGTCCTGTTCTCGGCCCAGATGCGCCCCCCATGAGCTTCAATGAACCCCCGGCAGATAGCCAGGCCCAAACCCACTCCACTGCTGCTTCGTTCGTGACCACTCTCTATTTGATAAAAGCGATCAAAGACACGCTCGACGAGGTGTGGAGGAATGCCTGGCCCGTTATCGGTTATATACAAGCTAAGTCCTGTTCGTTTTTTCGTCTGCTCATGCCCATAGGTGGCTGAAATCTCTATAAGGACGTCTGGACCACCATACCGTTGAGCGTTCTCTAAGATATTGCGCAGAACGATCTGAATACGTCGCCCATCCACATAGACGAGTGGTACATCTTCAGGTAAACGGACCTGAACGCGGTATCGTTCATTGGACATGACTGCAAGGGCATCCTCAAGCAGCGAACTCAGGTGGTAAGCCCCTGGATAGAGCTTGAGTGTGCCCGCCTCTACCTGCGCCATCTCCAGCAGGTTCGTTACCAGATCTGCCATACGGTTACTCTCCGCCACGATCTGGCTCAGACTGTACTTCTGCCAGTTCGTATCCACTTCGCCATCGACTTCTTCTAGAAGACTCGTGGCAAATCCCTTAATGGCTGTCAACGGGGTACGTAGTTCGTGAGAGACAATGGCTAACAAGTTTCTCTTGATACGCTCTCCCTCGTTTTGTTTGGTAATATCTTGAAATATCCGTCCACGTCCAATAAGGGCGCCTTTTGCGTCTCGAACATGGAAAAGACGCATGCGAATATCACGCGCTGACGGTACAAATTGAGTATGCGTCTTATATGAACCACATATCGGAAATTCTACGATGCGTGGTCCACGCCCTTTCGATATCGGCTCAACCACCTCGTGATAGCACTCAGGACGGTCAAACATCGTAGACAGCCTCTCCTGCAGGTTGCGATCTTGAATGCGACTGTTTATCAACTCTTGTTGGGGAATACCAACCTCTCGGCTGAAGATGCGGTTGGCATAGACAATCTGTCCATCTGGACTTTCCAGTAGAACTCCCTCATCCATACTGCGCATGATAGCATCCAGGGTGTAGAACTGAGTCCGAATCGTTTCATCGCTTTTCTGAAAATGGGATCGTATCTCCCTCTCCATAGAAGAGAAAGCTGCAACCAGATTTCCTATCTCGTCCCGTCGACCTCGATCCTTATCAAGCAGATCGGTATGCATCACCTGTAAAGGCTGGTCCGGTTGAATCTGCGAAACGGCTTTCGCAAGTCTGGTGAGAGGGGAGATGACACGGCGATGCATCATAAACCAGAAAAAACTTGCACCCAGGATGAGCAATGCCAGTGCAGCTATCAACCCATGCTGAAAATTCGTGAGCGCGGCAAAAGTACTATCTGTCGGACGTTGTACTACTATAGCCCAACCTTCCTCCAGTATTGGGACGTAGCTGTAGAGCCAATCACGGGTCTGAGCGTGTGTGATGAAATTGCCAGCCTCTCCTCGAAGCGCAGCATGGGCAGCCTGTATAAGACCATCATAGTCTTCAGGTAGATCGAGAAATGCAAAAATCCCTTTGGTCGTCGCTATTGTCTGTCCCATGTGATCGATGACCCAGAGACCCACCTCACTACTCGGCGATAATCGCTGATGTACTGTATTCAGACGAGAGGTAAGTCGATCGAGAGATAGGTTAATGACCATCACACCGACTACCCGCCCCTTGTCATTCGTAATTCGGGCAGCAACAGAGACGACATAGGAATCTGTAATAGCGCTAATGCTGCCCGATGAGACGAAGGGTGAATCGCTTTTGAGAGCTCCTTGAAAATAATCGCTAAAACTGAAATTTTGACCGATGGTACTCGGACTGAAGGGATAGTTGATGATCATCTTCCCCGAGGGTTTGCAGACAAAATAAAGGCTGATATCAGGGTGAGCGTGGGCGGAATTGGCGAAAACAGATGCGAGTTGCTTCAAGTCCAAATCTTTAGCTGCCTGGGATGCCGATAATTCGCTATCTATCTCTGTCGCAGCCCTCAGATTGGTTCCGACTTCCAACGCTACAGCTTGCGCGAGGCCCAGGTCGGATTGAAAAGCGTTTTGCGTCAAAACATTCTGTTGAAACACATAGAGTCCCGCGCCACCAAGCAGCACAGGAATGACAAACAGGAGATAGAGGCTGAGCAACTGTAGACTGATCTTCTGCCGTATCAGGTAGTGCATACTACACCTCCCAAGAGGAAAACAATAGCCCTTCTGTGCTTAGTATGCCTTAAACGTCCTTGCTTGGCAATCCTTTTTCTTTCGGAAACAACTTCACTCAAAAATTGTTATGCATTTAGTTATATTTCGATGGCTGAATTTATGGGTTTTTTACAGCATGTTACGTATACTTGTGACATATCTTTGTATGTTTTCTCGGCATGCTTCTTTCGACTTGCTTGCTATCAGAGGTCAGTTTTTATTGCGGCAAAGAGCGAAAAGATTGGGCCGAGAAGAGAGTGATGACTGTCCTTTTTATTTGTGGAGGGAATAGACATGTCCATAACCACAACATTTGCTCAAGGAAAGAGGAGCGGTCGGCATGCGTTCCTGCGGATCGTATCCGGCTGCCTGGCGCTCGTGCTCGCACTGGCGGCATGCGGCGGCTCGACTTCTACTTCTAGCTCAGGTGGGGGCCCGGTGACCATGGGCGTCTTATCCTGCTTCACAGGCACCCTGGCCAGCCTGGGAGAAGCCATGTTGCAGGGCGCGCAGGTGGCGCAGAAAGCGATCAATGATGCCGGTGGCATCCTGGGAAGGCAACTGAATCTGGCCCATGCTGACACCCAGTGCGACGAAGCTGACTCTGTCCCCGCGCTTCGCCAGCTCCTGGCCACCCAGGACCTGGTTGGGATCATCGGCCCGGAGACCCAGGAGATCAACGCCGACGCCCCCATCATCACGGCGGCCAAGATCCCGGACGAGTTCCAGGGCGGCAGCACCCTCTTCGACCACAACTCCAATCACTGGTTGTGGCGAGACAGCCCCTCCGACTCCCAACTGGGAGTCGCCATGGCTCTCTACGCCCATAAGAAGGGGTACAACAACGCCGCACTGCTGTTCTACTCAGACATAGCGGCGCAGACCTTCGCAGCACCTATCACGGCAACCTGGCAGAAGATGGGCCACAAGATCGTATCCAACATTACCGTGGCCCCGGACCAGACCTCGTATCGCACCCAGGTGCAGCAGGTCATCAACGCACACCCGGACGTGATCTTCACGCAGACGGATGCGGCCACGGCTGCCGTCCTCTTCCAGAACTTCAAAGAACTGGACAACCTCGCCATCCCGTTCGTGGGCACCGATGTCACCGGAGTTGACGAGTATCTGAAGGCCGTCACCTACGCCGCCGCTAACGCCCACCTCACCTCGGTCTACGGGACCTCTGTCTCCGGGCAGGCTACCGACGAGTTCAACAAGGTCTTCGCAGCCAGGTTCGGGAGCACAGCCCAGCCCCTTGCCAACGCGAACTACGCTTACGACGCGGTCATCAGCCTGGCCCTCGCCGTCGACAAAGCTGGCTCCACGTCGGGATCCGCCATCAACGCGGCTGTGAACGCCATAACCAACCCTCCGGGAACCCAGTGCTACACGTATAAGGACTGCTTGAAGCTGCTCAATGCAGGAACAAAGATCAATTACGAAGGCGCCAGTGGCGACCTCAACTACAACCAGTACAACAACGTCTTCGGGCCTTACGGCGCTTTCCAGGTCAACCTCAGTGGCCAGGAGCAGCAGGTCATGCTGCTCTCAGCGTCTGATCTGGCAGCCGCCACACCGTAACACCAGGTTGACAACTGCAAGGTCTGTTCCGGTCATCGTTGCGCAGTGCAATACTGGCCGGAACGGACCCCGCCCGACGCCTGGAACTCTGGAGAAGGTGGCCTTTCACTAGTAGGGGTCACCATTTTTTTCGGGGAAAACGATTGTATACTATTGTTACCCATAGCGGAGGACACGAGCATGGCCTCGCGTCCTGATAGAAACCTGAGACGAAGATTGAAAGACTCCCCCAAAAGAAACATAGGAGCATCTATGGCAACTGTCAGTGAAATCTCAACGAGAGTCAGGACAATCACACTGTGGCATTTGCTGCCTATCATTGGCGCCAGGACTCCTGGGTATGGCAATCAAAAGGAGGTGGCGCCATGAATCAGATACTCCTTACGCTCGGCTTCGGGCTTGTGACTGCTGCCATCCTATCGCTTTCCGCGGTGGCGTTCACACTCGAGTACGCGGTAACCAATGTGGCCAATCTCTCGCACGGAGAGATCCTGACGATAGGAGCCTACGCCGCCTATCTAGTACACCGGTCGACCGGAAACGCCTTCCTCGCCGCACTTGGGGCAGCTGCCGCGGGCGGGGTAGTGGCCGTAGCGATGCACATCACGGTGATCGATCGCTTCGTCCGTCGTGGTGTCGGGACAATGCCGACCTTCATTGCAACGCTCGGTATATCCTTCGTGATCCAGAACGTGCTGGTCATCATCTTCGGCGCGGCTAACGTCGCCTACACAATCCCCCAGGGCGACCCGCACCAGGTGGGGCCTTTCCTGTGGACCTCTGTTGAGGAAGAGATCATTATCTCTGCGCTCGCCACCACGGCCGTGCTCTACGTGATTATCACGCACACGAAGTTCGGAAAGGCCCTCCGTGCCGTTTTTCAGAATCGGGATCTGGCCCGCGTCACCGGCATAAATGTACGGCTGGTGGGCGCCGCTACCTGGTTTCTGGCCGGCCTGGTAGCCGGCTATGCTGGCTTCATCCTCGCCGAGAGTGTGGGGACCTTTAATCCCTATTTCGGATTCAGCTTCTTCCTCATCACCCTGACGGCGACAGTCGCGGGCGGACTGGGCAAGCCGTTCAGCACGATGGCCGGAGCAGTTATAGTCGGCATAGCCCTTGAGTTCACCGGCGGATACATCAGCGCGAGCTACGAGCTCGCCTTTGCCTTTGCGATCCTGGCCATCATCATTCTGGTGCGCCCACGCGGCCTCTTCACCAACGCCGGGAGGGCCATATTCGAATGATACAGTACCTCGTTTCCATTCTCACCGAGGGAGCAATCTTCGGGATCATGGCTCTCGGGCTGAACGTCATCTGGGGCTGGTCTGGCGACTTCGATCTCGCTTACTACGGCTATGTCGCGTTGGGCGCGTACATGACGCTCGTCCTCACCATCGGCCAACCGACCCCACCTGCCGAATACGTCCTCGGGTTGCAGCTGCCGTACCTGGTCGCCCTGGCTGGCGCCGTGGTTTCCTCGGCACTCATGGGACTCATCGTCGGCCTGATCGCACTCCGGCATCTCCGTGGAATCTATTTCTCCATCGTTACTTTAGGAGCGGTCTACGTACTGTACGTGATAGCCGGCCAGTATGTCCCCCTGTTCGACGGTTATAACGGGCTGTTCGGCCTGTTCAACCCGATGGGGGATGCCCTTGGCCTTGACTATCAATCCTACCCGTACTTCTTCCTCGGCTTCTGCTTGTTCATCTTCATCCTCGTCTTTATCTTCATGGCACGAGTCTCCGGTAGCCGGTTTGGCCTTGCGCTACGCTCCCTGCGCGAGGACGAACGTGCGGCAGCCGCCTTCGGCCGTGACATCTACCAGCTGAAATTGAAGGCCTATGTCCTCGGGGCCGCGTTTGGCGGGCTGGCTGGCGGCCTCTTCGCTGCGTATCTGAGCGCCTTCAATCCGTCGGCATGGTCTCCCATCGAAGCAATCATTCTTTACTCCGCCATCCTGGTTGGAGGTAAAGGAAATATCAAGGGCGTCGTCCTGGGCGTAGTGGTCATGGCCATGGTTGTCCAGGAGTCGACGCGTTACCTCAACGACGTCCCGGGACTTCCGATCGCCTTTCTCCTCTCCCTGCGCGAGATCGTGATCGGGGCAGTACTCGTGCTTTTCCTCCGCTTCCGCCCTCAGGGACTGTTGCCGGAGCGACGGTACGTCGACCGCTTGCCCCAGGATCGTGTTGATCCAGGAGGCGGCACGCTTCTTTCCCGAGGTCTCGCTGCATTCAACCGGCGTTTTCGCCCCGCACGAGATCGTGATCGGCGCAGTACTCGTGCTGTTTCTCCGCTGCCAGCCCCAGAGGCTGCTGTCGATCCTCCGCTTCCGGCCCTAGAGGTTACTGCCGATGTGCCGGTAAGCCGACCGCTTGCCCAGGAGCGACCCGGAGTGCCGACATCTGTGTCGGCGGCCCTGGTGGTTGAAGGGCTTTACAAGCACTTCGGTGGTGTCGTCGCCGTGGATCGCTGTTCATTCCGCGCTCAGAAGGGCCAGGTGACCGGGCTGATCGGCCCCAACGGCGCTGGCAAGAGCACGGCGATCGATCTCATATCGGGGTTCAAGCTCGCCGACGCGGGTACGGTTTTCTTCGAAGGCACCGCGATCCAGGGCCTGCCTCCTCACCGTATCTCCCGCCTCGGATTGATCCGCACCTTCCAGACGCCCAGAGAATGGCCCGGTCTTACCGTTCTGGAGAACGTTCTCCTGGCTCGATGGGACCCAGAACGAGAGGCCCTCTGGCGAAGCCTGATCGGGCCTGGGCTCACCCAGCGCTCAACCTCGAAGTCGGAGCTAGGCAGAGCGCGCGAGATCCTGGCAGAGTTTGGCCTCGACAAGCTGGTCAATGAGCGCGCGGGGAACCTCAGCGGCGGCCAGAAGCGGCTAGTCGAGTTCGCCCGCATTCGGATGGCCGAGCCTCAGCTCGTGATCCTCGATGAACCGATGGGAGGTGTGAACCCCGTACTCGGCGAACGCATGGCAATGGCGATCGAGGGGTTTATCGCCTCTGGGACCTCCGTCATTATCGTCGAGCACAACCTTCCCTTTATCGAACGGGTCGCTCATCAAGTGATTGTGATGTCTCAAGGCGCGGTGATCGCAACCGGGCCGTTCGAGTCTCTCCGCTCGAACCAGAGCGTGATAGACGCATACCTCGGTGAGGTGCCTCTATGAGTAACGAAGAAGCGGCGCTCAGCGTCCAGGGGCTTACCGCCGGCTACGGGGGTCCGCCCATCATCGAGCAGGTCAGCGTGACGGCACGCCGGGGTGCGATCACGGCTATCGTGGGACCGAACGGGGCCGGCAAGTCCACGCTGCTGAAAGCGGTGGCCGGGCTCATCCGGCCTACGGCGGGCAGAGTGTTCGTAAAAGGAAAGGAGGTCTCCGGCCAGCCAGTGGAGAGGCTCGTCCGGCGCGGGATCGCCTACGTCCCCCAGGTGGAAAACGTATTCCCCGACCTCACCGTCCGCGAGAATCTCGACATGGGCGGCTATGTCCGCAAGTCCGGCGTCCGGGAGAGGATCGAGCAACTGTTCCACCTCTTTCCCGACCTCAGAGCGGCAGCGCACCGGCGGGCCAGTACGCTGAGCGGCGGCCAGCGAACGATGCTAGCCCTGGCGCGGGGCCTGATGGTCGACCCGGCGGTTCTGATTCTGGACGAGCCAAGCGCCGGTCTGTCGCCCCGCTTCCAGGGTCTGATCTGGGAGCGCATCGAGCAGATCCGGTCGACCAACGTCGCAGTTCTCATCGTGGAGCAGAACACGCGCGAGACCCTGCGCCATGCTCAATGGGCCTATGTCCTGGTCCTGGGTCGGAACCGGTTAGAAGGAACAGGACGCGATCTACTGGAGAATGACGAGGTTGTAGACCTCTACGTGGGACGCCTTACCTGAGACCGTATAATTGGTGCCGGGGATCACGGGGTCGCTCTCTCATTGACCGCGCCAATTTGGTTTGCGCTTCTCCAAATAAGCCCGAACTCCTTCAGCGAAATCGGAACTACTGTAGATACGCGCTACTACATCGTCGAAATCGACAGCCTCTTCTGTTGCGTTCAAGCGTCTCTGGGCTTCCTTCACCGACCAGATCGTGAGAGGAGCAAGAGCACTGATCTGCTGAGCAACCTCGGTGACATGCGTGATCAGTTGCTCTTCATCAGCAATCGCGGTCAAAAAACCGCCTTGCAAAGCGTCGCTCGCTGTGAGCAAACGCCCGGTAAAGAGCATTTCCTTCGTCCTCATTGCGCCAAATGAGTCTACCAGGTGCCGGTAATTTTTGAGAGTGATGCAATTGCCGAGCGTCCGAGCTATGGGCACGCCAAAGCGGGAAGCGGGAGTAGCGTAGCGGAGATCGCATACAGAGGCAATGACGAGGCCAGCGCCGACCGCGTATCCATGAATGGCTGCAATAGTCGGTTTGGTTATGGTGTAGAGGCGCTCGACAATCGTTTCCATCTGGCGCTCGTAAACGATACCGTCCTCACCTGTGAAGTTCTGAAATTGCTGGATATCCGTCCCTGCTGCAAATGCCTTGCCCTCTCCATGAATAATGATGGCTTGAGTGGTATCATCGGCGGCTACATGCTCAAGGTGCGCTTCCATCTGCTGGTACATGGTCCATGTTAGCGCATTGAGAGCGGCGGGACGCGATAACTTTAACATCGCGATGGGTCCCTTTTGTTCGAGTACCACCGCACCTTCATCGTGCTGCTGAGCCGCGTTTCCGGTTGACATTGACGCGTACCTCCTATTATAGTTGTATGCGATCTGAATCTATCTCATTCAGAGTATACAACCGAGAACCATGCGACAGTGCTAACGTCAGCGTCCCCAGGAGGAAGGAGAGTAAGTCCATGCCAGCCGCACTCGCAGGAATCCGTGTTTTAGATTTGACTCAAATCATGGCGGGACCATTTTGTACCATGTTATTGGCCGACCTGGGAGCCGAGGTCATCAAAATCGAAAATCCGCGCGGTGGAGATGATTCGCGGCGCATGGCTCCGCCTTACTATAACGGAGAATCGGCGGCATTCATCGCTATGAATCGAAACAAGTATGGAATCGCGCTTGATATTCGCACGCCGACTGGAAAACAGGTGCTGTGGCGTCTCATTGAATCCGCCGATGTCCTGGTGGAGAATTTCCGCCCAGGAACAATGACACGACTTGGCTTTGGGTATGAGGAGGTGCATGCGAGGTATCCTGCGCTAGTGTATTGCTCTATCTCTGGTTTCGGGCAGACGGGACCATATCGAGAGCGCGGCGGTTTCGACCTGGTGGCGCAAGCGATGAGCGGAGTGCTCTCGGTCACCGGCTCGCCTGAAGAACCTGCCAAAGTTGGCGTCCCTATAAGTGACCTCAACGCAGGACTGTATGCAAGCCATGCAATATTGGCGGCGTTGCTCTCGCGTGTCCGTGCAGGCGAAGGCCAGTACATCGATACCTCACTCTTCGAAGCAGCACTAGCATACACCATATGGGAATCAAACGAGTATTGGGCCACTGGAACTCCTCCCCGGCGTCTGGGAACTGCCCACCGTTTAGCAGCTCCCTACCAGGTATTCGCGACGGCAAATGGCTGGATTGCGATTGGAGCAGCAAATCAGCGTAACTGGGAGCACCTTGCCCGGGCGCTGGATCGGTCTGATCTGCTGCAAAATCCAGGCTTTGCTACCAACGCAGACCGTATGGCACACCTGGCGGAACTCGTAGAAACACTCACAGCGACCTTGAAGACGCGCACCACGGAAGAATGGTTGCAGGTGTTGGAAGAAGCTGGTGTTTCATGCGGGCCGGTATTAACACTTGACGAGGTCTATCAGCATCCGCAGGTAAAAGCCCGCGCTATGGATATCGAGGTTCAGCATCCCATCGCTGGGAGTATCCATGCGATCGGCTTTCCTGTGAAGTATTCCATTACGCCTGGGCAGGTGTATCGCCCGGCTCCAGTATTAGGACAGCATACCTTTGAAATGCTGGAATCGCTCGGCTATAGTCCTGAACAATATCGTCAACTTGAAACTGATGGGGTTGTACTTGACGCCCATCTGGATATGGAATGACCTCACCCAACCTGTCGAAAGAGACGCTGCGGAAAATCTTCCATCCTTCCCGGATACCTTCGCCGGGGAAAGCGATTTGCCACCCCGGCTTCATTGCTGATCACGGCATCTTAGTTAGCGCTTGAAAGCGCTGGCAGCCGGGCGATAGGGGCGAATCATCCATAAAGGGCGACGTAGCCCATCGGCGCGCCCTGGCTGCGGGCGCGTCATCGCCAGCCACTCCTGGTACACCTCGTAGGCTTTGTTCGTATCGACGAATACATCGCCGTAGCGATCCCCCTCGTGTGCAGGTTCCACTCTGACTTTCTGGTGCCAGCAGTGCATGCCGCTGATGGGGTCAGGGTGAACCGGGAAGGTCAGATTTTGATGCACGCCGCCCTCGCGCCAGAAAATGCGCGCCGAGTCGGGGTCGTCGCTCTCAAACGGGCGTACCCCCTCACGATGGCGCATCCTCCAGGTTCCGTCCTCTTCGCGCTTCAATTCCACCAGCGCCGATGCCCAACGGTCGGTGCCCCCGCTCGTTTCCAACCGCCAGCGACCGAGGTGATGCGAACAGGCCACGATGCCGGGACGAATGCCCTCCGTCACCCACGCCCGGTTCACATAATAGCCGATCTCCGTCGTCACTCTTACCAGGTCGCCTGTCTGCACTCCTATACGCTGCGCATCGACAGGATGAATCCAGACCGGGTTGGCATTGGAGATCTCATAGAGCCACTTGGCATTGCCCGAACGCGTATGGATAAGCGTGGGCAGGCGGAAGGTGGGGATCAGCAGGTACTCGCCGCGCGCATGATCGATATTTGAGGGATGGACATGGCTGGTGGT
>WNGK01004992.1_pt1 | contig 16457 bp, 20 predicted proteins | sample 5400601 | NCBI WGS metagenome assembly WNGK01 (sample SAMN13153376, study PRJNA577476) | soil metagenome | isolation source: 60 cm soil or saprolite under Garry oak tree replicate 1 | place: USA:California | collected 2016-06-15
TGCTGTCTTGGCTGAGAAAGACAATGATAACGTCATTGCTCCGGCAGCTGGTCAAAACCACGCTTACTGTCGTAGCGGGAGACTGAGAGCTAGCGCTGGCAAAGCAGTCAAGTCCTTTAACGAAATTGGCCGTTACGGTCCCTCCGGCTCTCACGGTGAGTGTTGTGCTAGATGATGTGATACTGCTGAAGGTTATCCCAGTGGTGCTAGAGGTCCAAGCGGTGAAAGTATAGCCAGTGGCGGGTGCTTCTGTTACGGTAATGGTCGAGGCATAGTTTAGCCATCCTGTGGTCCCTGATGGGTTTGTCGTGCCTCCGGTGCTTGGAGATGCGGCCAGGCTTACCTGAAACTGATCAGTATAGCTGACAGTGTGGGTCAACCCCGCTGTCACATCTGTGAAGGTATTGGTTGTGGTTGCGCTCCAGCGCTCGGTGGAGGATATGACTGCCGGGGAAGTCACTGTAACTGGCCTGTTGTAATCAAGCCATCCCTGACAAGATGTGGCTCCCCCGCCGTTGACGGTGTTGATTGTGCATCCTGTGTTGGGAGAGAAGCCGGAGATTGTTCCGGTAACTGTGATACTTAGCGGCGCATCCCAGGTTGTTGGCGAGGTTGGGGTCGCTATGTAAGTATTGAGGAGCTGGTAGTAGACTGTAATCACGGTAGATGGACACGTTCCAGATGCGCACGAGTTGGTCGTGGTAGTCGTTGAGGGTCCAGCGAATCTGAATCTCGTGCTTGAGCCGTCAGCAGGAACTGTTATGGTTATGGTGCATGATGGAAGAGCTTGAATGTTATGTTGTGTGCTATCAAATGCGCTTGTCGTAGGATTAGCTGAGCAGCCGCTCAAGGTGCCGCTGTTGACGGGGACTCCACTCGCCACGGATATCGTGATGGGCATGGTTACCGATGCTACAATTGTGACAGTTGTAGATGCAGTGTTTCCGAGGGCATCTGATGCTGTCACTGTGTGAGAGCCGAGTGAGGACGAGGGAATTGTGAAGGTGGCGCTAAATGTGCCTGTCGCAGTTGACGCGATTGTCGTTGGAGAGGTGGTCTGGATGGTTCCATCGTATTTGATCGTGATCGTTGAAGAGGCTGCAAAGCCTGTCCCGGATACGGTAATCGTGCCCCCGACGATTGCGCTCGCTGGACTCAGATTAATGGAGCCGCTGATAGAGTACGTCGCTGAGCCAGTGTGTGCTGAGACATCTGTTGCTGTCACTGTGTGTGCTCCATTTGTCGAGATTGGAATTGAGAACGTTGCGCTGAAAGAGCCAATCGTGGAGGAGGCGACCGTTGTAGGGGAGGTTGTCTGGGTCGTCCCATCGAACTTTATAGTTATTGTCGACGAAGCTGCGAATCCTGTACCGGACACTGTGACCGTAGTGCCGGTAGGACCTCCGGTTGGAGATAGAGTGATTGATGAGGTGACGGAGAACGAGGCAGAGGCTGATTGAGACGACGCGTCTGTGGCAGTCACGGTATGAGCCCCGAACGTAGATGCTGGTATGCTGAATGATGCTGTGAAGACTCCGGATCCATCAGCTGTTACAGTGGCTACTGTCGAGAGGCCGTAAGCTATTGTGACGGTGGAACTCGGTGTGAAGCTAGTGCCTGATACGGTGACCAGAGAACCTACTGGGCCCGTCGTTGGACTTAGGCTGACGCCTGGGCTAAGCGTGAACGTGGCTGATGCCGAGTGTGAGAAGGCATCTGTCGCGGTCACGGTGTGTGGACCGCCAGTCCCGGCTGGCACAGTGAACGATGCGGTGAACGCACCGATAGTGTTAGTGCTGGAACTGCCGATAGCTATGGCATCGAATGTAACGGTGATTGCCGAAGAGCCCGAGAAGCCTGTTCCTGTTAGAGTAAATGACGAGCCGACTGTGCCGCTCGCAGGAGTTAAAGTGATGAAGGCGGTCACGGTGAATGAGGCCGTTGCAGTGTGAGAGGCGGCATCCGTGGCGGTAACTGCGTGAAGCCCATTCGTTGAAGAGGGAACTGTGAATGTAGCCGAGAATGATCCCTGACTGTTGCTCGTGATTGTCGTAGGAGATGTGGTCTGGGTTACCCCATCATATTTGATTGTAATTGTTGAAGAGGCGGCGAAGCCTGTCCCCGTAACTGTGACGGTTGTTCCGACCCTGCCGGTGGCTGGATTAGTCGTTATGGCGGAGATTATGCTGAAGGTTGCTGTCCCGATGTGCGATGAACCGTCTGTCGCTGTGACCGTGTGGGCACCATTTGTTGAGGTACCGGGTACTGTGAAGGTTGCAGTGAACGAGCCTAGACTATTACTAGTCACTGTCGTTGGTGTAGTTGGCTGCGTTGCTCCATCAAACTTGATGATGATTGTTGAAGAGGCTGCGAAGCCTGCTCCCGACACGGTTACTGTTGTCCCGCCAATACCGTTCGAAGGGTTCAGTGTAATTGCTGGGTTTACAGTGTATGTCGCTAGGGCCGAGTGTTGCTCTGCATCAGTGGCCGTGAATGTATGAGGGCCAAACACGGAGGCCGGGATGATAATTGGAACAGAGAATAATCCCGATACATCGGTGGTCGCGTTTGCGACGAATGTGGAGCCAAAGGTTATCGTCACGGTCGAAGAGTCAGCGAAGTTGGACCCGGATACAGTAACGGTCGAACCAACTATCCCTGAAGTCGGATTCAGGGTAATCGCTGGAACAATGACGGTTAGAGAAGCTGTCCCTGTGCGAGACCCAGATCCTACGCTCCCCGTGACGGTCAGAGTGTAAGTGCCGCCTGGGGTTGAGCCTGATGTGTCGAGTGTGAGCGGCGTGGTCGTGGGAGTCGAAGAGTCGGGGGGGAAGGAGACTGGACTAGCAAGGGTTACTGTTGTACTGCCTGGAGCCCCTGTCAGTGATAGGAGAATCGTGACAGGAAGTGCTGTGGTGGATGAGCCTGAAGAGAGCGTGATGGTTACGGTGTAATTTGCCTGGTCACCCCGAAGGATAGCCTTACTAGTCGGCGAGATAGTGATGGAGTAATCGTATATTCCCAGACTTGAGCCTGCTGAATGGGAACCCCCAGCAGGACTGGGATCACTTCCGATAATGATTAGTGTGAAATCACCGAGTGAACCAGTTGGGCCGGAATGAGCGGTCACCGTAAGGGTTGAGTTGGCTCCGCCTGACGTTGGAACTCTCGTCGCTGGCGAGAATGAAAATGTAGCATCTGATGGCAAACCTAGTACAGTAAGTACGTCGGCTGGGATTGTTCCCGTTGAACCTGGAACGAGTTTCAGCGTTATTGTATATGTAGCGGCGGTTCCTCGGAGAACTGTTGATCCTGCGGTAACCGTAATGGTGAAGTCGTAAGAGTTCATGGCTATGCTACCGCTGGTTGCCAGAAGATCCGGTTCGCCCGTATAGTTTGCAAAGAGGGTGTGCAATCCTAGTACGGAGGGCTGGTAGGTTATGGAACAGGTTGCTGTTCCTCCGCTGCCTGTCGGGTTGCAGCTAACCGCACTTAGGATTCCTGAAGAAGAGGGGTTATCTTGGAAGTAGATCGTTGCTGATGGGGTGATTTTTGTCCCACCACTCGTATCAGAAACTCTTGCTGTACACGTTGCCGTCTGGTTGAGCAATACCTCTGTCGAATTACAGGTAATGGTGGTTGTTGTGATTCTCTGTACAACTGTTAGGCCGAATGTGCTGGAGCTTCCCATGTGGTCTGGGTCTCCTGCATAGACTGCGGATATGTCAATTGAGCCCTCATTTCCCAAGTTGGGAGTGTATGTGATAGAGCAACTTCCTCCAACAAGGGTGCAGGTGGAGCCGAAGGTCCCGGAACCGGCTGGAGAATCGCTGAGAGTCACAGTGCCTGTTGGCGTGAAAGGAGTGCCAGAGCTGGAATCAGTTACAGTTGCAGTGCATGTGGCCGGTGCGCCGACAGCATCTGGGAATGGCGTACAACTCAACGACATTGAACTACTTCGTATCGTGGAAGTCACGCTCGTTGTGGCTGAGCTTGCAGAATGAGGTGCATCACCAGGATAGCTCGAGGTTATGGTGATTGAGCCCTCGCTTCCTGCCCCTGGCGTATAGGTCGATAAGCAGGTTGCGATGCCAGCGCTTCCAGAAAGGCTGCAAGTCGTAAAAGATCCAGACCTGCTACTGGACATGCTCACTGTTCCAGTCGGCGTGATCAGTGTACCGGAGCTGGTGTCGGTTACTGTGATGCTGCATGTTGTGCCTGTTCCAGCGAGCAGTGTTGTGGGAGAGCAGCTAACAGAGGTTGTTGTGGTGCGTCCTGTAACTGTCAGGCTTGTTGAGCCGGTGGCGCCATTGATCCAGTTTTGGCTTGATCTGGTGTAGGTTCCTGTTATCGTCTTAGATCCTGATGAGGCCGGAGTATAGGTGACTGAGCATGTTGAGGTCTCAGCGCCGGAAGTAGCCAGAGTGCATGTGGCAGAGGGACTGAAGCTGCCTCCGGTTGGACTTACTGTGAAAGTTACGGTTCCTTGAGGGGCCCCATTGTTAGGAGTAAGCGCGGTGTCGGTTAGTGTTACCGTGCAGGTTGTACTCACTCCATACAGAATTGGATTGGGGCTGCAATTCACGGTTACTGTGACAGAATCATTCGATGCCGCGTAGCCAGATGGAATGACTAACGTGGCAAACAGAAATGTCAGTGTCACTATGAAGATGAGCCGGAGACTCTTCGCCCGTTTTGTGTTCTGTGAAGAAAATTCAGCATTTGACCTGCGGTCTGTTAATGTTAACTTCCGTTTACTATACGAGAAATCCAAAGCGACCCTCTAGCCTAGCCTCTCCGCAGAGAAAGCCCAGACGGCGGTCTATGATTGGGTCCTGTAACTACACTCGAAATTGCATGGTTCTAACGGCTCGACTCGCAGGCGTGCTGGAAACTCATCGGCTCTTGCCGATGGTAACGTTTAGCTCCTTGAGGTAGCAGGGAGCTTCAGCAGCCTCGCTTGCCGTTTTGAACATGGCATCGGCATGGATCTCGAATCGGACACTCTTTGCTTCTCCGCCAAAGGTCGCGCGAACCTCTCCTGACTTTGTGTTTACCGGTCCAAGAGTGACCTTCACATTCTTGTCCCTTCGTGCAAACCATGCTAGGAGGCTTTCCTGAAGCACCTTCGGAACCGAGTTGAACGGTATGCCCTTGTGCTTTTGATTGAACTCAATAGTGAGTGCTTTCCGCGACTCTTTAGCAATGGATTCCGCGTAGGCGAGGATTCTTTGAGCGTCCTCTTTGCCCTTCAGCGCATCTGTCATTGAATGCTGCCTCGCACGATTCTCAGGCGGGCTTTCGAATATATCTTCCCTAGCATCACCATCTGCTCCGACTCCTCCCTCGTCCTCGACTGTCAAATCGCCGTCGACGATTGTATTGGCCCACGCCTCCAGCCGGAGGAGGAGGCATGTAGACCCGCCCAACTTTGAGACCGGGCACTGCCGGTATCGGAATCTCGTCTATGACTGCACTAGTCATTCTGCGAACCGCGTCGAAAATTTCGTGATCTTCCCGAGTCAGCAGGCTGACCGCGACCCCACGTTTGCCAGCTCTGGCGGTTCTTCCTATTCGGTGGAAGTACATGGCCGCGTCATTGGGCATGTCATAGTTGATGACGTGACTCACTTTTGGAATGTCGAGTCCCCGAGCCGCCACATCTGTAGCTATAAGCAGACCTGTTCCTCCGCTTCGAAAACTATGGATTGCGTTATCGCGCTGTCGCTGTGACAAGTCCCCGTGTATTGGCATAGCATCGTAACCATTCGCCTGAAGTCCTTGCGCTAGTCTGTCGCACCGGATCTTCGTGGCGCAAAAAACCAAACCTCTGCTGATCAGGTTTCTCTCAAGGAGACTGCAGAGGGCCATAAATTTGCCTTCCTCCTCGACGAGGACCATTTTCTGATCCACTGTTTCGACGCTAAGCTCGTCGCTGTCTACGAAGACTTTCAGCGGATTGCGGAGGTATCGTTGGCTGAGACTAACGATCTGGTCCGGCATGGTTGCGCTGAACAGGGCGGTTTGATGTTGGCGAGGGACATAGTTGAGGATCGCCTGAATGTCTTCTATGAAGCCCATATCGAGCATGCGATCTGCTTCGTCGAGAACGACAAAGGTCACTTTGCCGAGACTGATAGTCTTGCGGTCCAAGTGATCCATTAGCCGGCCGGGCGTGGCGACTACAATCTTGGTTCTAGGGTCTTCGAGACGGTCCAGTTGGACGTTGATGCTTTGTCCGCCATAGACTGGAACCGTGCGTATGCGTAGATGGCGAGACAATTTCTCGAATTCGGTCGCGATTTGGACTGCAAGCTCTCGTGTTGGCGCAAGCACTAAGCCCTGTATTCCAGACTGTTCTTGTCGAATGTTCTGGAGCATTGGCACCGCGTATGCGAGCGTTTTCCCGCTACCCGTGTGAGCCTGACCAATCAGGTCCCGCCCCTGAAGTATGGGCGAGATAGCCTCGGCCTGAATTGGAAAGAGCTCGTCGAAGCCCATATCCTTGATCCCCTGTAACAGCCTAGGATCAAGGTCAAGAGCCTCAAACATTGCCGGCAAAGTCAAGCTGGTTCGGCCGAGAGTGCCTAAGAGGGGAGATAAAATACTTCGAGAATAGAGGGATTCTCGGCTTAAGTCAGAAGAATCTTGTTTAAGGCTCGGTTTGAGGAGATTCTCAGATAAGGAAGACGAATGTGATGAAGCAGACGAGCATCAGCAGTATTGCATGCTTTAGTCCGTCCTTGATGTAGCCTGTCGCCATTTTCCCCCCTACGAGTCCTGCGAAGATTGCTTCAATCATAGCCATGTAGAGGAACACTGCAGTGATCTTGTCGAGTGGCAGAGCAACGAAGTTGAATCCGAATCCTCCAACGGATCCTCCTGAGAGGTTGGAGGCTGCCAATCTCGTGAAGAAGCTGCTAATGAGCAGGTAGACCGTTACGAGAAAGACGGCGAAGCTGATGTACATTACTCCTATGAACGGACGCAAAGTTGCTCTTCTCTTGTTCTCCAGGTACTGGATCTCTTGAACATGCTTGGCTACTGATTCCATGCTCTCCTGAATGTCTCCTCCTGACTTGTTTGCCTCGGCAATCAACATCGCGCTTCTCCTCGAGAGCATCGTACCTGTCCGGTCTGCGAAATATTGCAGTGCTTTCTCTAGAGGGACGCGGAAGCTGACCTTTGCCATTAGTCGTTTGATCTCATGCGTTAGGGGTCCGTAGTCCCGTTCGGCCGATATCTCAATGGCGCGTGTCAGAGTCATGCCGCTTCGACCAGCGTCTGCAATATCCCGGATTAGGTGAGGAATGTTGTTGTCAATCGCGTCTCTCCGCCTAGAATCCACAAAGTACATTATGGCAGGTGGGACCAAAGCTAGGATTCCTGCAAACAGTGCGAAACGGTCGAGCGTGAATTTCCCAGTGGCACCTAGGAATGCAAGCTTGACCTGTGGGCCGTTTAGTCCTATCTCTACAAGCCCCCAGAGGAAAACGCTGGCGAAGATTATGCCACTGAAGACCCAGACGAATTTCCTGGCAAGTTTTCCGGCGAGGGAATGGAATATGCCTCCCTCTCCCTTTTCCTTCTTCGCTTTTCTAGCCTCCGCTCCTAGCCCCGGACCTGACTGGGCTGGTGGCGGCGCTGGTGGATTTGTCGATTGTGACATTTGTGATTCCTAACCTTTGGGCTGCATACTATCGAGTATGAAGAGGAACATTACTCCACAGATGGGTATGAGGATGAATGCTAGTAGGTACATGAATGAGAAGACGTCGATCCCTCCCAGACTTCCTCCAATAGACGCCATGATTGACAACATCACGACTAGCATGAGTGGAAAAGCGATCAGCATCAGGACGTATGTCTCGGCTATGATTCCTAGCGTGTCGAGGAAAGATTGGACCTGTAGGGCTCTCTTCTGGAAGAAGTGGTCCGTAATTCCTCCGAAGAACTTCTTTAGGTCACCACCGGTACGGATTACCCCTGCGAATCCTCTCAGTAGATCCTGATAGGCCGTCGAGGGTGACCTATCGACCTCAGCATTCATAGCGTTGATTACGTCATAACCTAAGAGGTCTATTCGCCCGATTACCTGACTGATCTCGTCGGACAGCATGAACTTTGGATCTTTTTCCGCCGTCGATCTGAGAATTCTCTCGGGGGTCACGCCGGCTGAGGCGAGCACGGTCATGTAGCTTGAGGTGAATGGCAGGAATTGGTCAAGCCGCTGTCTCCTAGAACCAATCTTCATCATCGGAATCATGTAGAACATGCCGAGAATGACCGCACCCGTGAGCACGGCGAGGAGCATGGCTGCGATTACTGTGAACAGAATTCCGATCCCCGCGAAGTCAATACCGATGAGACTTCCTAGGCCAAGTCCGAGTAGAACGAACCATACGAAGAAGGAGATTCCTCCGCCTAGCATTGCTGAGAAGATCATGAGGCTAACGTAGGCCTTGTGTCCGACTCGCATTCCTGCTTGGGTTAGAACGCCCTTGAGCGAGTTAAATCGTGGAAGGATCTTGGCTATTCTTCGTCCCATTAGACCGTATACGAAGTAGATGAAGCCGCCCTTTTCGGGGGGCAATTCAGCTCCTGCTTTCTTGGATTTTTCCGTTGACTCCATGAATCTTCTCATTCGTGCTCGGTAATCGCCCATATGGAGTACTGCCCTTTCGTACACGAAGCTGCTATAGATTGCCCCGATTGGGGCTAGGAGCAGGATTTCCAGGAATACCCATGATGGAGTGGCGGCAACTCCCGGAAGTGGGAAGACGACACTGGATGCGAGCGCAAGCGGGATAGAGAGAGGTATGCTGACGATCCACTTGAACTTCTTCAGGAGTGGTATGTTGAAGTTATAGAGTATTGCGAAGAACGAGCCTGTGATTAGAAGATAGGTTATTGGTACGAGCTGCGAGGTGTCTCCTGTTGCGGGGTCGGCGAACCAGTTGCATCCGCAGAGTGAGGATGTGGCGTTCGGGAATCCCATCCCTCTGAATAATATCGTGATCACTGACAGAACAAGGGTAGAAGCGGCCCATGCCTTGCTGGTTTCAAAAATACTAGCTTTTACCTTGTAGAGGATGATTGATACTAGACCGAGAGCTGCGAGGCCGACAACTATCATATCACTGGCCAGTAGGGTCTGGCCTACTGGGCCAAGGAATGGGACTATTGGATCGAGAAGACTCATGTAGGTCTTGCTCCGTGCCCTGCTCCTGTCGGCTCAACCATCTTCTCCCGTTTGACGCGGTCGAGTAGTTGTTGCGGGTTCAGGTAGTATCCTCGGATTACTTCCACTACGTCCTTGAAGTCGCGAATGTTGTTCCTGACCATCCACTCTAGGACTAAGCGTCGGTTGTTGAGTTCCTCCATGACCTCTTCGTGTTTGAAGCCGTGGCGTTTCATTATGTTCTCCATGACGTAGCTGCGCCCGTAGAAGACGAACGTGTCTGTCTTGGGGTTCCACTTGAAGACGTCATTTGTCAACACGTCTTTCGTGGTTGGGTCCAGCCCGACCACTTCGGCGATGTTTACCATGCGGCGGACGCTCTTGTCGCCTACCTGGACTCTGGTCTGGACAGCGATTACATCGATTGTCGGTATTAGTGGTCTGGGAATGTTCATAGGCTCGCTCTCGAGTCTGTGTATGGCGGCCTCTGCCGAGTCTGCGTGTAGCGTGGCGAGGCCTCCGTGTCCTGTCGCGATGGCTTGCATGAGGGTGTAGGCTTCTTGGCCTCGCACCTCTCCGACGATGATGTATTCTGGTCGTTGTCTCATAGCGTTTTTCAGTAGGTCGAAGAGGGTGATCTCTGATACTTCTCCGGTGACTCCGAATCCCATTCTTACTACTGATGAAAGCCAGTTCTCGTGCGGCAGCTGGATTTCGGACGTGTCTTCGATTGAAACTATCTTAGCGTTAGGCTTGATGAACATGGCCAGTGTGTTGATCGTGGTGGTCTTACCTGACGCTGTTCCTCCGACGACGACGGCTGAGGCTTGTTTCTCTATGACATACCAGAACCAAGCCGCCATCTCTGCGGACATGGTGTTGTAGATGATGAGGTCGGTTGCTGTGAGCGGTCTCTCCCGGAATTTGCGAATTGTGAATGTGGACCCGCGCCGAGTTACCTCTTTCTCATAGGTCATCTGGACACGGCTTCCGTCTGGAAGTGTCGCGTCCAAAACCGGCTGGGCTATGCTGATGGCTCGGCCTGTCATGTAGGCTAGTTTGAGTGTGAACTTGTCCAGTTCTTCAGCAGTCTGGAAAACGACATTGGTGGGTATAGATTCGTGTTTTCTGTGCCAGATGTATATTGGAATTCCGAATCCGTTGCAGGAGATATCCTCAATCCACGGGTCCCGCATCATCGGGTCTATCTTGTCGAAGTGGACGAAATCCCTTACAACGTAGTACATCAGCCGGTCAAGGCTGTCCGGTGACACTTTTATCTTGTAGTTCTTGATTATCTTCTCGACTAGCTTTCTGACGTAGGCCGCTGCGTTCTCGTTACTTCCCAGCCTCTTAACATCAACGTCCAGCTCCTCTATGAGGAGCTCTCCGATCTCTTTCAGTTTCTTCTTCTCATCATCCGTGAGCGCAACTTCGTCGACTCGATATTTGGTGTTACCGTCCTCCTTGACTATTCTGGCTTTCGCGTATGGGGGGTTCAGGTCATACTGTTTTATGATTGGGCTGTCAGAGGCTTTGCGCATGAGATCGAGGGTCATCTTCTCATACTCCATCAGCATGCCCACTATGTTGTCGATCTTGTCGCCTTTCTGTTCTCCCGGTTTGGTAACTTTTGACATTTGTTTCTTAGATCACTCTGCCGAATGTTTCGGCCATTACTCCCCGCTCGGTGATTGAGAAGGGCAGGAGTAGCGGCCTTAGAGTTGCTCTCCTCATCTTCCAGAATCGAAGCTTGCCCTCCAGGTGCTCGGACTCGACTTCGAACTCGACGACTACGTCGCTGAGGTGGCTGATGGTCGCAACTGTTTGAGGATCGTGAATGTCTGAGAGGATTGGCATGAAGACGAGTCCGTTCTTTGCGTAGATCTGGCTGCCTAGAATTTCCAATAGTTCACGTACGGAGGTCTTGTCGTGGTTGACCAGCAGGTCAGACAGCGAGTCGATTATCACTATGTCTCCCTCTTCCAATTGTGACAGTATGTCCCTTCTCAAAGTGACAAAGAGGTCTGAGCCGAGGACTCTTGAGCCGGCGCTCGATGCGCCCGTAGATGAGCCGAAGAAGCCTTGGTTCTGGCCTCCGCCTTGGAGTAGGGCCTGGACTCTTGGAGTGTAGGCGTCGATAAAGGTCCACTGTCCCCTCTGTTCCATTTCATCAGTATCTCTTTCGTACACGCGCATCTCTTCGCGGATGTACGATGGCTCTCTGACGATTGTGAAGTAGTGGATTCGATGGCCTTCGTTTCCTAGCAGGAAAGCGATTTGCTGGCAGAAAAGACGGACGGGTCCTTCCTGGTTGCTGATCAGCAATACTGTACTGCCTGCTGGGATTCCCCCGCCCAGTTTCTCGTCTAGGCCTGCCATTCCGATTCGAATACGGGGTATGCCGATTCTAGTTTTTGACCGACTAATCAACTTGTTTCGCCTTGAATATTGCTCTGCGCAATCGTTTCGTCACTTCAGGTTCCGGAATTACCTCAATCCCTGCCTGGCTTATCGTGAAAGGATGTAGATGGGTGGAGTGGGATGTTCCTCGCAGTTTTGGAACTTCTATCCGCCGAGCTCTCGACTTTATTACGAACGAATCCTCTTCCAGAGAGTTTCCTGACATTGCGTCTTGTTCTAGAACAGTTTCGCCGCTCATGCTCTCTTCGAGTGTGTGTTGTAGATTGATCATTCCATCGACAACGTATTCCTCCACCGGCTTCCGGCCTTTGTGCGCTTCGGATTGGCCGCTGATCAGGAATGTTGTGCAACCGAATGATTTCAGAATGATGGTGAGCCTTTGGATGAGGCTTCTTAGGTCTGCCTGGGTGAGCTCTAGGCTCATAGCGTCAAGTGAGTCGATTACAACCCGGCGCGCGTTGACCGTTCTTATCGCTGTCTCCATTTCGTAAAGTAGCGACTCCAGCGTGAATGGTCTAGGAACCACGTAACGTTCATCGCTGCCTAGTCCGAGTCTGCTGGATAGTGCGTCTAGGATTACCAGATTGCTTGTTTCCTCGAGGTAGCCTAGGTCCCAGCCGAAGCTGCTGAGCATGTTTTGCCGAAGCTGTTGAGGGGTCTCCTCCAGTACGACGTAGACGCCGTTTTCGTTGAGTTGTGTGATGCCGTTGTAGACGAACTCGGTTGAGAAGATCGTCTTGCCGGCTCCGGCGGGTCCGGTTAGGAGGTAGACTCTGTCGCGTATTAGTCCACCGTTGACAATCTGGTCGAAGCCAGGTATTCCTGATAGGATCCTTGAAAGTGGCTCAGGCTGGGCGCGGTGTCGTTGCCTTTCTGAGGGAGCCGCTTGCTCTGTGTAAGCTTGGCTTCCGTTCGCCTGGCCAGCGTATGCTTGAGATCCGTTGGGATTAGCCTCGTAGCTAGGGTATCCTTCGATTGGAGGGTAAGCGGACTGGTCCTGATAGCCATAGTAAGGGTCGTTGGAGGGCTGCTCACCCTCATTTGTGCTGCTCAGGGTTTCCATCTCTTGTCTTCTTAGCATGCGCTTGGATTCGGATACACGTAGGTGACGCAAAGGTTACTGGCCACGAAAGGCACTGTCTCTCCCTGAAACTGCCCGTTGAGATAGTAGAACATACCCATGAACGCAAGATAGGTTCCATCCTGGCTAATTGACTGGGGCGTCGTACCGCCTTGCAACGTGGCAGAGAACTTGAGGATGACCGGAGGACTAGGGCCTGCAGCAGTTGCACCTGGAAGAGTGATCGGGGTAAAAGCGGTGATTCCCTGGCAGCCCGGAGGGTTTGGACAGACACTGTTGCTATTCACGATGAAGAACACCGTGACACCAGCGTGTGACCCAGTGTACGGTTCCAAGAGAACACCTGATTGCACCGCGATCGTCACAGGATCTGGTGCTACGTTCGCGATTTTCACCCAGAGAATTATCTCGGTTCCTGAAGGCATAATCCACGCTGGCTGGGACTGGGTCTGAGTACCCCGGGTAAAGTTGAACGAGTTGAAGTCGATGTAGACTTGGATTGGCCCAATGTTCAGGGTCTTCTGGTTGGCATTGTTAATGACAATCTGCGAAGATCCCCATGGATAGGAGAAACCGTAAGCGCGACCCCTGCTCGTCGCAATGACAAGCTTGTACGTACCTCCATCGTTAATGTTCAGCCCGTTTACAGGGATAAGTCGGTGTGTTGCTCCTGCTGGTACGTTAGCGTTTGAGAAGGATGCTCCTGATGCAGGAGAGGGATCGACGATACATGGAGCATTTGCGCCGGTACACTGACTGGCCCCGGAGACTCCTGTGACGTAGATTCTGACGATTGTGACGGTCGTGCTGCCTGCGTTGTTGACGGGGATGTTGAAGAAGCTGCTAGTAACGTTTTGAGCCCCGGGTTTTAGCGGGACCAGTTTTTCGGAAAGGGCTTGTTGGTCCCGGTCGCTCATGCTGGCATTGACGGTGTTATACGCATCCTGCTGTGTGTAGGTCCAGAGCATTACGTTGAAACTCAATAGGACAAGTATGATGAAGAAGAGGCCTCCCATGATAGTGGCCATGCCCTTTCTCGACCGGGCGATTCGTCGGCAGAGTCCCATCTTGTCTCCACCGCGGTCTAGCATGAAAGGGGATACGAGCCGCAGATGTTGGTGGCCACGAAGGGCACTGTCTCTCCCTGAAAGTTCCCGTTGATAGTATAGAACAAGCCGATGAATGCTAAGTAAGTCCCATTCTGGGTGATTCCTTGACCAACTGTGCCGCCCTGGGTGGAGGCGTAGAACTTGAGAATGTATGGTGGGCTTGGCCCTGATGAGGTTGCAGCTGGAAGAGTAATCGGCGTATATGCTGTGACTCCTTGGCAGCTCCCAGGGGTGGGACATACGCTATTGCTATTCACGATGAAGAGCGACGTGGTACCAGCCTGTGTTCCGGTGTACGACTGTAATAGCAAGCCCGACTGGACTAACTACTTTCACCCAGAGTATGAAGCCTGGATTACCGGTCAACGTTTTGTCCGGGAGAACCCATGCGGGACGCGACTGGGTCAGTTGGTTCATGGTGAAGTTGAACGAGTTGAAGTCGAAGAATATGCTGAGCGGCCCAATGTTCAGCGTGAAGATACTAGCCTGATTTATCACGACAGCTGGAGATTCCCATGGACAGGCGAGACTGAAGAGGCGCCCTCTGGTAGAGGCTAGGATAATTCGGTAGTGCGCTCCGCTTGAGCAGTCGCTTAGGTCTAGTCCGCTTACGGCGATCAGCTGGCGGGTTACTCCTGCCGAGAGAACACCGTTTGTGAACGTGTAAAGTGTTGAAGATGGTGTTGGCTCTATTATGCATGGGGCACTTGAAAGGGCGCACTGAGTGGTCCCGGAGGTGCCTGTGACATAGATCCTGGTGATCACGACGGCCGTGCCGCCTTCGTTGTTCACGGCTATGTTGAAGCTGGCTGGTGAACTAGTGAAGTTCTGAGTTCCGGGTTCTTGCGGAACTATGTTTTCAGAGGCAGTCTGCTGGTCAGTCTGGTTCATGTTGGCGACTACGCTGTTGTACGCGTCTTGCTGGATGAAGACCCACAGCATGAGATTGAAGCCCATGAGAATGAGTATGACGAAGAATAGCGCGCCGAAAATAGTGCTCATTCCTCGCTTCGACCTTGCGAGGCGCCTGTAGAGACTCATTCTCTACGCCACCCATTGGCTAGTGAATATCGTTCCTCTCAGAGTAGCAACCTTGATCGTCTGAACGTCGTTGTGCATCCATGTCTGTCCTGATAGTGTGAGACCTGCCGTGCTGCCGCATGCTGGGACCGCACAGACCTGGGTCACGTTGATGTTCAGGGCTGGTGAGATGTTGTAGAGTGTCCCGTTGACATAGATGGACGCGATCCTGAAGGGGATCGCTCCAACGTTTCGAATGTAGAGCTTCACTACGTTGTTAGTGGCCCCAGGGCTTCCGCATGTCAAAGCACATGTGAAGTATGCGTTCTCGAGCGAGATTCGTTCCTGGTTCGCTTGGCTCTTGCTGGAGAACCAGTAGCCTGCTCCGCCCTGGTAAATGCCGAAGCTGGATATGGCCCAGACGAACAGCATTGCGGATAAGAATACGACTATGACTAGCATCATCAGGTTGGCCATTATCGTGCTAATGGCTCGGCGTGACCTACGGTCCCGATTGATTCCTTTTTTCGCCCATTTTACGATGCTCATTTTTTCCTTTGCTCTCTTCTACTGCTTATCGGGTTTGACGGACCGGGGTTTTCAAAAACCGGGAAGTTCAGACTGGGCATCTCGACGTGCCATCAGTTCGCCCTCACCTGACTATGTTGAAGGTGAACTGATTGTTTCTCGAGGTGATCACGACGACGGTGTATGAATTGCCTGGCACGAATGTGAACGTTGTGCCTGGAACTGTGCAACCACACTGGGCCCCGATATTGACCGGAGCTGTGATTAGCCCGTTAACGGGTTGGTTGGTGATGCTTGCTCCAGACCAGTTTGTCTTAGAGTACTGGTTCTGGTTGGCGTCCTTGACGTAGTATGTCACGAAGCTTACCGACGCTGTCCCAGTGTTTCTGATGAACAGATTTGCGTAAGTACCGTTTGTGAACGAAGTGTTCTCCAGACTCAACGCTTCCTTTCCTACCTGTGGTGTGACCAGCAAGCTTCCGAGTAGACCTGTTGACCAAGCGTAGACCATGACTGAAGCGACGACGACGATGACGACCATGAGCAACGCTGCTAGAATCGTGTCGATGCCCTTCTTGTTCTTGAATAGACGCTTAATGGTTTTCATTGTTATCACCTAACGACGGTGAAGACGAATGGGTTGCTCCGCGATGTCACGACTTTGACAGTGTACGAGTTGCCTGCAACGAACGTGGTGAAACTTCCAGCTGGCTGTGAGCAGCCTCCACATCGGGTGTTTATTCCGAGGTCAAGGTTAGCCACACTGTTGGGCTGAATCGTAGGCCCCCATGTGTATGCTGCTTGTGCCCAGGTGTTTCCTGTTGCATCCGACACGTAGTAGGTCGTGAAGGTTACCGCGACGCTGCCTGTGTTTCGGATCGACAGGCTCACGTTCATGGTGTTGGCGTTCCATGTTGTTGATTCCATGTTGAGTGCTTCTTTGCCGGCTGTTGGTGTGACCAGCAAGGTTCCGAGGAGACCTGTTGACCAAGCATAAACCATGACTGAAGCGACGACGACGATGACGACCATCAGTAGAGCTGCGAGTATTGTCGAGATTGCTTTCTTATTCTTCCCGAGAGTTTTTTCCAATTATTTCACTCCTATGTCTTTT
>WNGK01004128.1_pt1 | contig 16456 bp, 14 predicted proteins | sample 5400601 | NCBI WGS metagenome assembly WNGK01 (sample SAMN13153376, study PRJNA577476) | soil metagenome | isolation source: 60 cm soil or saprolite under Garry oak tree replicate 1 | place: USA:California | collected 2016-06-15
GTTCATGGCCCTGGCGATGAGCGCATGCAGTTGCCGCACGCCCTCGGTAAGCGCGGCTGGCCCAGGCTGCAAAATGTATGTTGACTTGACTTCGTAAATATGGCCGTGACGCACGGCGCTCACTTCTGCCCACCCTTCTCGCTCACGGATCATTGCTTTCTTGACTGCGCGCCCGCACCACGACGCGATAACTACTTCCGGATCACGCGCTGCCACTTCCAGGGGATCGAGTGTGCGATCCTTCGCTACCTTGCCTTCGCGAAGTTCTGGATAAATCGGCTCGCCTCCCGCGATCTCGATCAACTCTTCAACCCAACGGATGCCGGAAATCAAGGGCTCGTTCCACTCCTCGAAAAAAACTCGCGCGCGATGTGGAAATGCTTTGGCTGATTCGGCAATTGCGTCGAGTCCGTTTTGCAGTCGGGCGACCAAGTCTGCCCCCTTCTCCGCGCACCCGACTAGACGCGCCAGCGTGAGAATCATCTGCAAGATTTCCGTGACGCTGCGTTGGTTGAAAGCGAAAACGGTGACGCCGCGCTTGATTAATTCGCTGGCTATGTCGGCTTGGAGATCAGAGAAGGCCAGCACTAAGTCGGGCTCTAGCGCCATGATCTTATCGAACTTGGCGCTCGTGAATCCTGAAACCTTCGGTTTTTGGCGCGCTTCAGGTGGTCGCACCGTGTAGCCGGAGATGCCCACAATGCGCGCATCTTCGCCCAACAGGTAGAGCGTCTCGGTCGTCTCTTCGGTCAGACAGATGATCCGTTGCGGATATGCGGCTATTGGATCACTGGAAGGTAGCGCAATGTGATTCTCTGTCGTTTCATTCATAGTCTTCCTGCATCGCTTCACATCGCCGAATAGCGTTGTTGTTTTCTTAGCAACCAGAGAAACACTGGACCACCGAGCAAAGCCGTGATCGCACCAACCGGCAATTCACCAGGCGAGATGATCGTCCGCGCCAGCGTGTCCGCCAAAACGAGGAAGGCCGCGCCCAATAGAAATGAAGTTGGCAGCAGCACACGTACATCCTGCCCGAACAGCAAGCGCGCCACGTGTGGCACGATGAGACCAACAAAGCCGATCGTGCCCCCAACCGCAACCGTCACGCCGACAATTAACGAACTCGCCAAATACACCATTCGCTCAGTTCGTCGCACATCAACCCCGAGGCTGGCCGCCGACTCTTCGCCAGTGGCCATCAGCTGCAGATCACGCGCATGCGCGGCCAGCACTACCCATGCAGGTACGAGAAAGATGAGCATCCTTAAGATCAGGTCAAAGCCCACCACGTCGAGGCTGCCGATCATCCAGCGCAGGATTTGCAGCGCGCGCGAATAGTCGGCCAGGTACTGGATGACCAGCACGCCAGCCGAGGCGCTTAGATTGATTACGACTCCAGCCAGGAGCAGCGCGCCCGGCAACACCACCCCACTGGTGCGAGCGAGACGGTAAACGAGGAAGACTGATACGCCGGCCCCAACGAATGCGGCGAGAAAAATGATCGGAACGCCCAGGAGGTTTATGCCTACGCCAAGTCCGATCGCGACGCTCGATCCCAACGCTGCGCCGCCAGACACGCCGAGCGTAAAAGGATCGGCCAGCGGATTGCGAAAGAGCGCCTGGAGCGATGCGCCGACCGCTGCCAACGATGCGCCGATTATCGCTCCCATCAAGACTCGCGGTAGTCGCAAGCGAAAGAAGACCGAGCGCGCTAAGGGGTCATCGCGCAAGGTTATGAGATCAAGGTTCTTGTAACCAACGTAGAGGCCGACGGCGAGCGCGATCGCGAGAACGACGAGTAACAGAGGGATTGCCCAGCTCAAGCGTGCAGAGGCATGAGTCCGCGTGCGGTAGCGTCGGTCATACGTTAAGTCTGAACAGGTCGCGCCATCACTTATCATGTGATGTGATTTCGCGATGTCTACCTCGCTCTCTCGTTCTGTACCGGGAACTATTGGCATCACAATTCTGACCAGACAAAAGTCCGCCCACTGCTGCGCATAGTGTGAACGGGCGTGTCATAGATATCACCGAGCACTTTATCAGCAAGTACTGCATCGGGTGCGCCGCTGGCGACAACTCGCCCGCACTTCATCGCGAAGATCACGTCGAAGGTGCGGTCAAGCAGCATCAAGTCGTGCGTGATCATCAGCACCGTAATGCCGCGTTCATCGCGCAGCCGGCGCAGGGCACGTGTAAGCTGGGTCCTGTGTCTCAGATCAAGTGAACTAGCCGGCTCATCCAAGAGCATCACCTGCGGTTCCTGCGCCAGGGCGCGGGCAACGGTGACAAGTTGACGCTCGCCACCCGAGAGTTCCGTGATTGGACGCGCCGCCAAGTGCGCGGCGTCGAGAGTGTCCAGTGCCGCGAGTGCGATCTCTTCATCCCTAGCGCTCTCGAAGCGAAACCGTCCTGAGTACGGGCTGCGACCCGTTAGGACCACTTCGAGTGCGGTGAAAGGGAAAACAGTCGGCGACGCCTGCGGCACATAAGCGATGCGCTTTGCGCGTTCGCGTGCGTCGAACTTGGAAAGCGGCATATCGTTGAAGGTTACAACGCCGGTTACAGGTTGGATCAATCCAGCCAACAGACGGATTAACGTTGACTTGCCGGAACCATTGGCGCCGATGAGTGCGCCCATCTTGCCTTGTGGTAAGGCGAGCGACACATCAACTATTACGGGCGTGACTGAGTACGCGAAGCTCACTTCGCGCGCCTCAATCAGGGGCGTGACTGCTGCACCGGCGCTGGTGGTCCTCGTCTCCCCGCTGAAGTCATCGCTGCTCATTAGGGAACGCCTCCGGGTGGATAGACTGAGCGAGAATTTTCGCGGTGCGACCGACAAACTGGCTCGGGTGAACCAACATGGGATCATTCAGCGAGTAGATGCGCCCTTCACGAACGGCGCGCACTTCAGAAAGCTGGCGCCACACCGCCACCGGATCCTCGCTTAGGCTGCCTTCGGAGTGATGCACGATGTCGATAATTACCTCGGGATTCAGGGCCAGCACCGCCTCCTTGGTGATCTTGCCGTAGCCGTGCTCCGATGGTGGTGCGATCGACTCGCCCCCGGCAATGCTGACCAGGTCATCGAGAAAACTCCCGCGGGTCGCCGTGTAGAGATCGCGGAGTGTTCCCGGAACCCGATCCACAATGAAGAGCACGCGCGGCCGGCCACGATTTGCAACGCTGGCGCGAACCGCATCAATTTCGCGTTGCGTTTGTTGTGCCAGCTCCACGCCCTGCTGTTCGTGCGCAACCGCGCGCCCAATCTCTCCAATTGACGTCAATACATCGGCGAGATTCTGGGCGGTCACAAATAGAGTGCGCAGGCCGAGCGCGTTGAGCTTGTCTTGCACAAACGGCGCCTGCGTATCGACGCCGATTACCAAGTCAGGCTTGAGGGCCATCACCTGTTCGAGATTCGTGTCCCGCCAACCATCAACGCGCGGCTTGTTCTTCACATCCTCCGGATAAGTACAGTACTGCGAAACCGCTACTACCTGCGGCCAGGCTCCCACGCCATAAAGAATCTCTGTCACATTCGGTGAAAGCGAGACAATCCGCTGCGGCTGCGTGGATGCAGCCGGGTTTTGCTGCGCGGACCTCTTTCCGCACGCCGCCAGCGCAAGATTCAAGAGCACCAGCAGCGCGATGAATAGCGCTGCTGCGTTTCGTGGTCTCGACACTTTCATGATCGACTTCATTGATTAAAAGCTGAACACGGCGCCAGCCACGCCCGTGCGACCCGGCGCGCGAAAGCCTTCTTCTAAGTATTTCTGACCGAGCAGGTTGTCGAGCTTGCCGTAGAAGCGCAGCGAGCGTGATTCCGTAAGCGGCAGCTTATAGCTCGCGCCAACAGCAGCTTTGGTGTAACCCTTGAAGGTAAAGAGCACTTGCGAAAAGAAAACCGGATCGAACAGCGGGAAATTGTGCTTGCTGACCGCGTAGAGATCGAAGTTGACATTAAAGCGTTTTCGAAATCGCTGGTTGACTTCGAGGCTGAAGCTATGTCGCGGAATGCTGAACGACTGGATGCTCGCGCCTTTGGGCAGACGCACGTTGTCAGAGCGCAAGAGCGCTGCGCTTAACCCTTGGGATGAGTTAGTGAAGGTGTACGCACTACTAATATCCATCCCGCGGAAAGCCGAGGCTGCTACGCTCAACTCAACTCCACGCGCCAGCGCGCCGGGCGCGTTGGTTTGCTTGAATAATGCAGTTGAAGTGATGACCTCCTGTAAGCGGCTGTAGAAATAGGTCGCGCTGGCGCGCAGCCTATTGTTCAGCAAAGTTTGATCGATGCCGCCGTCCACGCTTAAGCCGCGCTCGGGTCGCAAGAATGGGTTGCCAATGCGCTGCCCACGAAAGAGCACGAAGCGCTCACTCAAGCTCGGCGCGCGAAAGCTGTTGCCCACGTGGGCGCGCAGCTTAGTACCTGACTCCCGCCACCGGTAGGCAATCGAACCGTCGCCAACAATCGCGCGCTTCACATCGATGTTCTGCACTTCCGGCACGCTTTGAGGATTCTTGATGGTGAAGCTTTGGGTGCGAAAGGAGGTGGAAAACTGCAAGCGACCATCGAGCAGACTCAATTGATCCTGGGCGAAGAAGGCCAAGCTCCGTTGCCGATCCGTTGTTTGCGGCGTCGAGAAGAATGGGGACGTAAAGCTCTGCGTGAATTGCTCGCGCTCGGCTTCCAAACCAACGCTGATTAGGTTGTGGCGACCGGCACGGATGTTGTTCGTGAAGTTAAAGGTTTGGGTGCGGCCATCACCGAGAAAGTCTGAGACATCCGCAAACAGCCCGAGCCTTGCTGCAGTCTTGCTCTGAGCCGGACCGTTGTTGAATAGCCGATGGGTAGCGACAGACTGGAACGATACTGAATAGCCGTAGATGGTGTTGAGCTGATGCGAGAAGGCGATTGAACCGGTGAAGAGGCGAGCGCGACGAAAGCTATCCGGATCAGGCTCGTTTTCAACAAAACTTGTGACCGGGCCGCTGCCGGTGGCGAAACCAAACTCGTTTCCCGCTGGCCCAATGGGAAAAGGACTGTCACTGAGACGGTTGAATCCCCTCGTGTAAACGATCGTCCCGCGCAGGCTGATGTTCGGCCTGATTTGGTAACGAGCGTGTCCCGCCAAGCTCGTATTGCGGTACACCTCGATATCGTGCACGCCGTGATTTACGCCAAGACGCGTGACTGAGAAGCTGTAGCCGAATTTTTTCCTGATGCCCCCACTTACTTGTGCGCGCTCACGAAACAGTCCCAGGCTGCCGCCTTCAAATCCCAGATTGAACTTTGGTGATCCAGCGCCCTCTGTCGGTACAATATTGACGACTCCACCCACCGCGTTGCTGCCGTAAAGCGAGCTGCCAGAGCCACGCAGCACCTCAACACGGTCCATGTTATTGGTAAGTAAATCTTCCAGAAACGGATTGATGCTGCCGCGAAAATCAGCCGCATCGCGCACGCGAAAGCCATCAACCAACAACGAGCTATCGACCACCCGCAGTCCGCGAATGAAGATCTTTGAAAAAGCGCCAGGACCGCCAAGTTGCTCGACGCGCAAGCCCGGCACCGGGCGCAGCGCTCCGATTAATGAGTATTCATCCCTTCGCTCGATCTGTTTAGCATCGACCACGCTGATCGCCTTGGCAACTTCGTCGGTGGATTGAGGGGTCCCTTCTGCGGTGACGACTACCTCACTACTAACGCCGGCGATCTCCAAGCTGACGTTGAATGTAGTCACGCGCCCGCGTTCAGCGCGCAAAGGCTGCACGCTGCGCGCAAAGCCCGGTGATTCAATTTCGACGATATATTCACCCGGCTCCAACCGTTCAAAGCGATATGCGCCCGTAGCATCACTGATTGTCGTAATAGGCACGCGATTGTCACGCGCGTAGATCTTGATGGTCGCGCCCGTCACACCCGCGCCCTGCGGATCTGTGACACGCCCAGTAATGGTGTTCACATTTTGCGCGAGGGCGACCGTCATGCACGCGAGCATGAACACAAACGCCCCTAAACTTATTAAAGTCTTCTTCATGATTCGTCTCCTTCTCCTCCTCCTCGGAAGAATGTCAAAGACGCGCGTTGAGAGGCCGGTCTCCTGACTCACGGCCAAAGTGCTTGCCTACTCTCCGCGCCTTCCCATCCTTCTGGACAGTGGCTCATTCGCCGCGGATTTCGTTGCCGTTCACAGTTGCGAGGGCAGTGGCGGAATTGCACCGCTCTTCCCATACACCTCTGGCGCATCGGTTATCAAAGAAGAGAGCGGCAAAGAGTTCCGAAACACTCTTTCCCAATCTCTCGCCTGTCGCAAAGCTTCTAACCCGCGCAAGCTGCAACAAAGCGCGCTGCAAATTGCGGGCACGATCCGAAATGCAAATGTACATAGCTCGCCAGCGCCGCGCCGACGGCAAATCCTTCTTGGCGTTCACCTGCCTTCGTGCTCACTTGGTAACGCCGATGGATCTGTCCAGGCATTTCATCAATCACTGAGTAACGAAACTCATGGCCGCGCGCCTGTTCGCCTCGGCGCAGCCATCCTTCATCATCCGTAGCCACAACTTCTGCGTAGCCTAAGGCCGCGAGACGTGGTTGCATTCGCGCGCGAGTGGGGAAGACTCCTACCATCGTATGCGACTCCCCCTCCGTATCAATGATCGCTTCTGTCAGATACATCAAGCCGCCACACTCGGCATAAACGGGTTTGTCGCTGTGGACAAAGTGAGCGACGTCCGCGCGCATCGTTTCATTCGCGGCGAGCGCCGCTGCATGCAATTCAGGATAGCCGCCGCCGAAATAGAGTCCGTCAAGCAGGTCTGGCAGTCGCAGATCGAATATAGGGCTGAAGTCAACGATGTGCGCGCCGAAGCTTGCCAGCAGATCAAGATTGTCTTGATAGTAGAAACAGAACGCCCGGTCGCGCGCGACACCAATGCGCGGCCGATTTCTCATCGCGACGCGCTCTTCTCGCTTAGTCTTGTCAACATCGGACAACGCCCCACCGCTTTCTCGTGCGTCCCCAGTTTGACAGAACTCGCGGAGCGCGTCTCAATCATCGCCGCGCGCGAGCGCTGGCCTGCGAGATCAATAAGCGCGTTAATGTCGAGACCCTTTTCGAGCCAAGCGGCCAGCGCGTCGAGACGCGCTTCGTCCAGCACTTCGTCCGCCATCATCAGTCCGAGGTGCCGTTCGGGCAATCTGATCTTTTCATCGACGGGTAACCACCCGAGCACGCGCGCACGGCAAGTCGCTTCTACGGCTTCGCGCAGGTATGCGAAGTGACCCTCACCCGCAACACGGTTGAAGATGACGCCCGCCACATCGAGCGCCTCGTCGAAGCCTTCATAGCCACGGACTAGCGCCGCTGCCGAACGAGCCATCGCTGACGCATCGATAATCAGCACCACAGGCACGCCAAGAAGTTTTGCCATCTCGGCAGTCGAACCGGCTTCGGTTAAGGCTTCACGTCCGTCGAAGAGTCCCATCACACCTTCGATCACAGCGATGTCCGCTGTTTGCGACGCCTGCGCGAAGACCGCTGCGTTCGTTTCTTCAGTAAGCATCCAACCATCGAGGTTTCGGCTGACACGCCCCGCCGCCAGAGTGTGCAGCGTCGGATCGATGAAATCAGGTCCTACCTTGAACGGCTGCACACAAAGACCGCGCCGCCTCAAAGCAGTCATCAGGGCAATTGAAATTGAGGTTTTCCCGACACCGCTATGAGTGCCGGCGATAACCAGGGCAGGCGGTAACATGCCGCGGCCTCCGTCTTATCTAGTCTCAAGAAGACAGAAGGCGAACCGGTTTACGAAAATGGAATTGAGGAATGGTTAGAAGCGATGAATCGGTACAGCCAAATAAAGGACGCCCTCGATCTCCCGTGCAGAAGATCGAGGGCGTCTTAAAGTTCACTGCCTGCTCAGGTAATTGCTACATTACTAAAACTCGATGGAGCGATTACACTGATTTCAGCGCTCGACGCCACTCTCCCTTTCCCGGAGCGTAAGTGGTCGCTTCCGTCTGGCAGCAGGCAAGGTTTCCTGACTCCCGGCTCAAGCGCGTAGCTTCACGGCCTTCCCAATCTCCGAATGAGATCAGTGACCAATCAAAATGGAAGCTACGCAATCGCCGGTACACAGTGGCGGGAACCGCGCGGGCTTTTCACCCGCTTCCCTTGTCACCCTCTAAGGGCACACCTGCGACGGCCAACTCGAAGCGACTCCGCAATTACTTGCTTTCCGGCGCTCGAATTGATAGCGAATAACTATTTAGATTGTAAAGATCAAGTTTGTCAGTCAACGTTAAGTTTCTGATTGTCGCTGCTCCCTTTGAGCACAAGCGGCAATCCGGCTACCAATAAAATGACGCGCGCAGCATAGCGCGCTAAGGTCTGATTCGCAAGTCCCTGCACGTCCCTAAAAGAGCGAGCGATTGGGTTATCCGGCACGATGCCGCTGCCCACCTCGTTGCTGACGGCCACGACTTCACATTCACCCGCCGCCTGGACGAACTCGACAACCCGTTCTAGGATGAGGCCTTCCCGCTTGTCGTCCGTCAGCGCGCGGTGCTCCCACGCAAGGTTGGACAGCCACAGCGTGACACAGTCAACAAGCAGGACAACATTTGGCAGCGCCATCTCACGCACCACGCGCGCAAGGTCAAGCGGCTCCTCAATAGTTCTCCAATGAGAGGGTCGCTTAGCACGGTGCCGCGCAATGCGTCTAAGCATTTCGTCGTCCGTACCTGCGCTCGATGCTGTCGCCACATAGATAACTTTCTCGGCATCCTTGCAGAGAGCTTGTGCGTAGCGGCTCTTACCGCTGCGAGCACCACCCAGAACCAGCGTCAGCATATTTTCTCTATCTGTCGTCGTTAATTATTTCTAAGCGTGAGCTAGTGTAGTGTCTCTGAACTGCCTTTACAACGATTCATCTTGTCGATGATCTGTTGAGCGATGGCAGTCAGACGAATGACTTTGGTTGGTTGTTATTTTCGGCACGGCACTCTTCGATGATAATCCGACGATTCCGATGGCTTTGATACTGGCATCCTGTTCTTCAGCCAAATGCCTTTAGATATCTTTACATATCTAAATCTATAGCTCTCAATATTGTTAATTGCCTTACGCGCGGCCACGCGCACCCTTAATTCAATAGGGTCTTGGCCGTCATTCCACTCCGTTCCATTCCAGCCAAGGTGGTGATCTGACTTAGTTTTCCCCCCTTCTTCGCTCTCATTCTGCCACGGGAGCTCAACCGCCAACTCTCCGCAAAGCCTCCGAGTCCTCCACTCCGTTCCGGCAGTGCCTCTGTCGGTTGGTTATGGGGAGACGAAAAAAGAGTGGTGAGGATAGTAAGCGAGGTGATGCTTTGCGTCCTTAGCGGAACTCTTTATTGGAAAGATCAAAGTTGCTCTCCTCGAAGTTAACAACGTACCTGTTAGCGTCGTCTTTGCTCAAGAGAATATCTCGTTATTAGTGTATTTGCTGTCCGCTTTGCTCTCGATCCTCCCGACCTACGGCTGGAGGAACCCGTTATCCGAATGAGGACTGGATCAGTGGCCAAACTCGCAACTCCCCTGAGCTTGCGAACCGTTTGGGTAAAGGTGGAAGGCAGAAGGCGCTTGTATCTAATCGAACGATATTAGAATAGCAGCAACTCGATCGCTCCGCTTTCAGTGGTCCGTCAAACTTTCGACTCCTTGCGCGCTGCTGATGTTTGGAAGCGAATCTGAGATCCAATGAAAGGTGAAAGGGTCTTATTAACTCGACAACGCGAGGCAGATCGTGGGCCGCATTGCTTGTGGGTGAGAAATCGAGAAAAGCTATTTCCGTAAATCTTTTTGAAGCCATTCGACTGCCTTTTTGACGTAATGCTCTTTGTCGCCACGTAGTCTCGCGAGAGTCTCCTCGATCTGAGTTCGTGAATTTCTATCCTTCACGAAGTGGGTAAGCAAAACGAGGCCTAGGCGGCGCTCCCACAGGTTCTTTGATTTGACTAGCTTGTTTTGACCAAGCAAAGAGTTCGATCTGTTTTTTGAGGGCTATTCCTTTCACTCCTTGCATTCCGAGAGTATCGCATACAGCCCAGTCGCTAATCTGAGCAGCAAATTTCTTTGCCAGTGTGAGGGCTCGATCAGGATTTTTTTTGCAGGAGCTCCCGAGTAGTTTCGCCGCTAATAGTTTTTCCTCGAACGCCCCTGACTTCCAAAGAGCTTCCGCTAACTCAAACCCACCCTCACGGTGCTCTTTCGCGATCTGATTCAAGAGCGGCAAACGGACGCCATAGACGTGTTGGGAAGTAGGGATAAACTTTCGGACTGCACCTTTCGCCTTTTCGTCGGACCCAGCCGCCAGTGCTTGTTTGATTGAAGATATTAACAATCGCTTGAGCGTTGGTATAGCTTGCGCGTCCTTAATACCTTCTAATGCAGCGGACAAGTTTGCCAACAAATATTCCTCACTTCGGGCCGGAGGATGCAATAGAATGCTTTCCACCTCATCCAGCACAGAGATGTCACTACGGTTCAAAAGCGCGCTAAGAGCCTGCAAGCGCACAACGACGTCACTGTATTTTGTGGCTTGTCTGAGTATGCTCGTAGCCAAATCCGTCTTCGCGCTGTTGAGAAGATTTACGGCGCGCCGGCGCTCAGTAACCGACGATGTTGGCGCGGTTAGGTTGTGCCCAATCACGCCACCACCTGATCCAGATCGCTGACCCCGACGACTATGGGATTCGAGGAGACTTCAACAAACGGGTAATCTGGATCAAGAACGGCGTAGTCCCCAGCTGCTTTCTTACGCAAGAAGAACATACCAACTTGTGACGCCTCAATATTTCGATACAGGGGCGTTACTCGAGGGGCTAGAAATTCGAATGAAAGCATCGACGCGGTGGACTGTCCTTTCTCAGCGTGTTCGCTTGGATCACCTGCTGCGTCGGAGAGGAATCGTTAGCTCCTTGATTGTGTTGGGCTCTAGACGAAGAGTCTCGGAGTGCTCTTTCGAGCCACCCGGTCCATAGTACCAGTCCTGATAGCCAGGAGCGTAGGCTCTAACGCGCAAAGGAATCGAGGGAACCAGAACACGAAATCTTCCCGCAAGGTCATTATTCACTCCTACACAGCTGTTTCGATCTTGGCGACATAGGAATAGCGTGGCGTCCTTAATCGGCTGACGGGTCTCGGCATCCAGAAGTGATCCTGTCAGCTTGGCCTTCTTTGAATACATTCGGACAACAATACCTCTCGACACATAATGCTCCGTCACACTCACCTCGACAGTCCAAGGCGGTATCAGGTTAAAGAAGATCCACGAAATGTCTCTGTAGCCGTTCTCGTCCCTACTCGCAGTTACCCTATATCTTCCCGCCTGGACCTCGGCGAAAACGAAGTGACCTGAACTATCCGCCACGGTATCGTATCCGCCTGTGCTAGGGCCGGTGGTTGTGAGACTTACCTTAGCGCGCGCACCTGGCTTGCCAGTCTCATCGAGAACTCGTCCGGTGATCGATCCGAAGTGTGGTGTACTCATTCTTTGACTATACGAACTCCCGGACACGGCGCAGATTACAACGACGGCCAAGGTCGCCGATAAAAATAGATCACGAATCGACTTTGTAATCACGATAGCCGTAACCTGAGGTTATAATATAATTAGCAAGAGACCCTAACGGGCACGATTCTTTATTACGCACCTCGCAATTTGAGGCGGAAAAGCAAAATTACAAAAGATCTCCATCAAGGACACGGGTTTCCATCGACTGGATAAACCGGAGTACTTGGCGTCACCGATGTTGGTGAGCCACTTTGTGTGAAACCGGTTATGCTTACCTGGTCATAGTGGATCGTACCCTCAAACGTTGCTAACGGGACTGGCGTGCGGCCTGCGGGACACCACAGCCATTGCCAACAGAGATTATATCCGCAAGACCCCCCGACGTTATTGCAGTTGACGGTAAGCCTGTCGGGAAATTGGCTTAGCAAAGACGTCGAAATGCAAGGCGTAGGATCCGGTTGTCCATTTCCACAACTGTTTAGCGACTCCGCCAAGAAGAGTTCCTGGACCCGCGAGCGACCAACGGGTCTTTGAGATACGTCAACCACCGTATATTCGATGTCTCGCTCAACGGGTTCAGGTGAGCCACAGCCAAGCGTGAATAGAGTATTACTCACTACAACCAGATGGTGTGGAGTTCTCACACTTGCCGGAACCGGTTCGGTCATCATCGTATCCGTTTCGTCGCAGTTGACTTCGCAAGGACCATCGCACTCGCTGGGTGGTCGCGTAAACGTCGCTGCCAAGTGATCGACGTTGATTGTGCATTCACCTTCGTTCAGCATGTCGATGCTGCTGCCCGAGACTTGAGCCACACCGGAATCCGTGGAGGTGCAGCTTGAGTAAGCAGTAATGTTGTACGGCCCGTAAAATTGACCGCAGGTTTCATCCGTCTCCCAGATCGTAAGACCGAAGGATTCGCCTGGCGAACTTATTAACGATCCAGGATCAACCCAGCTTGATGAATAACTGGGAGGGCAGCAGACGCCCCCACACGCGAAGCTGGCCGACACGCGCAGCGATGGACTTGAAGCGACGAGTCTTCCGATCACGCTTTGATTTCCATGTTGAAACCATTGAACCTCGCCGCTTGTGAGATCTGTTGGAAACTGATGGCCGTGGACATCTCTGGCCCGCGAGTCTCGCAACTGACGTAGGTCAATGCCAACTGACTGTCCTGGCTGAAGGCGGATCAGCTCTGGAGAAAACTCCCCACCGTCGTAGAGCACTTGGACTATAGCAGTGGTTGGGTCCTCGGCCAGATTTTTCAAATGCACGATTGCTTGAGAATCTCCGTCCAGATGGAATGGATGAGCACCGGTGCCAATGAAGCCCGGACCGGCATCCTTGAGGGGCACATCAACGCATATCGTTCCGTTTTGATCTATGCTGGTGAGCTGCGCGATAAGTGTTCCCGCCGCCCCAGAGGATTCAATTTTCAATCCCGCATCGTCTATTGAAGAGTCGCTCAGGGCCGCGATCAAAGCAGCAAAATCAACCATCCGCACTTCACGAGGAGCTAGACTGACTACAGGAAGAGCCTGAGAATGAGCTTGACCGGCTTCCGTGTACTGTACTGTCACGACGGTCGTCTGCCCTAACGCCGAAGCATTTTTCAAAACAAGATAGGGTGCGAAAAAAGGCACGTTTGGAAACACAGAAGTTGACGCAGGATGAGCAAGCATCAGTCCCGTACCATTCAGCACTGAGGACTTTTGCGCCGCAGGATCAATGAAGTTCAGATTCGAGGCAAAGTGCGCTTCTTTGTTTTGGACGACACCGTGCGCGATTAGCGCGCCCGGCGGACCATTGTGAGTGATTGACAGTCCGCCTATTCCAATTCCTTTCGCGTCGGTGTGGACATCTCTCAACAGATCCTCGATTTCCAAAACGACAGTTTGGTGGCCCGATAAAGAAATCGGCTGTGCCGGGATCATACTACCCTGCCATTCGACGTTCACCAGCAGATCCAAACTTCTGCTCGTTGTATTCGACAGCATTACCTCACCGCTCGTTTTACTATCGCGTGACCACCATAGACCTTCCAAAGTAGAAGACTTGAAAACCATTGGTGGCTCCATGTCGAATGCCAGTCCGTGTTTCGAATCTGAGACTGTGAGTTGAGCGCCAAGATCCATCATTTCGCCGTTGAAGCGCAGTTCGATGCTCCCCTCCTGAAACCGGCCTCTGATCGGCGCCTTGGCTATAAGATCACTTAAGCGAAGTGCGACATGAAAATCCGATCCTAGCAATACGTCCGGTAACGGCAAGACTGCGCCATCTAGCGAATACAGCGTGAGTGACGCTGTTACAGAGTTATGAGTTGCATTGTTCAGCGTCAGAATGGAATCCCAGTCACCTTTTGCTAAGTAATAAGGCAATGAAAGCAAATGCAACCCAGTCGATGTCCTCGGCTTTCCAGCACGAGCCATAGGAATAAGGAGTATGAGGACAGCAAAGATAATTGCCGCCGTGGCCATGAAAAGAAGTTTTGAGGCTGATCGACTCGTACCAAAGCGAACCTTTCTGGTGGAATTCTGTGGGTTCTGCATTGCGCGCTCCTTGTCACCGTTGGAAGGAACACTGGCCTGGCTGAAGGAAACCGGCTAGCGAGCTTTCTAGCAGTTCCAAACAATCCATGCCAAGACAGCAGTTTGTGTAGGGGAAGGAGCACAGTCTACTCTCATCTGCGACGTTGTCAATAGTAGTAGCATCCTAAACGGCACGACCCCGAAATAAATCACGCTGACGGCCTTTACGGCAATTCGATTCTGACGATCTCCTTCGCCACGACGCGCAGATTCTAACCGACAATGTCTGGCTTGTCTGGCCGGTAGGATGGGAGACGATGGCTTCGCGGGCAAATGCGACGTAGTCGAGCGGGGAGGTTCCCCACATGAGCCGGTTATAAAGCCAAGTGCTGACGATAGAATCGTAGGCCGACGCCCTTCTGTCATAAAGGTGCTTGTGCGGGGCGTCAGGCAGGGCTGAATAAATGTCATCTTCGACCAGACGAATTATGCATCCCTCCGCCAACACCTCTTTTAACTCTTCCGAATGGTTCATGCGAACAGGATTATGTCACAACAGCAAGACTCAAGGAGTGGGCGGATAACGATTGAGCTCAGGTGGCCGCGTGGCGCCGCACGACGTGGATTCCATTTATTAACGTGGCGCTTCTTTGTACCAGCCGTGCCAGCATGTCCTTCTCCGCTGAAACAGCAAAATAAACAACGGATTTGTCCAGACCAGCGTGCGCCAGAGTCGCCACTGATCAAAGCGGCGCGTAGAGGGGACGACTCTTAGGTCCTCTATACAAACGACGCTGCCATTCTGCCGCTTCGCAATTCGCTTCAGGCGCCAATGAAAATCTACATCCTCGCCCATAAACAGAGTCTCATCATAGCCGTTCAACGCAAAGAACAGGTCCCGTCGGCAAAACTGAGTTGCGCCCTGCGCCATTCCTGTTAACTTTGCCGATGACTCGCCAAAATTGCAGGTAAACCTTTACCGTTCGCTTGATCGGTCGGTAATCGGGCTCTACCGCTCCGCCAAAACAAGTGGCGTCTGACATCACCTCAACAATGCGCGACAACAATTTGTCCGGCACGACCGTGTCAGCGTCAACAAAAACAATGACATTACCATTGGAAAGTTTCGCTCCCGTATTGCGAACCTTCGCAACATTGTGCCGCCTCTCTCTTGCGACAGTAGCTCTCATAGCGTGCGCGACATCCGCCGTTCGGCACCATCAAGCGGGCGATGGGTCACGGTTATTTCTTAATGAAGGGACTGAACAAGGTGGGCGCGGAGATGAGTTTGACGGTCCTGAGTTACAACATCAAAAGAGTTATCAACCTCATCGGAGTCAAAAAGATGATCGAAGCAGTAACCTGAAAAGAGCGGAAGTTTTGCTCGCCAGCCCTGTATACTCTCTCTCCGACCTAACTCACCTTATCAGAAAATCACCAACTCAAACCTGGCAATCGTCCACGCACCATTCTTTCAACCATCAGGACTGCATCAACCTAACTTTCCACACGCCCTGACGATTTGTTTTTGCCGTTGACGAATTTGCGCAATGTTCCTTGGAGCGGAAACGATCCTGGCGGCGGATCCTGCGTCGAAAAGTTGCCGCCGCGAAGGAACGTGCCTTCAAAAGTGTACCTGACGCCGCGAAGACGCTGCGTTGAAAAGCGCAAATGCTTTTGCGTCACAGACACGAACCTAAATTTGTAAAATCGACTCTCGTAGCCGTAAACGTCTCCCCACGCAACGAGCGCTGCGGGTTTGTGGCGAACGTGTAAATGGAATTGAAGGTCCAAATTATCTTCCGCCGGTCGGTTCAAAGGATGATATTCGCCAGACGGATTGAACCGCGCAGCGTGATTGGCAGGACGTTGAGCCAGAACGCAGCCAGCGATGGCGCCAAAAACGAGACCCAACCCAAGTATTCGCTTCACAAGTGACATGTTTGTAAGTACCACGTGTTGGCGAACGGTCGCGAGTTGAGCGGCACCCCCGACGAGCGGCGCAAGTTCCTCACACTTGCGCCCGCGAGGAGTGGGGCGAAGCCGCGGAGCGGTGTCCGCTCCAACTCGTTTGTTAGGCGGCGCGCAGCGACGCCTGTTCTTAAAACGAGTGGGAACAACTCGCGACCGTTAAGCGGCGCGCGCACATTCAACTCAATGTCAAAGACTCAACTCGATGCGCGTCGCCTGCCCTTTGGCCGGCGACGCGTTGCGCGCCGCTTAACGGTTGAGAAACTATGAAGCCGGGTCTCCCAAAGTCGATTTGAAAGTTGGACAATGTCCAACGTTTGTATACGAGTTTGGCCCTTGCGGGTTGACTCAAAATCTGACTCAAGAAGGAGACTCCGGCGATGAAGA
>WNGK01006352.1_pt1 | contig 16452 bp, 11 predicted proteins | sample 5400601 | NCBI WGS metagenome assembly WNGK01 (sample SAMN13153376, study PRJNA577476) | soil metagenome | isolation source: 60 cm soil or saprolite under Garry oak tree replicate 1 | place: USA:California | collected 2016-06-15
TCTGCCATGACAAGCCGGGCAAGGGTGCTCTTGCCGGTTTGCCGCCTCCGTTGATGACTACGACGCGGGTGCCGGACAGCGCAGCGGTGACGGCGGTCTGGGCATGATGAGGGATGAGGCTAGCTGTCGCCTGCACCGTGCCCGTCTACTCCGTGCCCGTCGACTCCGTGTGTGGTTGATCTGCCGAGGCCAGTGTGGCTGGCCTGCCGAACAGCTGATGGTCATCTTGCCGATCCAGCACCCGGCCGGCCGGTCCTGCCCGTGGTCGGCCAGGACCGCGTGGATCCGGTTGCGCAGCAGCGTCCGCAGCCGCACCAGCTGCGCCCGGTGCCGCAGCAGCGCCCGCAGCTGGCGCACCGCCGGCGGCGCGATCCACGCCTCCGGCAGCAGGTCCGCGCGGAGCAACTGCGCCAGGATCGCGGCGCCGGCCTTGTCGTTCTTCAGCCGCGCGGACGCGATCGCCTTGCACTGCAGCGGGTGCACCAGGTGCGGCTCGAAGCCGTAGTCCTCCAGCACCTCCAGCAGCCACCCCCAGCCGAACGCCGCCTCGAACGCCGCGGCCGTGCCCGCCGGCAAGCCGCCGATCACGCCCAGGATCGTCTCCGTCCCGTTCGGCACGTTCCGGTTCGCGAGCACCTCGCCGTCCTGATCGATGACCGCCACCTGGGACCGCTTGCGGTGCACGTCGATTCCGACGTAAACAGACATCACCGGGCTCCTTTCCTAGCTCGTACTGTTACCCGGAGCATCGCTCTGCCGGGCTGAGCAGGAAAGGGGTCCGGCCTGACGCCCGGCCCCCATAGGGTCAGGTCAGGCCTGTATTCAGAGTCGTTCTGGCTGTGCGAAGAGGGAGCGTATATCAAGCCGTCGCCTAATCGTATGTTTCTGTTATATCCGCTGGTCAGCGTGCCGGGAGGAGTTGCCGGGCGAGGCTGGAAGGGGCGGTGTCCGGCGAATACGCGGAGAGGTTCCGGCTCCGGTTACGGCGGTGCTGGTTTCGCTCGCGTTCCGTAGCTCGGGATGATGGGCGGTCTCGGCCGTCGTAACTTGAGGTAGCGGGATCTGGTGGTGATGACAGGCCTTGCCGGGTAGTTGCGGGGCCGTCTGCCGACAATCGGTGATGGGCTGGCCGAAGGCATGACTGTTCTCACACACGGCAGACAGCGTCGTGCGGTTATCCGACGTGGCGGAATTGGGTCATCTGAGAATAATGTCTGTGCCATGAGTTCGTTATGCTGGCGCCGTGGTAGGCGGTCGCTACGAGAATCTGTCAAAGGATCTCGCGCCGCTCTGGCGGGCGATACATGACCGGCTTTCATCGGGGCGGGCCGTAAGCCGGGTCAAGATCGGACCGCTTGATCTAGGCCAGCAGACGGCGCTGGCAGATCTTCTTGGGCTGGCCCGGCTGCCGGGGGAGTACGCGACCGTGTCGTTGCCGCAGGTCGACGAGGTGCTGATCGACTCGGTGGGCGTGGATGCGCACGCCGTCGTCTCACGGCTGATCGGCCCGGTTGCCGACCGGGCCGGTGATCGTGCTCGGGCCGACGCCGAAAGGGCCGAGCTTTGGGCCTGGCTGGCCGCCCATCCAGTCGTCCGAGCCCAGCCGGTGCTGGCGACCTGGGAGCATGACATCAAGCGGTCCGGCGTGGTCGGCGGCTCGGTGCCCAGGAGGCGAGAGTTGCTGGCCAAGGCACTCAATGTCCTCGCCGAACTGCCCGCCCCAGGTGATCCGCTCCCAGTCCTCGCCGACCGGGTGCTGAAGGACACTCACGCGCTTGACGACGACACCCGGCTGTCAGCGCTGGTACTGCGAGCGCTGGCCTTGATCTACGACATGCCGCCGCCGGTCAACGCCCAAGAGCGGCGGGCGCTGTGGGAACGCGCCGGGGTCGCCGACGACGAACTGTCCAATGTCGTGCTCGCAGCCGGGATCGCCCCGGCCGGTGACGATATCGCCAGCCAGATCCTGCGCGCCTGCGCCGGCCGTGGTCACGTCGCTGCCTTGACGCTCAGCCAGCTTCGGGCCAGCCCGCTCGATCAGGGGATCCCGGCGCAGGTCTGGATATTCGAGAACCCGTCGATGCTAGCGGTGGCGCTGGCCAGGTTCGGCCGCCGCTGCCCGCCGATCGTGGTGACCGCCGGCTGGCCGAACAGCGCCGCGATCGCCCTGCTGAGCAAGCTGGCGGCAGCCGGCGCCCTGCTGCGTTACCACGGTGACTTCGACGGCGAGGGACTGCGCATCGCGGCCAACGTCGCGGCCCGGACCGGCGCGATCCCCTGGCGGATGACCAGCCAGGACTACCTGGCCGCCGTCGCCGAAGGACCGGCCGTCGGACGCGTCACCCCGGTCCCCTGGGACGCCGACCTAGCCGCCGAGCTGACTCGAGCAGGCGTCACTGTTCCAGAAGAACGATTGGCGGCAGATTTGCTGGGGGCTCTTTGCCCGGACTCCTGAGGCCGGTCAACTCCGGCTGAATGCCGGCCCTCGGTCACACCAGCGCCCTACCCTTGAACCGTTGCCGAGCGTCCGGTGAGGTTTCGGGAGAGTCGATGGAGCAACTCCACGTTCCGCCGGAGATGTTTCGGTTCACTTCGGCTGATCATTCCGACCTCTATGTAGCAATTCTGGATGCTTTCGGCTACGCCAATGAGCGATTGGAGACAGCGCTCGGTCTAGACGACGTGAAAGTGCGCCTGCGTTCGGTCGGCTGGCTTGAGGCCATAGACGATGCTGACCTTGTAGCGGCGCTCGGCCAGCTTCAGGATTGGAAGCTCGTCGATGTCATCCAGAATCACTCAGAGAACTACCGCACAGCGAGCGAGTACGAGCGCCGCAATCTGCAGTACTCGCTGACCAAGCGCGGTGAGGCGGCGTTCGCGGGCGTCACCCACGCGATGCAACTGCTCGCGTCCACCGGCGCGCTGCAGACCGCGGTGCTCGACGCCATCAGCGACCGGCTCGGTGACCTGGTACACGAGCTTGAGGCCGGGACTGACCGCCGCATCTTCAGCACCCTCTCCGAGCTCGAGTCGCATCTGGAGGCGCTGCGGACCAACACCAAGCAGTTCATCGGTGAACTGCAGCGGCTGCTGCGTGCCGACGGGGCCGATCTCGCGACGTTCCACGACGTGAAAGCGTCGACCGTCGCCTACCTGCAGGAATTCGTGACCAACCTGGACCACCGAAGCCACATCATCGCCGAGCGCATCGGTGCGGTCGAAGACCACGGCGTCGGCGTGATGCACAAGCGGGCCCTGTCCGGTGCCGAGTTGCCGCACCTGTCTGGTGACCCGGGCCCGGTCTGGCTTGAGCACCGGCGGATCCGGTGGGCCGGGCTGCGAGCCTGGTTCCTGCCGGAAGACGCGACCTCCGCCCGCGTCGGTCAACTGCACGACATCGCCCGCCGCGCGATCCTGACCTTGCTGCAGGCACTGGAGCGCATAACGGAATCGCGGCGCCGGATGAGCAGCGCGGCAGCCGACTTCCGCGAACTTGCCCGCTGGTTCTCCGTCGTCGGCGACACCGACGACCTGCACCGGCTGTGGTCGACGATGTTCGGCCTGAGCCCGGCTCGGCATGCGCACCTGGCCCACCCGGATCCCGAACTGGTCAGCCCGTCGTGCTCCTGGTCACAAGCGCCGCCGGTTGAGGTATCCCCGCTGCTTCGCTCGTCCGGCCGGGTCGAGCGCTTCAGCCGGACGGCCAGGATCCGGGACGTCACCAAGGTCAAGGCCGAGCGCGCCGAACGGGCCCGAGCCGAGCGCGCCGAACTTCAGGCGGCCTGGAGCCTGCTCGACACCGGCGGTGGCAGCATGGCGCTGTCCGGCTTCGGCGCGCTCGATCACGTGCTGTTCGAGCGGCTGCTTGAATTGCTCGGCCGGGCCCTGACTACCAATCCCGACCGTAATGGGATCCGGCGTACGACCACCTCAGACGGCCGGATCGAGATCGTGCTGCGGGCTGCCGCTCCGGGCCGGACCGCGGTGCTCAACACGCCGTTGGGCATCTTCCGCGGGCCAGACTACGTGATCGAGGTCCATGTACCAGGGGCCGGTCAACGGCGGGCTGCGACCGGAGGCCAGCCGTGAGCAACCTCCGCAACCAGCAGGTCATCGAGGAACGTGAGCAGACCGCCCGCGGCATCCGGCTGCTGCTGGCCAGCCCGCTGATCAGCGAGCGCGCCGCGCCCGAACACTTCGACCTGGTCCGTCGCCGCCGTGAGCCAATCACCCAGTGGTTCGACTACTACTGCGGCTGGACGCTGATGGTCGAGCCGCGGCTCGGCTATGCCCGCCTGGTCAAGGTCGGCACCAGCGCCGATCCGAGCCGGCCCGCACGACGCGCAAGATCGAGCCGGGCCCCGTTCGACCGGCGCCGGTACGTGCTGCTGTGCCTGGCCGCGGCCGAGCTGCTGCCGGTGGCGGCGATCACCATTGGCCTGCTGGCCGACCGGCTCAGCCGGGCCAGCGCGTCCGATCCCGTGATTGCGGCGTTCGACTCGGCCAGCCGCTCAGAGCGCATGGCCTTCGTCGATGTGCTGAGGCTGCTTGAGTCGCACGGTGTGCTTGAGGTAGTCGACGGCGCGACGGACAGCTTCGTCGACACGGCCGAGGCGAAGGTGCTCTATCACGTCAGCTCGACGCTGCTGCTGCGGCTGATGGCCGCGCCGGTCAGCCCGTCCCAGCTGGACGTGCCGCCAGAAGAGGTCGCGTTGCGGCTGGACGAGCTGCTGACCGTGGTCAGCCACGAGCGGCGGTACGGCCGGTCGCTCGATGAGCAGTCCGACGCCGTGCCGATCTCTGACGTGCAGCGGAACCTCTGGCTGCGGCATTCGATCTTCCGCAGGCTGGCCGATGATCCAGTCGTCTACCTCAGCGACCTGTCCGCCGATCAGCGCGCCTATCTGGCGTCACCGACCGGCCGCCAGCTGCTGCATCGCGCCGCCGACCAGGGCGGCTTCACGCTGGAGGAACGGTCCGACGGGATGATGTTCATCGATACCGACGCCATCGCGACCGACAGCAAGTTCCCGGACGACTCGGGCACGGCCAAGGTCGCCGCGCTGCTGCTGCTCGATCAGTTGCGGGGCGCGCCGGCCACCGAGGCCCAGCTCGACTTCCATGCCGCCGAATTGCTGGCCAAATTCCCGCGCTGGGCAATGAGCTATCGCGATGCGGAGGGACCGGCGAAGCTGAGGGCCGACGCGGTCGCCGTGCTCGCCGAGTTCGGCCTGGCCAGAACTGACGGCGACGTGGTGACCCTGCTCCCGGCTGCGGCCAGGTACGGGGTGGGCGCGGCCAGGACCGCCCGGCCGGACGAGGAGAACCAGACATGACGGTAACCCAGCTCACTCGGCCGGACTCGGCGCCGGAAACCAGCCGGCCCGAGATCAGCAGCGGACGCTGGATCCCGTCAAGAGCCGGCATCATCAACATCTGGCGCTACTACGACGAGGTCTTCACCTTCCACGAGGGCCGCCTGCTGCTGCGCGGGCCCAACGGCAGCGGTAAGTCCAAGGCGCTCGAGCTGCTGCTCCCGTTCCTGTTCGATGCCAACCTGCGCGCCAGCCGGCTGTCCACGTTCGGCACGGGCGAGCGCACGATGCACTGGAACCTGATGGGCGAGGGCCACTCGGCGACTACCCGCGTCGGCTACGTCTGGCTGGAATTCGGCTCTGGCGCAGCGAACCCGGCTTGGTTCACCTGCGGCTGCCGGCTCCAGGCGAGCACGCACACGACGACCGTGCACGCCGACTACTTCGTGACGAGCCGGCGCGTCGGCGGGCCCACCGGCCTGCCGCTGGTGAACGAGGCCGGGCAACCGCTCACCAAGGCCGCGCTCACCGAGGCGATCGGCGAGCACGGCGTCGTCTACGCAAACGCCGGCGATTATCGGACCGCCGTCCGTCAGGCGCTGTTTCCCGGGCTCACCGAGCCGCGCTACGACGCGCTGATGACAGCGCTGCTGCAGCTGCGCATGCCCAAGCTGTCGCAGCGGCTCGACCCGGCCCTGCTGTCCGGCCTGCTGTCCCGCGCGCTGCCGCCGCTCGGTCACCAGGAGATCGCCGATCTCGCCGAAGGCTTCGAGCGACTCGACCAGCAAAGAGAACGACTCGCGACGCTCGCCGCCGAGGTGGAGGTCACCAGGGTGCTGGCCGACCGCCAGCGCACCTACGCCCGCCGGGTGCTGCGCTCGGCCAGTGCTGCCTTGATCTCCGCGACCTCGGTGATGGACACGCTCACCAGGACCGCGCGGACGTCGGCCGAGGAGTTCGAGCGGGTTGACGCGCAGCGAACGGCGTCCCAGCAGGCCGTCGGTGACCTGCGGGCCGAGATCGCCAATTGCGACGCCCAGATCGACGGGATGACCGAAAGCGAGGCCTATAAGCACGGCCGGGAACTCGACGGGCTGCGTCGCCGGGTCGCCGAGGAACGGGCGAGGTCGGTCAAGCTCTTGGCCGATGCTGGGCACAAGCGGTCACAGGCCGACGCAGACAAATCCGAAGCCGAGAACGCCCAGCTCGGCTGCGGCCAGCGCGAAGAGACCGTGCGCGTGCTGGAGAGCTATACCAGGCACGCGGCGGTCAGGGCCGCCCTGGCCTCGGTACATGACGAACTGGCTCAGACCCCGGACTCTGAGCAGACTCAAGCCCGTCATCTGCTCAGGGCCGCCGTCCAGGCCCGGCACGACCAGATCACGGCGGTGCGCAAGGCACTGGAAGACCACGATCGAGCGGTGACCAGGCGCCAGGACGCCGAGAACGCCCTGGAGGACTGCCGGACAGCCTTCGGCGAGGCTCGGGACCGGCGCGAGTCGGCCGCCGGCGACTACGCCGCCGCGCTCGACGAGCTGACCGCGCGGCTGACCCAGTGGATGGCCGACTGCCGTGAACTCAGCTTCGATGACCCCGACGCCGTGCTGAATCTGGCCGAGTCCGAGCCTGAACTGCTCGCCCTCATCGACCGAATCGCTGCCCGGGTAACCGACGAGATCACCAAAGCAGAAACGATCGCAGGCGGCCAGCGCGACGCGGCGACCGTCAGGCGGGGCGAGCTGACGACCGAGGTCGACGAGCTGAAGGCCAAGCGCGACCGGCCGCCGAAACCGCCCGTCACCCGCACGGCCGACCGGACGACGATGGCAGGCGCGCCGTTCTGGCGGATCGTGGATTTCGCGGTCGATGTGCCCGACCAGCACCGAGGCCCGGTCGAGGCCGCGCTGATGGCGGCCGGGCTGCTCGATGCCTGGATCGGCCCCGCCGGGCAGGTTCAGGGTCACGACACGTTCGCCGACCCGGCGATGCTCGCGGCGGTCTCGGGCCGGTCGCTGGCCGACATCCTGGTGCCAGAACCCGACTCGCCTGTCCCGGCCGCGATCGTCGACCGCCTGCTGGCGGCCATCGCCTATGACGACCGGCTCCCGCAGGCTCACCCGGCCGGCATCGGGGCCGATGGCACCTGGCGACTGGGCAATGCCCACGGAAGCTGGCACCAGGACAACCCGGCCCACATCGGCGCGAGCGCGAGAGAACGGGCCCGGCAGGAGCGGCTGCGCGAGCTGACGCGGGAGATCGACGCGATCGAGCAGACGATCGTCGGCATCGACGCCGACCTGGCGGCGCTGCGGGTCCGGCGGGACGCGGTGGCGGGCGAGCGTGCGGTCCGCCCCGGTCATCGGGCCCTGAATGAGGCGGCGCAGGCGATGACCCGCGCTGACTCCGACCTGGCCGCGGCCGACACCGCCGTCCGGCGCGCGATCGCGACCGTCAAGACCAGAGGCGATGAGGTCACCGTTGAGCTGCGGCGGCTCACCGCGATCGCTTCGGAGCATCGGCTGCCGACTGAAGCCGAGGCGCTCGGCGCTTTGTCCGCTGCGATCGGGCGATTCCAGCAGCAGGCGGAGAACTGGCTGGACGAGATCAGTGCGCTCGTCTCGGCGCGGCAGCTTCTTGCCACACTGGCCGACCGGGCCGATCGCTCAGCCGCCGTGGCCGCTCAGCGCGAAGAAGAAGCCGACGATGCGCGGGCCAGTCATGAGCAACTGGCGGCCAAACTCACCGCGATCGAGGCCACCGTGAGCGCGGACTACCGGGAAGTACTGGCGAAACTTGACGCGACGAGAAAACACCGGGCCGATCGAAACGCGCAGCTGGAGGCGACCCAGGCCGAACTGCTCAAGCTCAGCCAGCGACTGGGCCAGCTCGAAAGCGCACGCGTGGCGGACGCGACCGCCCGTGACACCGCAGTCGCCGACCGGGACGTAGCCGCCACGCGATTCCGGCAGCTAGCCACAGGCGTCTTCGCGGTCGACAGCCGGCTGGCTGCCGGCCAGGGGACGGAGACCGTGCGAGGCGCGCTCGACGCCGCCCGTCAGGTGGCGGCCCTCTGGCCGAACATCCCCTACGAGGCATCCGACCTGGGCAATGCGCTGCATCGCGTGTCGGAGGCGTTCCACACCGCTGCCGGCCAGCTCAGCGCCAGAGCCGACCTGAACCTCGAACCGGACGGCGACGTTCAGGTGTTCACCGCCGTCATCGACGGAGTCAGGGTCGGGGCGGCCGAGCTGCTGAGCCGGCTGAAGGAAGACGCCGACCGCAGCCGCCAGGAGATCACCGAACGCGAGCACGAGCTGTTCGACCGGACGCTGACCGGCGACACCCGCCGACACCTCGCCGATCGAATCCGGCAGGCGAATGACCTCGTCGACCGGATGAACGCCCGGCTTGAACGCGTGCGCACCGCCTCCAAGCTGGCGGTGCGACTGGTCTGGCAGGTCGCGCCCGACCTTCCGGCCGGCACCAAGGCGGCCAGGGACCTGCTGCTCAAGGATCCGGTCCGCCTCACCGAAGCGGACCGGGACGCCCTGCACGTCTTCTTCCGCGAGCGGATCGAGCAGGCCAAGGCCGACAACACGGCGGCCAGCTGGGAGCAGCAGCTCGAGCAGGTCTTCGACTACACCGCCTGGCACCGGTTCGACGTCAAGATCGACCGGTCCAACGGCGCGGGCTGGCAGCTGCTCACCAAGAAGCTGCACGGAGCGCTGTCCGGCGGCGAAAAGGCGATCGCCTTGCACCTGCCGCTGTTCGCCGCCGTCGCCGCGCACTATCAGACCGTGCCGCAGGCGCCGAGGCTGATCTTGCTCGACGAGGTATTCGTCGGCGTGGACACCAGCAACCGGGGCCAAGTGTTCGCCCTGCTGGCGGCGCTGGACCTGGACCTGATGCTGACCTCCGATCACGAATGGTGTACCTACGCCGAACTCGACGGCATCGGCATCCACCAGCTAATCACCGACAGCGACGGCGACGACGCCGTCACGACGGCCAGATTCACCTGGAACGGCCACGATCTCCTCCCCGACGACACCGCCCTTTCCGAACCTAGCCCCGTCTTGCACGACCTCCGAGTTGGCTGGGTGCGTCGAGTCGAGGAGGGTGCCTTGTAGGTGAGTGACCTTCTTGTCATGCTGTGCAGACTCAGATCCCGATCTCGATGCCGGGCTGGAGGCGGCTCGCTCCGGTGCCGACGAGGGAACGCCGGTCGAGGACTTCGTTCCCGGCTGGCCAGAGCGGCTCCTAGTGCGTTACCCGATCCAGTTCACCTGGATGAGGACAACGCGCTCGCCGCGGACATCGGTCAGGTAGACGAGCATCAGCGGGCCCCGCTGGATGGTGCGCAGCCCGGGCGGATCGCCCGTGAACGCCGGGCCGTCCAGGAACACCATCGATTCGCGTACGGCCAGTTCCTGACCGAGCTGCCTGACCGCCCGCACAGCGTCAGGTGGCAGGCCGTCGAGCAGGTCATCGGTGATGCATTCCCAGCGCCACTCAGCCACCCGCGACCTCGTGGTAAGCCGCCTGGACGATCTCGGCCGCTTCCCGGATGGCCCGCTCCCGGATGTCAGCGTCGGGGTCGGCGAGCGCGTGCTCGGCGGCGTGCAGTCGCGCGGCCACCGATGGTCGGCGCTCGATCGCGATCGTGGCACCCCATCGCTGGTAGAAGTGCCGGATCGGGTAGACGCTGTCCTCGTCGCCGGCCTGGCTGAAAGCATCCTGGATTTCCTGGAAGAACTCGGGCAGCCGGGATGGCAAGAGGGCCGCGACAGCTTGCCGCAGCGCGTCGAGTGTCAGCGCGGGCATGGCTATCAGCGGCTCGTCACCTTGTACGTGCTCCGCCGTCATCCGTGATGCCTCCTCTCGCTCCAAGGCAAGAATAACCGTGCGAGGTCTAACCCGCCCCTTGCAAGAGATCGCTCACGGCCGGGCCTCCGGGCCGCTCGGCCGGGACCCTAGAGTCCCCACAGTTTGCCGGGCGGTACGGACCCACGCTGCCACTTCCGGACGCCCCGGGCGGCGCGCTGGGCCTGACCCTGAACGTCAGCCTGGCTCCCACCGAGCGCAGGTCAGCGTGAGGCCGGATGTCGCGGAGAATAGGCGGAGAAGTCGTCGGAACCGGAACAAGACCGCAGATCAGAGCACATATTGGAGATGGCTGTAAAACCGTCGCTGCTGCTGGGTCAGACGAAATGAGCACCTGGCGCTGTGCGAGAGTTCCCCAGGTGATCAGCCCTTTTCCGGTGCCTGGTCGTCCTCATCCAGAGCCTCCTCGATCTGCCGGTTTGACCGCGTCCTCCTGGTTGTCGAGGCAGCCCGCGTACCTCCTCAGCAGCACCTCAACCGAGTTGCCCGCGCGCTTGGCAACCTCCGCCGGAGCGACGCCAGCATTCAACCAGGTGCTGAGCGCGGCATTGCGGAGGTCGTAAGGCCGTCCCGCCAGCGGTGATGCGTACTGCGCCGGGGCAAAGGCCAGTTGACGAGCCTCCGCCAGACCCGCGAGAACGTAGTCGAGCCAAGGATTCCGCCACGCTCATTGCGGAAGATGCGCCCATCGTCAGCGGTGCCGAACTCCTTGATGTGCGCCAGCAGGATGCGCACCAACCAGGGCGGAATGGGAACGACGCGCACGGCGTTGGCGTCGCGTTGCTTGAGCCCTCGCCGGTCGTGGCGCTCGCCGTGGTCGGTCCGCTTCTTCGTAGTGACCGGGAGGCTCTCAGCGAGGACGAGCCGCCCCCATCCCTCTTCGGGGAGATGGCAGTCGATCCCTCGAAGCGCGACGGCCTCAGCGGGACGGATGCCCGCGTAGTAGAGGACAGCGAAGAAGGCGATCAGCCGACGTCCGCGGCCTCTATTCCAAGAGCCCACGTACGACACTGCAATCAGCAGTTCCCGGGCCTGCGCAGGCGTAACGACCACGCGAGGGTCTACGTGGTCCTCGGCCGCGACACGCTTGGTCTTGACCCGCCTCAGCGGGTTCTCTGCCAGCTCCCCCAGCTCGACGGCGTACTCGATGGCGGCGTTCAAGCCGCGGCGGCGGCGGCGGTACGTGTCCCCCGCTGCCGGGCGGCCGTCCAGGGTGATCGTGAGCTGATGAAGGACGCGACGGGTAACCGATGGGTCTGCCAGGTCCGGGAGGAGAAGCGATCGCTGACGCAGCCAACGTAGAGAGACCTCAAGCCCTCCAGGCGGCGCGGCGTTGGAGTTGGCCGGCAGAACGGCCCATAGGAATGCTCTCCTCTGACTTACCTCCTCAGATCCCGGTTGCCTGGCCGATCGCGGCCATCCTCCACCATGGCTATGGTCGCGGTGGCGAGGCTGTCTGCAATCGAGTCTCGCGTCTTGGCTGCCGCGCCGTTCCAGCGGACGATAACGTACGCCTTACAGAAGTCGAACCAGCTCCGTGCAGCCTTGATCTGGAGCACGGAGTCCGACAGCCCGGTGGCGATGTCGAATGCTTCTCCCCTGCCCATCGCCTGCATCAGGTCAGACCGGAATCCGTCCGCCAGGGCAAACGTGGCGAACTTCAACGTGAATACGCCTCCAGCAACAACCCAGCGAACCATGTACGGCCTAATCTTGCTGTTGGCCTTGCCGATCTTCCATGGCCGCCGCACGTCTCGCGTGGTGCCCTTGCTGCCAGGTGTTCCACGACGGCGCGCAACAGGCGACTCCGGGGCAGGTGTCATGCGGCGCCCTCTTCGAGACCGGAAGCCAGCGATCCAACTCAGAGCGTCGAATCCGTACGGCGCCGTTGGGCAGCTTGATTGACCGTGGTCCCTTGTGGAGCTGGCGCCATCTGTAGAACGTGGCGCGGGGAACACCGATCTCGGCGATTACCCTCGGAGATTGTGAGCAGTTGGTTCTTAGGCCGCTCTGTCATGTTGCTGCCTTCCCAGCGGGGAACTCGTCCCAGGTGCGACCGTCGAGTTCACGGCCGCCCGCCTTCGGGGTGATGCCGCCGACTTGCACCGTTGACTGCACCAACTGGAGTGGCGGCTCGACGCGGGGCGGCTTGATCTTGATGATCTCTGCATGCCGTTGTCTGGTGAGGGCTCCCGAGCGCATGTGGAGCTGATCGAGGGCCGTGCGCGGCTGCCCCGGATGCCGGTCAGCAGTTACCTGCGGGACCGGATGCTGGGTGACATCAGCCCGCTGACCTGCCGCAGTTACGCCCACGACCTGCTTCGGTGGTTCCGGGTGTTGTGGGCGGTCGACGTCGGCTGGGAACAGGCCACCGAGGCGGAGGTGGCGGCGCTGGTTGGCTGGCTGGCTGCGGTCGGCACCGAATCCGCAGCGGGAGCGGCGCCGGGAGAGTGGCTATCCGGCTGGGTCGGTGAACCCGAAGACCGGCAAACCGGTCCCGGCCGCTGGGTACGCGCCCGCGACGATCGCGCACAACCTGTCGGTGGTGCATGAGTTCTACGCCTTTCACCTGCACTTCGGCCGCGGCCCGGCGGTCAACCCGGTGCCGGGGAGCCGGGCCCGCCGGGCGGCATTGGCGCATGTCTCGCCGCTGGAGCGGCCCCGGCCCCACCGACGGGGGCGGCTGCGGCCGAAGGTGCCCGCCCGGCAGCCGCGGGCGATTCCCGATCCGCAGTGGGACGAACTGTTCGCCCAGATGGGCTGCGCCCGCGACCAGGCCTTGCTGGCCTGCTACGTCAGCTCCGGGACCCGTGCGTCCGAGTTGCTCGGGGTGCGGCTGGCCGACGTGGACTGGCACGGCGGCAAGCTGTGGGTGGTGTCCAAGGGCACCCGGCTGCGGCAGCCGGTGCCAGTCTCGCCGGAGGCCCTGGCCTACCTAGCCGCATACCTGGACGAGGCTGGCCTGCCGGACGACGGCGTCCCGGTCTGGCGCACCCGCCGGGGCCAGCCGCGGCCACTGACCTACTGGGCGACCCGCCGCATCATCCAGCGCGCCGCGGAGCGGCTGGGGATGAACTGGACGCTGCATGACCTGCGGCATACCGCAGCCACTCGGATGGCGCGTGATCCGGCGCTGACGCTGCCCGAGGTGCAGACGATCTTGCGTCACGCGCATGTCACGACCACCGCCCTGTATACCGTGGCCGGGCTGGATGATCTGATCGACAAGCTGGCCGAGCACTATCAGCGGCCAGCCAAGCCAGCCCGCTGGTCGGCCCGGTATGACGCTGACGATGTGACGGCGGTGTTCGGTGACCGATAGCGTGGCCGGGCCGAGCATGCGGGCGCACCTGACGTCCAACCGCATCCGCCGCCATCAGCTCGAACCCGAGCAATCCCGGCTGGCCGATGGTGCACAGCCGAAGCTCACAGCGGCTGAACCGCCAGTGCCGGAGAAACCGCCGCGCCCCTTCGGCGATCTGGCTACGGCGTCCGCCGCGCAGATCGCGGACTTGGCCGCCGAGCACTTCAGCGTCGAGCGCAACGGCAGAGCCCTCAACCGGCATGGCATGCTTTGGCTGCTGGAGCGCCTGGAGGAGTTTCCCGGCCGAACCTGGCAGCAGCGCTGGGAAGCGGCCGGCCTCAACGGCCCAGGCCATCCGGTGGAAAGCCTTGCTGGAGACGACCGGCAACGGCGGACCCGGTTCAACGCCGCGGCGCAGCACGCCTACTGCATGCGCCTGATCCGGCCCTCGTTGGCGGCGTTCAACGCAACCCGGCTGTTCCGCTATGCCGACCGGTTCCGCCGTGTCGCCGGGGACCCGCTGCTGGAGGAATTCTGCGAGCGGCTGGAGCGCCAGCCGGTGGCCACCGACCGCAGGCTGAAGGCAATGCTGGACATCTGCACGATGCTGACCGTCTACGGGATCGACTTGGGCGGTCTCACGGCCGAGGCCGTCGTGCATTATGCCGAGCAGACTCCTGGCTTCACCGCGGCGGCCACGGCCTGGCCGGTGCTGCACGACATGGGCCGGTTCCCGGCCTGGGTGCCGCGCACGCTGCAAGACGCCAGGGTCAGGGGGCAGCAGCCGGTCGAGGCGCTGGTTGACCGGCACCGGCTGCGCAACCCCGAGGTCCGCGAGCTGCTCGTCGACTACCTGCGCCGGCGCTCGGTCGAGGTGGACTACTCCACCCTCGATAACCTCGTGCGCAACCTGGTGCAGTACTTCTGGAAGGTCGTCGAGGACGTCAATCCCGGCCAGGCTGACCTGCGCCTGGATGAACAGACCGTGCAGGAGTGGAAGCAGCGCCTGCTGGTCCGCTCCGACGGCAAGCCCCGGGTGAACATTGAAGGCCCGTTCCTGACCGTCCGTGCTTTCTATCTCGACCTGCAAACCTGGGCGGCCGCCGAACCCGAACGCTGGGGCCAATGGGTGGCACCCTGCCCCATCCGCGACACCGACCTGCGCTGGTTCAACCAGCGCAGACGGCGGATCGCTGAGCGCATGGCCAACAGGACCCGCGAGCGGCAAACCCTGCTCCCGCTGCTGTCGGAGCAAGTCACCAGCGAGTGGCAGCGGCTGCGCGCCTTGCTGGACGCTGCCCGACGGGTCAGTCTCGGCGACACCTTCACCCTCGAGGGTGTCACCTGGCAGCGGACCGCCACCCAGTATGACCGGCAGCAAGCGGGCCGTCCCGGCGAGGCAATACGGGTGCTCAACCGCAGGACCGGGGAATTGGTGCGCCTGTCGCAGGCGGAGCGGCTGGCGTTCTGGCAGTGGGCGATCGTAGAGACGCTGCGCCTGGCTGGGCTGCGCCGCGAGGAACTGGTCGAGCTGACCCACCTGAGCGTCCGGCAGTATCAGCGGCCGAACGGTGAGGTTGTCGCGCTGCTGGTGGTCAGCCCGTCCAAGAGCGACCGCGAGCGGCTCATCCCCATGTCCGGCGAGCTGTTCCACATCATCGCGCAGGTGATCCGGCGCCATATCACCGAGCACGGGACGGTCCCGGTCTGCCCGCGCTACGACCAGGCTGAGCGGGCCTGGTGTGAACCACTGCCCTACCTGTTCCAGCGCTTGCAAAGCGGATGCCCGCGGGCCATGTCCATGGCCATGGTCCGTGACCTGGTCCGGCGCGCCGCCCAAGCCCTCGTCCCGGCGCACCCCGAATTCGCTGGCATCCGGTTCTCGCCCCATGATTTCCGCAGGCTGTTCGCCACCGACCTGGTGAACAACGGCCTGCCCATCCACATCGGCGCCGCTCTGATGGGGCACTTGAACGTCCAGACCACGCGCGGGTACGTCGCGGTCTTCGACGAGGACATAGTCCGCCACTACCAGGAGTTCCTCGACCGGCGCCGGGCCCAGCGCCCGGCTAGCGAGTACCGCGCACCCACCGAGACGGAGATGGCCGAATTCGAGGAGCATTTCGACAAGCGCCGGGTCGAGCTCGGCTCCTGCGGCCGCCCCTACGGAACGGCCTGCCAGCACGAGCACGACCCGTTGACCGAACCAACTGAGGATGCGTCTCGCTCCGCCCAAGGTCAACGGATAGTGACGTTGCGGCTAGTCCGGGACCGTTTTGGCCTTGCCGGTTACTACGGGTGGTGGCGTGGATCTGGTGTCATCACGTGTCGCCGAAGTACGGCGGCTTGCGGAGGTACGGATGCCAGAGCACAGCACGACGATCCGGGACATGGCGGCGCTTGCGGTAGGCCGTGCGGGCGGGGTGAAGGAGACCGGCGACCCGCTGATGCCGTTCCGGCTTGTTGACGGGCAGGGCGCCGAGGTCCCCGCGGTTAGCGAGTTCCTGCACCACATGCTCGCCGACGATGCCAGCCCGGCGTCGCTGAGGACGTATGCGTATGAGCTGCTGGCGTGGTTCCGTTTCCTGGACGCGGTCATGATTCCCTGGGATCTCGCTGGCCGGGTGGAGGCTCGTGACTTCGCTTTGTGGCTGAAGACTGCCAGGAAGCCGGAGCGGCAGCGCCGTCCTGACGCCCCGGCTCCGGGTTCGGTGAACCCGGTCACGGGGAAGGCGACGCCGGGCGAGAACTACGCGGCCCGGACCCGCCGGCATGCCCGGGCGGTGATCCGGTCGTTTTACGAGTATCACCGGGAGATGCACGGCCGGCCGCTGGTCAACCCGTTCCCGCAGGCCAAAGGCGCGGAGGACGGCCGGCTGAATGCCCACCATAACCCGATGCAGCCGTTCCGGCAGCCCGCGCGGCGGGCCGCCTACCAGCCGAAAGAGC
>WNGK01003725.1_pt1 | contig 16450 bp, 15 predicted proteins | sample 5400601 | NCBI WGS metagenome assembly WNGK01 (sample SAMN13153376, study PRJNA577476) | soil metagenome | isolation source: 60 cm soil or saprolite under Garry oak tree replicate 1 | place: USA:California | collected 2016-06-15
TTTCTTCAGAGCAATTTTTGAAGCGCTGTACCGATCAATTCGACCGGTTGTATCTCGAAGGCGCAGCCAATGCGCGGGTCATGGCGATCTCCATTCACCCCTACATTACCGGCGTTCCCCATCGCATCAAATATCTGGAGGCGCTGCTCGACTATGTCATAGGCCATGACGGCGTCGCCCTGATGACCGCGAGCGAGATCGGCGACTGGTACAGAGCGGAGGTGTCGAAATCATAATCCAGACGGGAGGCTGCGCATGGTCAACGCCGAGATCATCTGACGCGACTCATCCAACCGCCTCCACTGGCGCGTGCCTGGGGCCGGCGGCTGTTCCAAAAACCCGTTCGAAACCGGCCAGAAACGCCTCCAGCGCGTCCTTGATCATCTGTTCCTTGTCCTCGAGCACGGGAGATTCGTAGATGTATTTGCGAACCCCGTAGTAAAAGATTCCGCTGTGAAACACCCATGCCATTTCAAGTTCGGACGCGGTCGGTTTGGTTTGCACCGGTAGCCCCGCTTCATGCCGGCATTCCCGGATGATGCGCGTCAGGATTTTGTCCTGCACCACGCCAACATACCACCGGTTGATGTCGAGGCCTTTCAGGCCAGAATAGAGATAGATGCGAAGCCATTTGCGGGTGAAGATGACATTGGTATACGCGTTGTAGAATTCCTGCAGCCGATCGCGGATCGGCCGGGTGCGGTCGGTAAGCAGCTTCTCCCAGCCCGTATCGAGCGGCTCGAGATAAACCGTCCGATAGACCTCCTTGATCAGGTCGTCCTTGCTTGGAAAGTAACGATACAGCAGCGGCTGGGTGACGCCGAGCCGGCGCGCCAGATCGCGCGTGCCTCCCCCAAATCCCTCCTCGGAGAAAAATTCAGTCGCCTTGGCAACGAACTCCTTGCGGCGATCGTCCGGCGACAGCCGCTTCTGCTTGACGCGAGCACGCTTGGGCGATGCTTTCCTGGTCATGACTTCGGCGTCACTGAAACGTCGTCAGGCGGGAGAAACCGGCCGTAACCGCCGCGGGCAAACAGCAGCGGCTCTCGCCGGTTGTACGCATAGGCCTCGACCGCCCCTAAGAAAATGATGTGGTCGCCACCGTAATATCGATAGGCGGCGCGGCACTGAAAATTCGCGACGCTGTCGGCCAAGATCGGCGCGTTCCCGAGGCCTGGCGTCCATTCAACTCCGGCAAACCTGTCTTCCGAAGATTTTGCGAATTTGGTCGCAAGCGCTTGCTGCGACTCGCCAAGCACATTGACCGCGAAGTGGCTGGCGTTCTGGAAGATGCTCAACCCCTGCGAAAACATCCCCAAACTCCAGAGCACCAGCGGTGGGTTCAGCGACACCGAGGCGAACGAATTACAGGTCAGCCCGTAGGGCTTGCCGTCAGCCGCGACGGCGGTGATGATAGTGACACCCGTGGCGTAAGTGCCAAGCGCATTGCGAAAATCCCTGGGATCGATTGGCGAACTGTCGCTGGCCAGTTCGTTGGCCGGATCCAGGTGGCTCGGATGCTTTGGCGCGTCAGTCATTCGCCGGCCTCAGAGCGTCAGGTTTTCGGATGGCAGGCCAAGCACAACGCGGCCGTAATTGGTGCCAGCCGCATCGAAATTGAACGCAATGTGCGAATTGATGGCGTGGGCATCGCGAAACTGCCGCTGCAGGGCTCCTGACGTGAACAATCCCCGCGCGCCGCTCGCCGAGAACAATAGCGACACGGCTTCCGTGCAGAGATTGACGGAATAGGCTCCATCGCGCCGCATCCTGGTCTTGGCGGCGATATCCGGAACATAGCCGCGCCTGGCGTCGGCCATCGCCTCAATGCATGTCGAGCGCATGATCAGCCGGGCCGCGTCGATCTTCGCGGAAGCCTCGGCAATCTTGATCTGCGTGCTCTGGAGATCGGCCAATTTGGCGCGATTGTAGGTCGATGCGCGATGCCGCGCGAGATCGACATAATCGTCCAGACAGGCCTGCGCGTTTCCGAGCGCCACACCGGAAAGCACATACGGAAACAGCGAGAACACCGGCAGCGCAAAAAGTGCATTTGGATTGGCAGCGCTCCCCGGCGTCGGGCCACCGTCGAGATCGCTCACCGCCAGCGTCATCGCCTCGGCCACAAACGCGTCGCTGACTTCGACATCGTTTGATCCGGTTCCGCGCAATCCACTCGCGTTCCAGGTGTCGGTGATTTTGTAGTCGCTTTTGTTGAGCAGAAAGATCCGATATTCGATGCCGTCCGCTTCATCATCGGACGAAACAACGCTGGCCAGCATATTCCATTCGCTGGCATCTACCCCGGACGAAAATGGCCAACTGCCGCTTAGCACGTATCCGCCATCGACTTTCCTGGCGCGGCCGGCCGGAAAAATGAAAGAGGATGCAATCAGAGCGTTGGCGTCCTTGTTCCAGACCAGATCCTGAGCTCGCTGGTCGAACATGCCCAGCATCCAGTGGTGGCTCGCGAGATTGGCAAAATTCCAGGCTACAGAGGCGTCGGCCTGGCCTAGCGCATCGGCACAATCGACCAAGGCCACGTAATCGAATTCGGAGCCCCCCACTCGCTTCGGCTGCACGATCCTGAACAAGCCGGAATCATGCAAATCACGTTCGGTCTCCGGTGGCAGACGCCGCAATTCTTCGGTGCTGGAAGCCCGCTCGCGCAATTGTGGAATGAGCGCTTTGGCGCGTCCGATCATGGCCGCATAGGCGACGTCGTCGCCATCCGGCCCCGCGGACGGGCTTACGTTTGGCTTCTGGCCAGCACCTGCCATGTGCGTTCCTCGCTCGCCCCCTTGTTGTGGTCTTCATGCGGACCAGGCTGTCTTCGTGTTTATCGCCTGATTACTAATTGTTCAAGACGCGACTCGATCCTTGGGGCGCGCCGGCACGGCAAAGCGGCGCACCGTCACAATGGAAAGATCGTTTGAGTCCCCTGGGCTAACCACCCCCTCAATCTGCCGGGAGAGCCCGTTTGAGCCGCCTCTCGCTGTCGCGCAGTGTCGCCGTATCGAGCTTTCCTTCGCTGAAGGCCTCAGACGCGCACGCAAAGATGCGATAGAATTGCGAACCATCGAAAGCGACAAGCAGCAGATCGACGCTTGCGTTGAGCGCCTCCACGACGGCCGTGCAGATGTTGTGGTTATAGATCGCGCCCATCACCAGATCGTCGGTAATAATCACGCCCTGGTAGTTCCATTTCTGGCGAATGATTCCGCTGACGACAGGTTTGGAATGCGATGCCGGGCGATCCGGATCGACCGCCGTCAGCGTGACATGCCCCATCATCAGTTGTGCTTTCGAGCCCGCCAAAACATCCCGGAAGGGGCGCCAGTCGGAGGCCTCAAGCACCGCCAACGGAGTGTCTAAATCGGCGCTGAAATGATGCGTATCAGCCCGCACGCGGCCCAATCCCGGGAAGTGCTTCACGGTCGCGCCAACATCGAATGCGTCGAGGCCGCGCACATAAGCCAGACCAATATCGGCTACCGCGGCCGGGTCACCGGATATCGCACGCTGATTGATGAGGGTGTTGAAGTCAAATCGATTGCGGCTTGCCTCGGGCCGCAGGTCCAGGACCGGTGCAAAGTCATGATTCACGCCAAGCGCCGCCAGTTCCTGTCCGTGAGTACGCCCGAAGTCTTCCGCTCTCTTGGCCCGAATGTTCGGCGGCAGGTCCGCCAAGGTGGATAGCGCGGGCAGTGCCGTCAACGGCGGCGACAAATGGGACACGATGCCACCCTCCTGATCGGCAGCGACAATCAAGGGCGGCAGACCGGCGATCCGCCGCCTGTCCTGAAGCGCGGCAATCTCGGACTTCAGCGCCTCCACCGTTCGGCCCGCGATATTGTGGCGGGCAATATAGACACCTCCGATCAGGCCTTTTTCGACTAACGGCACGACCTCGTCGAACGACGAATAACCCACGACGAAATGCTGCCCCAGAATGTGCGCCCGCGCGACGTCAGTTTGCAGGACATTTCGTTTGCGAAACTCGAACGAAGCATGGGCGTAAAGTATCGACAATGATGGAAGGCACCACAACAAGATCAGCAATCGTTTCGCGACACCTCGTCGGTTCCAGTAACCCTGCTTGATCAGGACAATGAAAACTACAACGCTCGTCATGCAGAGAACAGCCGCTCCCAAGCCGCGCAGCAAAATCAGATAGGGTTCGTTGATGTTGATGCCAGCGAAAATGAAAACCAGACCGAAGAACCAAATCGAAATGATGCCAAGGGATCTTATCATCTGACCGAACGATCATGGGTGCTTGCGCGAGGAGCCCGCGGATCAGTCGCCCGTATCAAACTTGTTTGTCCAATGCCAGCGCATAGCAGCATCTGCACAATATCTGCATGAAACTCCTGATATTCGTCGAAGCTCCTCGCCAATAACTGCACAGCACCGATTTCATCGTCATCACAGCAGCCACCCTCGGGTGCCCCTTATCGACCCAACCAGCAACCGGGGCTGGTGACTTGGCGATAGCCGTCCCGGGAAATGGCCGGTCGCAAAACTGCTTGACCGGACGACGCTACTTGATGATTGCTTGTGGCCTGATCGCCAATTGCCGCAAGGTGCGGCCGTCGGCAAATCGGATCGAGCAGGCAGGAGCGAACCCTCATGGACAAGACGGTTGGAATGGTCGGGCTTGGCATCATGGGGAGCGCGATCGCCCGCAATCTTGTCGATCGCGGGTGGCGCGTGATCGGCTTCGATATTGACGCCGCGCGACGGGCCGAACTCGCGCTCGCCAACGTCACAATTGTCGACAATGTCGGCGAGGTCGCGCGCGATGCGCCCGTCATCATGACGAGCCTTCCTAATCCTGCAGCCGTCGAGGCTGTCGCGCAAGCAATCGCCAATTCCGGTCAGTCCCCGCGGGTTGTGGTCGAACTCTCTACGCTCGCCATCGCTGACAAACTTCGCTTCGAGAGCATCCTGAAAAAATCCGGTCACATCGCGCTGGACTGTCCGCTGAGCGGAACCGGCGCACAGGCCAAGAATCGCGATCTTGTCGTCTATGCCAGCGGCGATCGCGATTCCATTGCCCGATGCGCGGGGCTGTTCTCCGACTTCGCCAAGCAGAGCGCGGATCTTGGCGCATTCGGCAATGGTAGCCGGATGAAATTTGTCGCCAATCATCTGGTCGCCATTCACAACGTCGCCACCGCCGAGGCGATGATCCTGGCAGAACGCGCCGGGCTCGATCCGAAAATGGTGGTCGAGATGGTCGGCCCGGGCGCCGGCGGCTCGCGGATGTTTCAGATGCGCGCGCCGATGATGGTCGAAGGCGTCTATGAGCCTGCGACCATGAAGGTCTCGACCTGGAAAAAGGACATGGCGATCATCGCTGAGTTTGCCGACGATATCGGCTGCGCGACCCCGCTGTTTACGCTGACCCAGCCCGTCTACACCGAGGCGATGGCCATGGGGCTGGGTGACCAGGACACGGCGGCGGTGTTCGAAGTGTTGAAGAAGAACATCATCACCGATCCCAAACCCGGCGCTCGGAATCGGGAATAGCATTCCTGCATCGGGGTTCAAGCGATCGCCGAACCACGAGACGACTATGCGGGGGTGATCGAAGATGCGCGCTCGGAATACCGCACTGCATCAAAGGTAGCGGGTCGATCTATCCCTGTTCGGGCTGCCAAAATTTCCGGCAGGCCAGATCGATGGCGTGGTTATCACTTGATCATTTATCACTTCCGTCCGATAAATCGCTCAAGGAATAAAAACAACAGCGGATATTCAATCGCAGCGTTACGGGGAGGATCCAATGTCGATATCGCGACGACAATTTGTCTCAAGCGTTGCCGGCGCAGGTATTGCCAGCATGGCGGCGCCCCATCTCGTCTTTGCCCAGAATAGCGGACCGGTCCGCGTCGGTCTGCTGGCGGCCAAGACCGGACCGCTGGCCTCCGGCGGCATCGACATGGAACTTGCCGCGACGATGTTTCTGAAGGAACGCGACAACACGCTCGCGGGCCGCAAGGTCGAGTTGATTGTCGCAGACACGGCCGGCGTTCCGGCAACTGCGCGCACCAAGGCGCAGGAGCTGGTTGAAAAGAACAATATCCATTGCATCATCGGCCCGCTCGCCGCCTTCGAGGCGCTGGCGATCGCCGACTATCTCACGGAAAAGGAGATACCCACCATCGGCGTCGCCGCCGCGGAGGACATGACGCAGCGGCACCCAAGTCCATGGTTTGTGCGCGCGACATCAACGTCGGCGCAATGCGCCTACCCGCTGGCAGATTATTCCGCCAAGGAACTGAAATACAAGAAAATCGTAACCATCGCCGACGACTTTGCCTACGGGCACGAAATGTGCGCCGGTTTCCAGCGCGCGTTCGAGGACAATGGCGGCAGGATCATTCAAAAGATCTTCACGCCGCTGGCGACACCGGATTACGGCAGTTATGTCGCGCAGGTGAAGAGCGCGGATGCGATCTTCCTTGGCACCGCCGGCTCGAACGGATTCCGCTTCCTTCGCCAATTTATCGAATATGGTCTGAAGGACAAGATGGCCGTGATCGGTGGCATGACGGCGCTCGATGAATCCGTACTTCGCAATATGGGCGACGAGGCGCTGGGGATTGTGACCACCAGCTGGTACTCCGCAGAACTGGACAATCCGCTCAACAAGGCGTTCGCGGAGGCGTTCCGCAAGCAGTTCAAATACGATCCCGGCTATTATGCCGGCGGCACCTACGTTTCTGGCCAAGTCCTGGAAGCCGGGCTGAAAGCCGCGAGGGCAAATGCGGAGGACAAGAAAGCGCTGATGACCGGGATCCGCGGCAGCAACGCGGAGACGGTGCGCGGTGTTGTTAAATTCGACGAGTTCGGCAACGCCGTCGGCGATGTCTATATTCGCAAAGTTGCACGAAAAGATGGACGGCTGGTCAATTCCGTCATCAAGACCTACCCCGACGTCACCCAGTTCTGGACCTATGACAAGACCGCCTTCCTGAAGAATCCGGTCTATTCCCGCGACTATCCGCCGGCAAAAAACCTGGAACAATAAATCTGCTTGCGTTGCGCGGCGACGATCCCGCAGCTTTCCGGACAAGATCGGCAGACGATGCAGTTTTGGATCATCCAGGGTCTCAACAGCCTGTCGCTTGGTGGTCTGTTGTTTCTGCTCTCGTCGGGGTTCTCGCTGATCTTCGGCCTGATGCGGCTGGCAAATCTGACGCACGGCGCCTTCTTCATGCTCGGCACCTATTTCGGAGCGACGGCGCTGCGTTCCTTCGATGGCTTGAATATCTGGGTGACCGCGCTCGGCGCCGGAATTGCCGTTGCAGCAATCGGCGGTCTTTTCGAACGGCTGGTGCTGACCCGACTGAAGACCAATCCGCTCGGACAGGTGCTGGTTACCCTCGGCATGTCATTCATTATTTCGGACGCGTGCCTGGTGCTGTGGGGAGGCGATTCGATCCCGGTGCCGACGCCGCAGAACCTGCAATCGCCAACACGGGTGTTTGGTTTTGTGTTTCCAACCTATCGGCTGGTGCTGGTGGGATGCGCCATTGGGGCTGCCATCGCGCTGTATTTCCTGCTGGAGCGGACGCGCCTCGGCGCCATGATCCGCGCCGGCGTCGACGACAGCCAGATGGCGCGCGCGGTCGGAATCCCCGTCTCCAATTTGTTCACCATTGTGTTTTGCCTGGGCGCCGGCATCGCCGGCGCCGGCGGCGTGCTGGGCGGACCGATCTTATCCGCCTATCCGGGGCTGGATGCCGACATGCTTCCGCTGGCGCTGATCGTCGTGATTTTGGGAGGGATTGGCAGCCTGCTGGGTGCGCTTATCGGCAGCTTCATCATCGGCTTCATCTATACATTCGGGACGGCGCTGTTTCCGGAGTTAGCCTACGTCATCCTGTTCCTGCCGATGATCTTCGTCATTGCGTTTCGGCCGCAAGGCCTGTTCGGGCGTGTCGGCGCATGAAGTGGATCGGCGTTGCGTTGCTTGCCGCATCGTTTCTCCTGCCGCCCTTTTTGGCAGGCGATTTCTACATCAACCTCGCCAGCCAGATCCTGATCGCAGCGATCTTCGCGCTCAGCCTGAACCTGCTGGTGGGTTTTGGCGGAATGACGTCACTCGGGCACGCGTCATATCTCGGCGTCGCCGCCTACATCTCCGCGCTGCTGACAAGCCGATACGGATTGGGGCATGGGACGGGCGCCATCGTCTCGGTCGCAGGCACGACCGTGATGGCAGCCTTCTTCGGCGTCATCGCGCTTCGTGCGACCGGCCTGGGCTTTCTCATGATCACGCTGGCTTTATCGCAGGTGCTGTGGGGACTCGCCTATCGCATGTCCAACGTGACCAACGGCGACAATGGAATAGCCGGACTGACCCGGCCGATGCCGTTTGGCATTTCGCTCGACAGCGCGGCGTCGTTTTACTGGTTCGCGCTGGTGGTGGCGACGTTAGCCTTCCTCATGATGGCGACTTTTGTGTCGTCGTCGTTCGGATCGTCATTGAAGGGCGTGCGCGACCAGCCGCGCCGGATGGCGGCGCTGGGCTTCAATCCCTGGATGATCCGGTGGATCACCTTCGTCTATGCCGGCTTTTGGGGCGGCGTATCCGGATTGCTTTATGTCTATTACAATAAATACATCCACCCGACCTCGCTTTCTACCACGAGTTCGGCAGAAGCCTTGCTCGGCGTGATTGCGGGGGGCTCGGGAACGCTCGGCGGTCCGGTTGTCGGCGCGGCACTTGTGCTGCTGCTGAAGAACTACGCCTCGGCTTATATCGAGCGATGGAACATGCTGCTGGGTCTGGTGTTCCTGTTCATCGTTCTGATGATGCCGACAGGAATCGTCCCCGGTGTAAGCAGACTGCTGACGGGATTGCGCGGGGGATCGCGATGACCCCACTGACATCCGGTTACGCCCTTGAGGTGACCGACCTGACCAAGGCGTTTGGCGGCCTGGTCGTAACGCAAGGTATATCACTGGCGATACGGCCGGGCGAGCGCCGCCTGATCATCGGTCCGAATGGCGCCGGCAAGACCACGCTGTTCAACCAGATCAACGGCGACATGCGGCCGAGTTCGGGACAGATCAAGCTGTTCGGCACCGACGTCACGTATTTCGCACCTTACAAGCGCGCGCATTTCGGACTGTCGCGAACCTACCAGATCATTACCCTGTTCACCGGCGACACGCTCGAACACAACGTCACGCTCGGCCTGCTCGGCTTGCTGCCGTCGCGCTGGCAGATGTGGCGGCCGTTGTCGTCTTACGGCGACCTCGCAACCGAGGCCCGCCGCGTCCTCGATACGGTCGGACTCTTGCATTTGGCGGCGCATCCGGTGTCCGATATTGCCTATGGCGAAAAGCGTCGGGTTGAGCTTGCCATGGCGCTTGCGCAAAAGCCGCGCGTGCTGTTGCTGGACGAACCGCTGGCGGGCCTTTCGAACACCGAGCGATCGACCGTGAAGTCACTGATTGCATCGATCCCGCGGGAGACCACCGTGATCATGATCGAACATGATATGGACACCGCCCTCGACCTTGCAGAGACCGTGACGCTGCTGAATTACGGCCGCGTGATCGTCGATGGCGACCGTGATGCCGTGATCGCGGACGAGCGAACGCGTGAGGTGTATCTTGGCGTGTGATGCACTCAGTCTGGCTAATGTGCATGCATTTTATGGCGACAGCCACATCTTGCACGGCGTCAGCTTTTCGCTGCAGCCGGGCGGCGTGCTGGCGCTGCTGGGACGCAATGGTGCGGGGAAAACCACCTGCATCTCGGCCATCATCGGTTTTTTGAAACCCCGGGACGGAGAAATCAGGCTGTTTGGTGAGTCAATCGAAGGACTCAGCCCCGAACGCATCTCGCGTCTCGGGATCGGTCTCGTACCCCAGGGACGCCGTGTGTTTCCGTCGCTTACGGTGCGGGAAAACCTTGCTGTGGCGCAGCAGCGCGAAAGCACGGCCGGCACACCATGGAATGTCGACCGGATCTACACCCTGTTTCCGCGACTACGCGAACGCTACGCGCAATATGCCGGCACGCTCTCCGGCGGCGAACAGCAGATGCTTGCGATCGGGCGCGCGCTGATGGGCAATCCACGGGTGCTTCTGCTCGATGAGCCGTCGGAAGGCCTTGCGCCCCTGATCGTCGCCGAAGTCGGCCGCACCATCAGACGATTGAAGGAGGAAGGGCAATCCATCGTTCTCGTCGAACAAAATATCCAGCTCGCGCTCGACGTTGCGGATCAGGCGGTCATCCTCAACACCGGACGCTGCGTGTTCGCCGGCAACGCCAGCGATATTATGAACAATGAAGAGCTGATCGCCCAAAATCTCGGTGTCGTTCATGCTCACTAGGCGAAGCAAACGATGACAAATCTGGCAATCCACTCTCTGAAGGAGGTCACGCAATGAAAATTGGCGTATGCGGAACTGGACGAATGGGATCATCGATCGCTCAGCGGTTGATGTCGGTCGGACACGAAGTCGGTGTCTGGAATCGCAATTCAGCAAAGACAAAGCTCCTGACCGATGCCGGGGCAAAGCTGTTTGCATCCCCCGAGGCACTCGTTGACGACTGCGAAGTCGTCGTCGTGATGCTGCTGAATGACGCGGCAACCGAGGCGGTTTATCGCGGGCTGAACGGGATCTTGAAATCCAAACTCGCCGGCAAGCTCGTGATCGATATGAGCACGATCCGCCCGGATACGATGAAATCGAACGGCGCTGCGGTGTTGCAGCAAGGTGCTGCCTTTGTCGAATCTCCAGTGGGCGGCAGCACCGTGCCGGCGAAGGAAGGCAAGCTGTTCGGTCTTGTGGGGGGTACGAAAGCGGATGTCACCCGGGCAATGCCGCTTCTCGAGCAAATGTGCCGCCGCATCGAACATGTTGGAGAACTCGGTTCGGGCTCGATGATGAAACTTGCGGTCAATTTGCCGCTGCTGGTCTACTGGCAGGCGCTTGGCGAGGCTCTGACCATCTGCAAGCCGCTCAATCTTCCTGCCGACCGGCTGATCGACATTTTGTCCGACACCGCCGGCACGCCGACCGCCATGAAAGGACGCGGCGCGGTTATCGCCAAAGTGTTGGGCGGAGCGCCGCTCGGCGAAACCGCGTTCGGCCTCAACGCCGCGAAAAAGGACCTCGCCACCGCGGTTCAGTTCGGCGCCTCAATTCATGCCGAGCTTCCCGTCACGGCAAGCGCGCTGGCCTGCTATGAGGAAGCCGAAGCTGCGGGCCTTGGCGACGCCGACGCAACCGCGGTTTCGACCCGCTGGGCCCAGCGCAAGGGCAAGTCGTAGTCGCCTCAATCTATCGTCCAACCCCGAACTGTCACCCTGAGCAAGCGAGCATTTCAATGATCGATCGCAAGAATCGCTATGGCCGGACCGCCGCACGTATCCACGACGCCGACGGCCTCGCCCGCCGCCCGTCGTCTGTCACGATCGATATCCACGCCCACATCGTGGTTCCCCAGGCTGCCAAGCTGGCGCAACCGCATATCGATATCAGCCGGATCCCGCTCGCATATTTCGCGGATGCACCTACCAGGGAAATCAACACGCAACAGGAGAAGGACGTCAGCGAAGTCATGACCACGATCGACCGCCGACTGTTCGATCTCGACAAAATGGGCATCGACATTCAAGTCGTGGCGCCGGCGCCGGGCCAATGTTATTATTCGATCGACCCCAAAATCGCGGAAGCCGCCCATCGCCTCGCCAATGATGGCGTGGTGGAATATTGCACGCGCAAGCCCGACCGGTTCGTCGGGCTCGGCGTCGTAACATTACAGGAGCCGGAAATCGCGGTTCGTGAGCTCGACTACATCATGAACGAGCTGAAACTGAAGGGCGTCGAGATCCTGACCAACGTCGATGGTCGGGAATTATCCGATCCGAAATTCCACCCCTTCTTTGCCAAGGCCGAGCAACTCGGCGCGTTCATCATGATGCATCCGAACGGATTCACCCATGGCGAGCGCCTGACCCATTTCTATTTCAACAATGTCCTCGGCAATCCCCTCGACACGACACTGGCACTTCACAATCTGATCTTCTCGGGAACGCTGGCGCGCTTCCCTGATCTGAAATTGATGGCCGTGCATGGCGGCGGCTATCTTCCCGGCTATTCCGGCCGGATCGATCACGCCTGGGGAGCGCGGCAGGATTCGCATGGCGAACTGCCACTGCCGCCGACGACCTATCTGCGGCAGGTCTATCTCGACACCGTTGTTTTCACCTATCATCAACTGGCATATATGATCGACGTCTTCGGCCCCGACCGCATCGTGATGGGCACCGACTACCCGTTCGACATGGCCGAATATAACCCAATCGGACACGTCGCGGGGGTCAACGGCATGGACGAGGCCACGCTGGCCCAGATCGCAGGCGGCAATGCGGCAAGGGTGCTCGGCCTCGACGTCTGAAAGCGCCCGTCAGTGCGCCGCGACGGCCGCCTTATATCCCGGCTGCTCGAACGGATGCGACGTCGCAAACGCCGGCATGGCAAAGCAGCGTTCGGCGAGACCTGCCACGGCGGGAAAAGCGCCCAGTTCAAGCTTAAGATACTGCGCGCCGACCACCTGGCCGGCGATGCAGATATCGGCGAGGCCCGGTTCGCTGCCCAAGGCAAAGGGAGCCGGCGCGCGGCTCGCGAGCAGCCGTTCATAGGTCGCGAGTCCCTCCGTCGTCCAATGTGTGCCCCAGTCCGCGATCGCCTTGGCATCGGCGCCAAACGCCTTGGCGAGATGATTGCGGACGCGGGGCGTCGTCAGCGGATGAGCATCGGCAATCGTCATCAGCGCCAGCGAGCGCGCATAGGCCCGCTCTTTCGCATCTTGCGGTATCAGCCGCGGTGTGGGCTGAATCTCCTCGAGATATTCGATGATCGCCAGCGACTGAAAAACTGAATGGCCGTCATGAATGAAGGTCGGCACCACACGCTCGGCGTTGACGGCCGCGTAATCCGGCTCGAACTGTTCGCCGGATAGGATGTCGATCGGGATTTCCTCGAACGGCAGTCCCTTGAGCCGAAGGGCAACCCTCACACGAAATGAAGCAATCGACCGCCAAAATCCGTAAATTTTTATGCTCATCGGGAGACCCTTTACCTATCCACTATTCGGCTTTATCGCGCAGAACCAATGGCGGGCTTTCACCCGCTATCCTGGAAAGCCGCAAACAGATCCCGACCAGGTAGCATGTGGTTCTCGTACTTTACCCAAACGAACGCAGGAAAGGATCGGCTCCTGCGACGGCAAGGCCCTGCACATCGGCCGCAAGGCCTCCGCGCACCTGCTTCTTCACCACCTCAAATGCGGGCTGTGAGGCAAGGTCCCGCACGGCAGCAATCGCATTCTCGAGGATCTGTTCCTTGCTCGCAAGAGCGTCGATCAACCCATGTTGGACCAGATCTTGCGGGCTTACGACGCGACTGGACAACGTCATTTGCCTGAGAAGACCCCCAGGCATTTCGTGTTTCATGATCGCGATCGGGCCAGCCGGAAATGGAACTCCCGCGCGCGCTTCCGTCAAACCAAGGCGTAGCGCGTGATCGTCCGCGACCAGCCGATAATCACAACACAGCATCAAAACAAAGCCGCCACCCAGCGCATGTCCATTAACCGCAGCAACCAACGGGCAAGGCAGAGAAAGCAGCGCCCCCGTCATACGCGTGATAGCGAGCACCATACGATGACGCTCCTCGCGGCCATACGAGGCGAAGGCCTTCGTGTCGACGCCGGCGCTAAATGTGTTGCCGGCACCGGTCAGAACGACACCAATTCGCGGCGTCGCGTTGGCAAGGCGCGCGAAGGTCGATTCCAATTCCTCAATCATAGGGAGGTCGAGTGCGTTTACCGGCGGACGCACCAGGCTGACAACAGCAACACCGGTGTGCTCTTCAACCGCAATCATACCTTCCTCGTCTCGAAGCTATGTCTCATTACTCCACCATATTATGCTGCTGCCAGCGCAGCAGATACGCCTGCAATTGCCAAATCACCGCCGAGAGCACCACCCCCACCAGCATCAGCACGATCACCGCGACCATCATCCCTGATGCTTCCGCCCGCGCTTCCGACTCGATGATCAAGCGTCCGATTCCCCGCTCCGCGCCGATGAACTCGCCGACAATGACGCCGATCAGCGCAAAGGAGATCGCGGGTGAAAGCGACGCAAATACCCACGCCATCGTCGAGGGGATCACGACGGTGCGGGTGATCTGCCATTCGCTCGCGCCGAGCAGCCGCGCGACGTTGACAAAGCCTTCGTCGATCGAACGCGCGCCCTCGAATGTATTGAAGAACACCAGGAACACCACCACGATCCACGACGTGACGATTTTCGATGTGTCGCCGATCCCGAACGCCAGCACGATGATCGGCGCCAACGCGATCCTGGGAATGGAGTTCACGGCCGTGATGAAGGGCTGAAAAATAGCGCTGAGCCGATCCGAACGTCCGAGAATCAGCCCGACCACGAAGCCGCTGGACACGCCGGTCACGAAACCGAAGAAAGTATTCTTCAGCGTGATGGCGGTCGCAATCCATAGATTGTTTTCGTTACGAATCATGCACTTGGCGAAATCGCCGCTGAACCAGCCGTTGAACACGCCCATCTTGGACTTGAGGCAGCTCAGGATAAGAAAGTGCTCGAATATCTCTGATGGTTTCGACACGAAATAGGGGTCGAGCAGATCGGGCACCAGCCAGGGCGCCTTGACATGCAGATCGTAGCCCCACTGCCAGATCGAAAGCACGGCAACGCAAATCAGCGCCTGCCAGGCCAATGTACTGGCACGTCGACGCGACGTCCTCATGGCTTGCGGCCTTTGACGAACTCTTCCCCGAGCGAGTGCCAGATATGCTGGAACAGTTCGGCATAGCGCGGCGTCTCGCGCACCTTCACCGCATCGCGCGGCCGGGCAAAGTCCACCTCGAACATATCCTTGATCATGCCGGGCCGCGCCGAAAACAGGATGATACGGTCCGCCAGCGTCAGGGCCTCACCGAGGTCATGCGTCACGAACAAAACTGTTTGCTGTTCGCGCTCCCAGATTCGAAGCAGGACGTCGTGCATATCGATCTTGGTGTGGGTATCGAGCGCACCGAACGGCTCATCCATCAGCAGAATCTGCGGCTCGACCACCAGCGTTCGCATCAGCGCAGCGCGCTGACGCATTCCACCCGACAGGGCCGAGGGGTAAGCCTGTTCGAAGCCCTGTAAGCCCGCCTGCGCCACGCAGGCCGCAATGCGCGCCTTGCGCTCCGCATCCGGAACACCGGAAAGTTGCAAACCATAACCGATGTTGTCGGCGACCGTGCGCCAAGGGAACAGAGTGTCGCGCTGGAAAACATAACCGACGTCATGCGTAGCTTTGCCGGCAACGACCGGTGCACCGTCGATCAGGATCTGACCGCTGCTCGGCTTTATCAGTGTGGCGATCATGTTGAGGATGGTGCTCTTGCCGGAGCCGGACGGACCCAGCAAGGCAACGAATTCACCGCGCCGCACGCTGAACGAGACATCGCGCACCGCCTCGATGGCCGTGCCCGCCAACTGAAACGATTTGCTCACCCTCCTGACGTCGATACGCTGTACATCCGGCGCCCGATGCAGCGGCGTCACGGACATGTCCTGCACTTTCAACCCGGATACGCCTTTCGTGCCGCTTCAACGAAGGTGGGGCTGACGACATCGGCAATGGTGAGCGGCTTGATACCGGTCATTTCCCGAAACCAGACCTTCTCGCCGCGCGCCCAGCCTGGCGCATCGATGCTGGCATCATAGTCGACGACTTTTTGCAGCGCCGTGATCTCGAGGATATTGGCGGCACGCGACGTGCTGCCGACATAGGGCTCGATAGCCTGGTAAATTTCGTCAGGCGAATGCGTCTTGATCCACTGCGTGGCCCGCCACAAGGCGGTGACGAACGCCTGCATCTTGGGCGGGTCCTTGTCGATCGTCGATTGCAGGGTGAAGTGCGAGGTCACCGGAACTTTGCCGCCAATATGCTTGTTCCAGATCGCTTCGTCCGTGCCATCGAACAACAGCGCTCCCCAGCCCTGCTCGGCTGACTCATTCAGCAGCGACAGCGAACTCACGAGAACATCGACCTGCTTGGTCTTCAGCGAGCCCAGCATGGTATCGACGTTGCCTGTTCCGATCCAGGTAACCTTCTGGTCGAGTCCCATTGTCTCCATGTAGTAGGAAGCCCAGACATGGTTGGTGCCCCCCAACGAGGATACCGAGATGATGGGCTTGCGCCCGTCCGGTCTCTTCCAGTCCGTGAGCGCCTGCAGCGTCGTAATGCCCTGGTCCTTAAGATCCTTGCGGATGATGAACATCACCGAGCTGCTGCGCGTATCGACCGGCATCAACACGCGCCCATTGCGGCCGTGATTGCTGAGCTGCATCGGATGGGTGATATCGCCGATGCC
>WNGK01003728.1_pt1 | contig 16447 bp, 17 predicted proteins | sample 5400601 | NCBI WGS metagenome assembly WNGK01 (sample SAMN13153376, study PRJNA577476) | soil metagenome | isolation source: 60 cm soil or saprolite under Garry oak tree replicate 1 | place: USA:California | collected 2016-06-15
CCGGTTCCGCCGAGGGACCGGCCGCGGGCTAGAGGTACTTCCCCATCCCGCCGGCCACGTCGATGCTGGCGCCCGTGATGTAGCCGGCACGGTCGCCCGCCAGGAACGCCACGAGCCCGGCCACCTCGTCCGGCCGGCCGAACCGCCCCAGCGGGACCTCCGCGGCGGCCATCCGGGCGAAGAACTCCTCCTCCGAGAGCTCGGGGGCCCGCCGCCGGTGGATGTTCCTCCACTGCGGGGTGACCACGAACCCGATGTTCACGATGTTCACCAGGATGCCGTCGGGGGCGAGCTCGGTCGCCAGGGCCTTGGTGAACGCCAGGCAGGCGGCCCGGTTCGTCGAGGTGGCGAAGAAGGCCGGGTCCGGGTACTTGCCGTACACGGCCCCGATGTTGATGATCCGGCCCCCGCCGGCCGCCCGCAGGTGCGGCAGCACCTCCCGGGAGCACCGGATCATCGAGAACAGCTTCACGTCGAGGTCGGCCTTCCAGTCCTCGTCGGTCAGCGCGGCGAACGTGCCGGGGTGAGCGCGCCCGGCGTTGTTCACCAGGATGTCGATCCCGCCGAGGGCCTCGGCGGACCGGGCCACGAAGGACCGGACCTGGTCCGGGTCGGTCACGTCGGCCACCGCCGCCAGCACCGTCGTGCCGAGGGCCTCCAGCTCCCGGCCGGCCCGGGCCACCTCGTCCTCATTGCGCGCGCAGATGGCCACGTGGGCGCCCTCCCGGGCCAGCTCCTCGGCGATGGCCCGGCCCAGGCCCTTCGAGCCTCCGGTGACGAGAGCCCTCCGTCCGCGAAGCCCGAGATCCATGGGTCAGGCCGGCGGGGTCGCCGCCCGGGGGGACCCTCTCCCCAGGGCCTCCACCAGGACTCGCCGCGGCGGGGCGAACACGTCCACCTCGTGGCAGGTGGAGTCCCTGGTCCTGGCCCCGTGGGGGACCCCCGGCGGGACGTGGACGGCCATGCCGGGGCGCATGGTTCGGACCTCGCCGTCGAGGTCGAAGTCGAACTCCCCGTCGAGCACGAAGGTCACCTGCTCCTCCGGGTGGGTGTGGGTGGGAGCTTCCGTGTGGGGGCGGTACCGGACGAAGTTCACCATCAGGCCCTCACCGACCACGGGACGGAACACCAGGCCGTCGACGAACTCGACGGTGGGGAGGCGTTCGATCTCCACGTAGGCGCCCTTCCCGGCCGGCCGGAGCGAGGCGTCGACGGCGAAGTACGAGCCGGCGTCCGGACCGCTCATCGGGCGTGGCCCAGGGCCGGCTCCAGGACGGAGGCCAGCCGCCGCACTCCCTCGTCGACGTCGTCGTCGGCCACGCGGCTGAACGCGAGCCGAAGGGTGTTCCGCCCGCCCCCGTCGGCGAAGAACGGCCTCCCGGGGACGAACGCCACCTTCCGCTCGAGAGCCGCCTCCGCGAGGGTCGCCGTGTCGACGGCGGCGGGCAGGGTCAGCCAGGAGAAGAACCCGCCTCGGGGCCGGGTCCACCGGACATCGGCCGGCAGGTGCGCGGCCAGCGCCTCCATGAGCAGGCCGCACCGGCGGCCGTACAGCTCCCGGGCCCGTTCGGCCTGCCGCTCGAGGCCTCCTCCACGCCCGTACTCCTCGAGCAGGCGCTGGCCCAGGGCCCCGGCGCACTGGTCGGTGTTCTGCTTGGCCAGGACCATCTGCTCGATCACCGGATCCGGGCCCGCCGCCCACCCCAGCCGCACCCCCGGGAAGAACGTCTTGGCGAACGTTCCGGACTGCACCACGACGTCGGGCCCCACCGTCCACAGGCTGGGGGGACGCTGCTCGGAGAATCCCAGGTCCCGGTAGGCCACGTCCTCCACGACGAGGAACCCGTGCCGCCGGGCCAGCTCGACCAGGGCATCCCTGCGATCGCCGGCCAGGCTCACCCCGGTCGGGTTCTGGTGATCGGGGATGCTGTACAGGAGCTTCGGGCGGCCGTGCCGCCGGATGGCCGCTTCGACCCCGTCGACGTCGAGGCCGTGGTCGTCCATGGGGACGCCGACGACGTTCGCCTGGAAGCTCCGGAAGGCCATGATCGCCCCCAGATACGTGGGCGCTTCCACGAGGGCCAGGTCCCCCGGGTCCAGGAGGCTCTTGCCCAGCAGCTCGAGGGCTTCGACCCCGCCGCTGGTGATCATCAGCTCGGCGGCCTCGGGGCGGCGCCCCTCTCTCGCGGCCAGTCGTTCGGCCACGAAGGAGAGCGGTCCGGGGAGGCCGCGGGTGGGTGCGTACTGCAGGGCGGTGGCGTCGCCCGAGGCGACGAGATCGGCGAAGATGGCCAGGAGCTCGCGGCCCGGGAAGGTGGCGGGATCGGGGAATCCCCCGGAGAACGAGATCAGGTCGGTGGCGTTGGCCAGGGCCAGGATCGAGGCGAGCCCCCCGCCGACGTCCGCCCTGGTCCGTTCGGCGAACGCCCCCGTCCAGTCGATCCCCCCCAGCTCCACGTCGGCGGGCTGCCGGATCGCCATCGCTCCCTCGCTCCCGGTTGTTCGGCCTCGGCCACGAGTGTAACATCAGCCACCGGATTCGCCTCCTGAATGACAGGCCTGCCAGGCAGAACGCCTGGAGAATGGGACGCGGCAGCGCGTGTCGGATGCCGAACGAGAGCCCCGAACCCCACCACGGACGGCGGGCCCGGACGACCGGCCGGCCCTCGACGGACACGACCTGGCCATCCTTCGGCTCCTGGTCCGGGACGCCCGGCTGTCCCAGCGGGCCGTGGCCCGGGAGGTGGGGATGTCGGCACCCGCCGTGGCGGAACGGATCGCCCGCCTCGAGCGGGCCGGGGTGATCCGCGGGTACCGCGCGGACCTGGACCGGGCCCGTCTGGGCTACGCTCTCGTGGTCTACGTCGGCGTGGTCGCCGTGCAGGGGGCCGGCCAGCAGGCCGTGGTCGGCGCGCTGCGCGAGCTCGCGGAAGTCGAGGACGTGCACGTGGTCACCGGTCCGAAAGATCTGCTGGTCCGCCTGCGGGTGCGCGACCACGAGCACCTGAAGACCGTCCTGTTCGACCGGATCTGGAGCCTTCCCGGAGTGGACCGGACCGAGACGTACATCAGCCTGGGGCAGATGGAGCCGAAGGAGTTCGACGTGGACCTGCTGGCCGTCCTGTCCGGCCCCGAGGGCTAGCGGATGTGCGAGATCCTCGCCGTGGCGTGGGACGAACCCGAACGCCTGGGCCGGATCCTTCCCTGGGCGCGCTGGCTGGAGCGGATCGGGATCGCCGGTCACGGCTGGGGCGTGGCCTGGCTCGACGCGGACGGCGCGGTGCGCGGATACCGCCGGGCCACCAGCCTGGCGAGGGATGCGCACGGGTCGGCCGCCCTGGCCGACGTGCGCTCCGGACGATTCCTCGTCCACCTCCGGCGGCCGAACCGGCTCTCCACGGTGCAGCTCGCCGACACCCAGCCCTTCGTCGACTCGCCGGAGGAGGGAGGTGAGGGGACGTTCGCCTTCTGCCACAACGGCCTGCTCGAGCGGCACCGCGAGATCCGGCCGCGGTACGCCGACCGGCTCCGCGGGCGGGCCGACAGCGAGGTGGGCTTCTGCGTGCTGGGCGATCTCCTGAAGGACGGCCGGCCTGCCGAGACGGCGCTCCCGGAGGTCCATCGGCGGTTCGGCGGGACGGCGAACCTGGGGTTCCTGGGCCGGGACGGCAGGCTCCTGGTCTACAGCGGCCACCCGGCGAACGCGTTCTGGCGATTCACGCTCGAGGGAGCCGAGGTGGCCGCCACACAGCTCCACTCCGACGACGAGTCGCTGTTCGACCTGCTGTTCGACCGGGCCCAGGACCGCCGGCAGCTGATCGGCCGCGTGTCGGTCGTCGGCGCCGAGGTCGGCGGGCGATCCTCGGCGTCGGAGCCCGCCCGCCCGGGGGTGACGTAACGCCGGGATCTTGTTCATCGAACCGGGAAGGAGGAGCCGGATGGGATCGGACGGGCGTGGGGAGATCACGAGCGTCGGCCGGAAGGGGTTCGTCCAGGAGTTCGACCTGCTCACGAAGGGCCAGAGGGCGGCCGCGGACGAGGTGACGGATCGGCTGGCGGAGGACGGCATCAAGACGGTGCGGATCGCCTGGGCCGATCAGCACGGGATCCCCCGGGGCAAGTTCCTGTCAACTCACGACTTCGTCTCGGCGTTCGACACCGCCATCGACTTCTCCGGCGCCACCCTGGTCATGGACACCACGAACCACCTGTTCACCCCGGTGTTCGTGGCCGGCGGGGGGTTCGACATCCCCGAGATGACCGGGTTCCCCGACGTCATGCTCGTTCCCGACCCGACGACGTACCGGGTGCTGCCGTGGGCGCCGGCCACCGCGTGGTGCCTGTCCGACATGTACTTCTCGAACGGCAAGCCGGTCCCGTTCTCCACGCGGGGCGTCATGCGCGAGCAGCTGGGGCGCCTGGAGGCCGCGGGATTCGACTACGTGGCGGGGCTGGAGGTCGAGTTCTACATCGTGCAGCGCGAGTCGCCGGTCAACAGGATCGCCCCGGACCAGACCGGGTGGCCGCCCCCGCCCTTCGCGGTGAGCGTGGCCGAGCAGGGCTACCAGTACCTCTCCGAGACCCGCCTGTCCGGCGTCAACGACCTCCTCACCATCCTCCGTGACGGCTTGGAGGCCGTCGGCCTGCCCCTCCGGAGCATGGAGGACGAATGGGGACCCGGGCAGATGGAGTTCACGTTCGATCCCCTGCCGGGGATCGGTTCGGCCGACGCCATGGTGCTGTTCCGTTCGGCCGTGAAGCAGTTGTGCCAGGCCAACGGCTACCACGCCACGTTCATGTGCCGGCCCAACCTCCCGAACTTCTTCTCGAGCGGCTGGCACCTCCACGAGAGCCTGCGGGAGGCCGGCGGAGACACGAACGCCTTCACCGATCCCGATGTCGTCCTCTCATCCGTGGGGCGCCAATTCCTCGCGGGCCTGCTCGAGCACGCCCTGCCCATGACGGTCTTCACCACTCCCACCATCAACGGCTACAAGCGGTTCCGTCCCTATTCGTTCGCCCCCGACCGGGTGGTGTGGGCGGTGGAGAACCGGGGAGCGATGGTCCGGGTCCAGGGGGCTCCCGGCGACGAGGGCACCCACCTCGAGAACCGATTGGGAGAGCCCGCGGCGAACCCGTACCTGTTCATGGCGGCGAACATCGCCGCGGGGCTCGACGGGATCGAAGGGCAGAAGACGCCACCGCCGCCGGCGGAGGCCGATCCCTACGCGGCCGAGGCCACGATGCTCCCCACCCAGCTGTGGGAGGCCCTCGACGCCCTGGCGGACGACTCGTTCTTCCGCGGCGCGTTCGGCGACGTGTTCATCGACTACGTGCTGATGATGAAGAGGTCGGAGGTCGGACGGTTCCTGTCCGAGGTGACCGACTGGGAGCAGCGGGAGTACTTCGAGTTCTTCTAGAACTCCGGGCCGGGAGGAGGCGGGTCATGGCCGGACGGGCGCAGCACGTCGTGCTGTTCAGGTTCCCGAAGGACCTCACGCCCGAGGAGGAGCGGGACATGTTCGACCAGGTCCGGCGGTGGCCCGAGACGATCCCCGGCTTCACCGGCCTCCGGCTGGGGAGGGACGTCAGCGGGCGCTCCGGCGGCTATCAGTACCTGCTGCTGACCGAGTTCGCCTCCGAGGAGGAGCACCAGGCCTACTATGCGACGCCCGCGCACCGGGCGTTCAGCGAGTGGGTGTTCTCCCGGGGCTGCGAGGTGATCCGGATGGATTACCCGCTCGACGAACGGACGCTCATGGTGGGCTGAGGGCCGCCGTCCGGAAGGCCCGCAGCAGCCGCAGCAACCCGTCCACGTCCTCCGGTTCGAACCCCACGGCGATGGCCGAGGAGGGTGCCGTACCGATGAGCGCCCCGGCCAACGTGTGCACCCGGAGCGTCCACCGTCCGTCCCCCGGCTCCCAGGTGAGCCTGAGGCCCTGCACGCCGGTCATGGTGGCCGCTCCTTCGAGCACCCCCGCCGCGGCGAACCGGCCCGCCCACGGCGTGGCCTCCGTCCCGCTCCCGGCCGCAGGACGGAGCTCCGTCCGGCGACCGAGCCACCGACGCTCCAGCGCCAGGGCGATCGATCGGTCGGGCCCAGGGCCGGCGACCGCCGATTCGACCACCAGCGGCCACGTCCGGGAGAACAGGCGCCGGTCGCGAACGAACCGGAGCTCGATGTCCGGGAGGGAGGGGTCGTCGCTCGACAACCGGATCCTGCCCTCCGACGCCGAGCCCGAGGGCCTGAAGGCGGGCCCGAGTCGACGGGCCGCTCCGGCCAGGGCCTCGGCGAGGGAGGGTGGAGATCCGAACGGGTGCTCGGGGCGCATGCCGCACCGCATTATCGCCCCGGCCGTGCCGATTGCTCCGTTCCGCCCTCGCGGCCACGACCGAGACCGAACGATCTCCCGCGTCGACCGATCCGGTTCGTCCGACTTGCGGTTCTTATCACTCGCGTGAAAGGGTTCGTCCGTCCGTACCGAGTCCGGCCCGACCCAGCCAGGCCCGCCACAAGGAGGTTCGATGCATCGAAGGAGGCTTCCCCTGCCCATCGCGGCGGTCGCCGCGGCCGCCCTGGCCGCGGCCATGCTCGCCGCCCCTGCCGCGGGCGCATCCGGCCGCGCCGCCCGGGCCCTGCACCCCGAGACCAGCGGGTCCGACGTTCGGCTCACCAACGACGACCCCACCCTCAGCGGCTACGTCAGCGCCTACACCCTCGCCACCGGCAACCCCTACACCGACTCCGTCCTCGACGAGTGCTCGATCTCCCGGGGTCGCCAGAACGAGCCGGCCGTCGAGGCCGACCCCCGCAACTCCAGCGTCCTGATCGGCAGCTCGAACGACTACTGCGGCGTGTACCAGAACGGCGTCCCGATCGGCCCGATCTGGCTCGGCTACTACCGCTCGCAGGACAGCGGGGCCAGCTTCACCAGCTCCCTCGTCCCCGGCTACCCCGAGGACACCTCGCCGTTCGCCTCCCTCGCCCACATCCGGACCACCGGCGCGGGCGACCCCGTGATCGCCTGGGACGGCGAGGGCCGCGCGTTCATGGGCTCCGAATCCGACGGCAACCGTTTCCATCCGAACCAGGAGTCCGGCGACCAGTGGGTGGCCCGGTTCGTCAACCCCGACGGCCCCACCGGCGATCCCGCCAACGACGGCCTGCTGTACCAGGGCACCGAGACCATCGCCCGTGGGTCCGCCGCCTTCAACGGCAAGTTCAACGACAAGACCTCCATCGAGGCCGACCGCACCGCCTCGGCCTGCCACGACAACGTCTACTTCGCCTGGTCCCGGTTCACCGGTGACGGATCGAACGGCTACGACTCCTACGTCTACTTCTCCCGCTCCACCGACCACGGGGTCACCTGGACCAGCCCCATGAAGCTCACCCAGACCATCCACGACATCCAGAACCCCGACATCTCGGTGACGTCGAACGGCGACGTGTACGTGACGTTCCGTTCGTTCGCCTCGGTTCGGGCCCACCAGGCCCGCAACGGGGTCTGGTACGTGAAGTCCACCGATTGCGGGGCCTCGTTCGGCAAGCCGAACCTCATCACGACGTTCGAGCCCTACGACGCCACCGACATCGCCGACCCGCAGCCCATCCCCGCCCCCACCACGGGAGCGGACGCCGCGGCCCACGGCTCGCCGGCCCGGGTCCAGAAGGCCTCGAAGGAGTCCGTGACCGGCGACTGCGGGGACTTCGACGCGCACTGCCTCTCGGGCTACACGTTCTTCCGGCACACCACGCAGGTTCGAGCCACGGCCGACCAGACCGACCCGGCCCACCAGTGGGTCTACCTCGTGTACGACCCGAGCAAGCCGGGCACGGAGGTCGACTCCGGCACCTCCTACGGCACGATCGTGTCGGGGGACGAACCGGCCAAGTACCACCAGGACGTCGGCAGCCAGGGCGGCGTCTACTTCATCCGCCTGGACGGCTCGACGGGGCAGGCCACCACCCCGGCGCTGATCGACGATCAGCCGGTGGGCAACCAGCTGTTCCCCGATGTCTCGATCGACGGCGGCACGCTGCACGCCCTGTGGTGGGACAGCCGACTGGATCCCTCGTACTCGCCGGCCCGACCGATCGGCAACGACGCCGACGGCGTGACCGGGCCGGCCCTGGACGTGTGGGCGGCCACGTCCACCGACGGGGGTTCGACCTGGACCGACCAGCACCGCGTGAGCGACGTCAGCACGAGCCCCAACTACGAGCAGTTCTCGAACCGGACCGTGCCCTTCGCCGGGGACTACCTCTGGATCACGTCGGTGGGTTCGTTCTCCTACGGTGTGTGGACCGACTGGCGCAACACCGTCCAGGGCGACGACCCCAGGGAGATCACCGAGGACGAGGACAACGGGAGCGCCGACGTCCACCAGTGCCGAACGTTCGACCCGAACACCGGCCTGTGGAGCGGCGACACCTGCCCCCATGAGGGCGGGATCGACCAGAACATCTACGGCGACCAGACCTCGTAGGACGGCGCGCGGGAAAGGCATGCGGGGAGGCCGGCTCGAGCCGGCCTCCCCTGTCGCTCGGTGAGGCGAGCAGCCGTTCGAGATCCGTCACGAAGGGGAAGGTCCCTCGAGAAGGAACGCTCTCGGGGTTCGCACCCGGAACGGCAGGTCCTGCCGGTCCATGAGCGCACCGAAGTGACTGACGTCCCCGGTCACGAGGACGCTCGCGTTGGATGCACGGGCAGCCGCCAGAACGTGAACATCTCCCGCCGGCACGAGAGACGCTGCCCAGGAGATGTGAGCCTCCACGTCGGGGTCCGTCACATCGACGTCACGGAGGATCTCGTGCAGCCGCCCGACCCGGTCCCCACGCTTGCGGACGAGGTTCCCTTCGGCCTCCAGTTGGCATCCCGCACTGGTGATGAGCCTGATCCGCCCTCGCCGTGCGATCTCGAACAGCAGCGCGAAGGTCGCACCTCCCAGGGCGGCGGAGAAGAGGACGTTCGCATCCAGGAAGACGGTCGGGGCCTTCTTCAAGCCTCGCGCCGGGACAGTCTCCACGTCCGGCGAGCTCGCCGGAGCTCCTCCTCGGTCATTTCGGACGTCGCCTCGAATTCTCGAAGGCGGTCGTCCGAGTACAGCTCCACCTCGGCGACCACGGCTGGGGTCAACACGATGGCCCCCTTCTCGACCTTCACGGTGAACACGTCTCCCTCGGATAGCCCGAGCTTCCGACGAAGAGAAGCCGGCAGGGTGACGGTTCCCCGGCCAGACAGTTGGGCGATCTCAGCCATGCCGTCATCATACGGAAGTTCGGCAAATCTGCAATGCAGCGTTTCGGCTTCGCATAGGGCTCCCGGCCGAGAGGCCCCGAGTCTTCATCGACGCCGACGTGCTCATCGCCGGCGCGGCATCGACCACCGGAGCCAGTCACCTCGTATTGCGCCTCAGCGAGCTCGGGCTCATCGACGGCTTCGTCTCGGCGCAGGCCGTGCGAGAGGCCGAACGCAACCTCGAGCGAAAGGTTCCCGCCGCCATCCCTGCCTTCCGCGCCTTGCTCGCCGCGGCCTGTCGGCCGGTGGGCGATCCCAGCGCGGACCGGATCGCAGCCCTCCGGGATCAGGCTGACCCGAAGGACGTCCCGATCCTGGCCGCCGCACTCGACCATGGCTGCCACTGGTTGCTCACCTTCGACACAAAGGACTTCCGGCCGGCGTCGAACCGGATCCTGGTCGCCCAGCCGGGAGCCTTCATCGAGGCGCTTCGTCGGATGCTCGAGGCGCTCGGGGAGCAACGGTGACTCTGCCTGTTGATCAAGACCTCGACCCGGCCTTCCACGGGTTCCCTGTAAGCTGAATGAGGAACAGGCGCGCGCCTGTGGTTCGCGACGAGCGACCGATGGATGGCCCCTCCATCCTTCCCTCACTCCGACGGATCGTGGAGCGACGAGGAGGCCGTTCGTGTACGCCAAGGGCGACAAGGTCGTGTACCCCCACCACGGCGCCGCCGTCGTGGAGAGCCTCGTCGAGCGCGAGGCATTCGGGGGGCGCCGGACCTACCTGAAGCTCCGCCTCCCCCGCGGGCTGACCATCATGGTGCCGGTCGACAGCGCGGAGCAGGTCGGGTTGCGCCGGGTTGCCCGCCGAAAGGACATCGAGGACGTGTTCGACCTCCTCCGCCAGGAAGAGGCCGCAATGGCGCCCCTGTGGCCGCAGCGATACAAGACGAACCTGGCGAAGCTCGCCACCGGCGACATCTACCAGGGCGCCGAGGTCATCCGCGACCTCTCCCTGATGGCCCGGAGGACCCGCCTGTCCGACGGTGAGACGCGCCTGCTGGTCAAGGCCCGGGAGATGCTGATCTCCGAGCTCACCGTCACGTTCGACGCGACCGAGGAGAGCGCCCGGGCCATGCTCGACAGCGTGCTCGAGGAATCCAGGCAGCCGAACGCCCAGCCTCAGCCCCGGTAGCTCGTAGACTCGATGTGGCGCCTGCCGCACTCGATGCGGTCCCGGCGCACCGAACCCCTACCCGAGGAACCTTTTTCGATGAGACGCGACGACCTTCGCAACGTTGCCATCGTGGCCCACGTCGACCATGGCAAGACCACCCTGGTCGACGCCATGCTGTGGCAGACCGGGGCCTTCCGGGCGAACCAGGACGTGGCCGTTCGGGTGCTCGACTCCATGGACCTCGAGCGGGAGAAGGGGATCACGATCCTGGCCAAGAACACCGCCGTCCGCTACGGCGACGTCAAGATCAACATCGTCGACACGCCCGGACACGCCGACTTCGGCGGTGAGGTCGAACGCGGCCTGACCATGGTCGACGGCGTCCTCCTCCTGGTGGACGCCTCCGAGGGCCCCCTCCCCCAGACCCGGTTCGTCCTGCGCAAGGCCCTCGAGGCGAAGCTGCCCGTCATCCTGGTGGTCAACAAGGTCGACCGGCCCGACGCCCGGACCAGGGATGTGTTGGACGAGGTCTACGAGCTGTTCCTCGACCTCGGGGCCGACGAGGGCCAGATCGAGTTCCCCATCCTCTACGCGAACGCCCGGGCCGGCACCGCGTCGTTCGACCCCGACGACGAGGGCTCCGGCCTGAAGCCGCTGTTCGAGGCCATCCTCGAGCACATCCCCGCCCCGTCGTTCGATCCCGAACACCCCCTACAGGCCCTGGTGACGAACCTCGACGCCAACCCCTACGTGGGACGGCTGGCCCTGTGCCGCGTGTACCAGGGCACCATCCGCCGGGGGCAGCAGGTGGCCTGGTGCCGCGCCGACGGCACCATCGAGAACGTCAAGGTCACCGAGCTGTACGTCACCGAGACCCTGGAACGGGTCCCGGCGGAGGAGGCCGGGCCCGGGGAGATCATCGCCATCGCCGGCCTGCCCGGCGTCACCATCGGGGAGACCCTGGCCGACCCCGGCGACCCCCGGCCGCTCCCGGTCATCACCATCGACGAGCCGTCGCTGTCGATGACTGTCGGGATCAACACCTCGCCCCTGGCCGGGCAGGAGGGCTCCAAGCTCACGGCGCGGCTGGTGAAGTCGCGCCTGGACGCGGAGGCCGTGGGGAACGTCTCCGTCCGCGTCCTCGACCTGCCCGATCGCCCCGACGCGTGGGAGGTCCAGGGCCGCGGGGAGCTCCAGCTCGCCGTGCTGGTCGAGATGATGCGCCGGGAGGGCTTCGAGCTCACCGTGGGCAAGCCGCGGGTGATCACCAGGCTCGTGGACGGCCGGGTCCACGAGCCGGTCGAACGGGTGGCCATCGACATCCCCGACGACTACCTCGGCGTGGTGACCCAGCTTCTGGCGCTGCGGAAGGGTCGACTGGCCGAGCTGGTCAACCACGGCACGGGGTGGGTCCGCATGGAGTATCTGGTGCCCGCGCGCAGCCTGATCGGATTTCGAACCGAGTTCATGACCGAGACCCGCGGGACCGGCCAGCTCCACCACGTGTTCGAGGGATACGAACCCTGGCACGGCGAGATCAGCACGCGCCCCACGGGCTCGCTGGTGGCCGACCGGCAGGGGCCCACCACGTCGTACGCCCTGCTCAACCTGCAGGAGCGCGGCACGATGTTCGTCGGGCCGGGGGTGGAGGTGTACGAGGGGATGATCGTCGGGGAGAACGCCCGGTCCCAGGACATGGACGTGAACCCGACGAAGGAGAAGCGGCTCACCAACATGCGGGCCTCGACGTCCGAGGAGCTGGTCCGGCTGATCCCGCACCAGCAGCTCTCGCTGGAGCAGGCCCTGGAGTTCGTCCGGGAGGACGAATGCGCCGAGGTCACCCCGAACGCCGTCCGGCTGCGAAAGGTGACCCTGTCGGCGCTGGACCGGGAGAAGGACCGAGGAGGCCGGGGCCGCTCCTCCCGCGCGTAGAGGGGATGGCTCGGGTCCCGGACCCGAACGTCATGCATGAGCCACCCCGAGGGACTGTGGACATCGGTCCCCGGCGGCACCAAGATGAGTCGCGGGGATCAACCCACCCGCCCATCTCGAGGAGGCGATCCGAATGGCCCACACCGATCCGCGCACCCAGGGGGCGGAGGAGCGGCACCCGTCGCCGCCGCGGGCCCGGCGGTTCCGATTGACCTCGGCGTGGATCGCCCTGGCCCTTGTGGCCATCCTCTCGGTGGCCCAGGTGGTGGGGGGCCTCGTCCACAACCTCAACCAGACCCGGATGGGGGCGATCTTCGCCATCGGCGTGGTGTCGTTCCTGGGGATCCTCTCGCTGCACCGCCAGGGCGAGCGATTCCGGCCCTTCGAGAGCAGCGAGGTTCGCACGGCGCTCACGACGTCGTTCGCCATGGTGTTCTTCGCCGCCGTGGCCATCTTCCTGTTCTCGACCAACAGCGTGGGGGACTTCGGGCGCACCCTGATGAGCAATCTGACATCGCTGTTCGGCGTGGTCATCGGGTTCTACTTCGCGTCCTCGGCGGTGGTCGAATACGGGAAGATCCGGAACCGGACGGCCACGGGCGAGGCCGCGAGGCCTGGGACGACCGACCCCGAGCGGGCCGCCCTGGAGGCGAAGATCGAGGAGCTCCAGGCGATGGTGGCCCGGCTGGCCGAGGCCTCCGCCGTTCCCGACGGGCACGGCGAGGGGAAGGCGGCGGGCGCGGAGCCTGTTCCGGCGAGGGGGGACTGAGCCGGGGCCGCCGCCGCCCGCCGGAGCTCAGCGGCGGCGGGGCCGGTCGGCGGCGACCCCGCCGAGCAGTCCTCCCGGCGGGGCCGGCCGGGACGACGGGCACCACGGGTTCGACGGGACCCCCCGGCAGGGGTTCGGCATGGACGGCTGCTTCGGGATGGGGATCAGCCGGACCCCGGTGGGGCGGGGGTATCGCGCGCCGGGCAGGCCGGGGCAGGGGAAGATGAGCTGCGTCGCGCAGAGCACCTCGGACACCAGCAGCGGATCGACGCCGCCGTTCGGCTGGCTGCACGGGTTGTAGGGAGGGTCCTGGATGTTCGGCGGGTCGCTGGTCACCCCGGCCGGGTCCACGTTGTCGTGGAAGCAGTTGCCGGGGTCGTGGGGCAGGGCCGCCATGGCCAGGTCGTCGTTGGTGGGATTGCCGAACGTCCCGTTGTCCTTCAGGAAGTTGCTCGCCGTCTCGCTCCCCCAGGCCTGGTAGTAGCAGGTCTCCGGCGGGATCCAGATCCCGCCCTGGCACTCCGCGCCCGGCGGCGGCGTCCCCATGTAGGGCTGGTCCACGATCAGGATGCCCCACGCACCGTTCCGCACGATGCGGTTGCCGGTGATGGTGTCGTTGCGGCCCCCGGCGACCACGATGCCGGTCCCGATGGGAGCCGCCCCCGCCAGGCCCTCGCCCACCCCGGGGACGTTCGGGTTGTTGTTGTCGTGGATGTAGTTGTTCCGCCAGATCTCGCACGACGCCGCGTCCGAGCCGGCGGCCGGCCCCCCGGCGGGGCAGGCCCCGTCCTGGGGCGACGGGATGTCGTCGTTGTTCTCCGAGTCGGTGGTGACGCCGGTCTTGTTGTGGTCGAACTCCGAGTCCTCGATGATCAGGTGCCCGCCGGAGTTCGTCCCCGAATAGCCCAGGGCGTTGTTCTGGGCGTGGGCGTCGCCGAGCACGGCGTTGCAGTCCGGGCAGGCCCCGATGTAGTAGGCCGCGTCCGCCATGTTGCTGGCGTAGGTGTGCGCGATGGTGCCGGGGCCGTCGGCGTTGCTGACGAAGATCCCGTACTCGCCCTGGGGCGAGGCGCCGTCGTTCGAGTAGGTCGAGCTCGCCGTGAGGTAGGCCCCGGAGTACGAGTGCAGCCCGATCTGGCCGCTGCCGTCGCCGCCGTTCCACCAGATCTCGTTGCCGTTCTCGCCGTCGGCGCTGGTGAGGTAGTTGCAGGTGGTCAGGTTCTCCACGGAGCCCCCGCTGGCCTTCCACACCTCGACGCCGTTGGCCCCGGTGGGCTGGCCCCCGGGGCCGATCGGCCCCAGCCACTGGTACTGCTCGCCGGGATCGCACGGCCCCAAGGCGCCGGCCGAGGTGGCGTCCACGATCACGCGGTTCCGGTCCATCCCCCGTAGGTGGATCGCGTCGGTGGTGATCAGCACGCCGGCGGGGAGGTCGGGGTCAGAGGAGCCCCGTTCGTGGTAGTCCCCCGGCCCCACCAGGACCCAGTCGCCGGGGGCTGCGGCGTTCACCGCGTCCTGGATCGAGGCGAACGGCCCGGGGATGCCGTGGTAGGACCCCACCAGCAGGACGTTCGGCGTCGAAGGTCCGGCCGCCGCCGGGCCGGGAGCGACCGAGGCCACCACGGCGAGGACGAACGACACGGCCGCCCAGAGCCTGATCCGTCTCCCCAGTGGGGGCGCGATCGCGGACATCGGCGCCACCTGCGATTCCCCGGGAGCAGCCCGAGCAAACCTCCCGAGGCCGCTCAGCGCCAGTCGATCGAGACGATCTCCATCGGCTCGGCGATGCCCTTCAGCGCAACGGTCTTGGGCTCCGAGGCCTGATACCTCGAACCCGCCGCCGTCACCTGGCTGGCCAGGATCTCGCCGGAGCCGGCCAGGGCGGCGATCCGGGCCGCTTCGTGCACGCCCTTGCCCCGGAAGTTCTGGGCCACCTGGGTGGCCTCGGAGGCGTGCACCCCGATGCGGACCTGGGGGGCGAATCCCTGGGTCTGGCGGTGCTCGGCCAGGCGGCGCTGGATGGCCACCGCGCACGCCAGCGCGGCCTCCGGGCTGTCGAACCCGACGAAGAACCCGTCGCCCGTGGCCACGACCTCCTCGCCCTGGTGCGCGGCGAACACCGACCGCAGGGTGTCGTCGTGCCAGCGCAGCATGACCTCCCAGGCCTCGTCGCCAAGGGCCTCCACCAACTGGGTGGACCCGACGACGTCGGTGAACATGAACGTCTTCATCACCCGAACCGGCCGGCCGGATCCGGCCGTGCGGAGCTGCCACGGGAGGAGCTCCTCGACCTCTTCGATCACGATGGCCATGGTGGGGCAGGCCAGGGCGGCCTCCCGGAGCAGGTCCTCCTCCACGCTGCCGGGGTCGACCACGTCGGCCTTGGCGAAGTCGCCCTCGTGCCAGTCGAACGCCGACGGGGCGATGGTGATGCAGTTGCCGGCGCCGATGCACCGGTGGCGGTCGACCCTCGCCCGGAGCACGGCTACAGGACCCCTTCCCGGAGGGCGAAGGCCGTGGCCTCGCCGCGGGAGGACGCCCCGATCCTGGCGAACATCTCCTGCAGCTTCAGCCGGACGGCCTCTTCGGAGCGCTCCACCCGCTGGGCGATCTCCTTCGTGGTCATCCCCTCCGTCAGGAACCCCAGGAGCCGGCGCTCCTCCTCGCCCAGCGACGAGAGCGCCCCGTTCCCCGAGACCCCCGCCACCGCGTCCTCCGAGACCGGACCGGCCAGCCTGGCCCACTCGCCGCCGATCGGTCCCTTGAACCAACGCACCCGGACCTCTTCGTCCACCGTTCGCTGCGCCGTCATGGCCAGGAGTATCTGGAGGAACGTTCGAACCATCTGCTTGTCCTCCTCCTGACCGCCCGCCAGCACGGCCCGCGCCGTCGGCAGCAGCAGCTCGGGATAGACGTCCTCCCGCATGGCCTCCATGATCGCCCCCATCGCCGACCGCCCGAGCTCGCCCGCGCCGGCCACGTCCCCCCGGGCCAGGGCGACCTCGGCCAGGGCCGCGTCGGCCTGGGCCCCCCACGGCTGGTGCGCCACGAACAGGGGCACCAGCTCCCTGGCCTCGCCCGCCGAGCGCTCGGCCAGCGCCAGGAGCTCCTCGTCGGCCCGTTCGGCTCCCAGCCTCGCCGCCTCCAGGGCCAGCCGGGCCAGGACCTCGCACCGTGCGGCCGGCCGTCCCTGCTCGGTGGCCGCCTGGAGGGCCCGCTCGAAGTGCTCCCGCATGCCCGCGGCGTCCCCCGCGGTGGCCCGGGCCAGGCCGCGCCAGAGCTCGAGGCGACGCGCTCGCAACGGGGTCGGCGCCGCCGTCGCGGC
>WNGK01003729.1_pt1 | contig 16446 bp, 12 predicted proteins | sample 5400601 | NCBI WGS metagenome assembly WNGK01 (sample SAMN13153376, study PRJNA577476) | soil metagenome | isolation source: 60 cm soil or saprolite under Garry oak tree replicate 1 | place: USA:California | collected 2016-06-15
CGAGCCCGGCGAAGTAAGCGAATGCGCTTCGAACTGTTCGTGGCGGCGCGCTATCTCCGGGCCAAGCGGAGACAGGCGGTGGTCGGCGTCGTCACCGGCATCTCAGTAGCCGGGGTCGCAGCCGGAGTGGTCGCGCTCATCATCGCTCTCGCCATCAACAACGGCATGCGCCGCGACCTGCAGGACCGTCTGGTCGACACCAGCGCGCACGTGCAGCTCATGCGCGTAGCCGGCGATGGCATCCGCAACTGGCAGCCGCTGATCGAACACCTGCGCCACTTGCCCCACGTCGTCTCCGCGTCTCCTGAACTTAACGAGCAAGTGATGGTGGCTCACGGCGCTCGCGCCGGCTTCGCTCTCATCGTTGGCATTCTGCCCAAGGATGAGCGCAGCGTCAGTTCCTTTCTCGTCAACGCGACGCCCGGAGCTATCGCCGCGCTCGAACCCCAGCCCGCGCCGTCAACTCCTGGCAACTCCGAGAATGCTCCCATCGTCCTCGGCAAGGATCTCGCCGATTCCATTGGCGTCATGCCCGGCGACTCCGTGATGCTGGTGAGCCCGCAGGGCGAGCTGAGCCCGGTCGGCATTGTGCCGCAATACGCGCACTATAGGCTGGTCGGCACGTATCACACAGGCTTCTACCAGTACGACTCCGCATGGGGCTACGTGCGGCTCGCCGACGCGCAGCGCCTTTACGACGAGCCCGACCTCGTCTCTGTGATCAGCTTCAAGATCGACGATTTGAATCGCGCGCCGGAAGTCGGCCGCGCCATCGAACAGGCCGCCGGCAAAGGCTTTCAGACCACGAACTGGATGGAGCAGAACCGCGAGCTCTTCCGCGCGCTGCGCCTCGAGCAGATCGTGACCTTCATTGTGATTACCCTCATCGTAATCGTGGCCGCGCTCAACATTCTCATCGCGCTCACCATGATGGTGATGGAGAAGACCCGCGACATCGCCGTCCTGATGAGCTTCGGCGTCGAGCCCGGCCAGGTGCGCCGCATCTTCCTGCTGCAAGGCCTGCTCATCGGCGTTGCCGGTACGGTCATTGGCGTCGTTCTCGGCTACGTCGCAGCGTGGGCCGGCGCGCACTACCGCATTCCCCTCTCGCCCGACGTCTACTCCATCGACACGTTGCCCTTTGCGCCGCGCGCACTCGACGGAGTGATCGTCGCTGCTGTGTCGATCGGCATCTCGCTGCTGGCGACGATCTATCCCTCGCACGCCGCATCGCGCATTCTTCCCGCAGAGGCGCTTCGCTACGAGTAGCCGCCGGCCGCACCACTTCGTGCTACCCTTATCGCGATCCAACCGTCCCACCACGCAAGGGGGTGTGCGATGAAGACCCTGATTCCGGCTCTTCTTTTGTCCGCAGCGATTCCCGCGGTTTGCCAGACGCCGCAACCCCCCATCGATCCGAATCAAATCTTCCCGATGCCGCATCAGTTTCAGCAGTCGCCGCGCGACCCGGCCAAGCCGCCGTCGTTCCAGTTTCCGTCGAGATTCTTCTCTCTGCCGCGGATCGTGCGCCCGCCTCGGAAATCGCAACTGGGCGATCCGCACTTCGACGTGCAGATCATCCACCGGCCACCGCCAGACAGCTTCGCGCAGCAGAAACCGCGTACGCCGCCCGCCAGCAATCTCTACCCCGACCTGAAATTGCTCCCAATTGAAACGGCGCGCTTAGACCCGATCCCAACCGAGTGGCCAAAGCTGAAGGAAGAGCCCATCCCCATCACCTGGCCGGATGCCAAGGTGTCAACGATTCAAGGCGTAGCGCCCAACGCGGTCCCGAAGGAATAACGCGCCCGCTCAGTTGAGCACTTCCCCGCGGTCTTCAATCACTGCGGCGTGATAATGCCGCCCAGCGCGTGCCGCCGCGGCAGCACAATCCCGCGATGATCCACTTCCACCGCAGCGCGCGCCCCACGCTCGACGCCCTTAATCGCCGCCCGCTCCGCCAAAGCCCCACCGCAAGCCGGACACCAATCCGCCTGAGTATCCCCCCCAAGCACCGCATGGCACTGTGCACAAATCCGTTCCATCCCTCCAGCCTAACGGATTACCCTAGTCCCCAGCCCCTAGTCCCTAGTCCCTAGTCCCTGCCTCTAGTATTCTTACCCCCATGAAGACCCTTCTTCGCACGCTGCTTTACCTCGCGCTCATTGTCTGGCTGGGCGCGGAGGTCTTCTTCCCCGTCGTCGCCGCCATCACCTTCATGACGCTCCCGGGCCAGACGCACGTTGCCGGCTCCATCGTCGGCCAGCTCCTGCGCATCCTCCACTCCATGGGCCTGGTGGCGGGCATCGTTGCGCTGTTGCTGCTTGCCCTAGCTCCCGCATGGAACATCTACAAGCCGCGCACGGTGCTCCCCCCGATGATCCTTCTGCTATTCATGCTGATCTTGACGGCATACTCTCAGTTCGGCATCATCCCCGCCATGGAGCGCGACCGCATCGCTGCCGGCGGCGCCATCGACACCAGCGATCGCAGCAATCCCCTCACCGCCGACTTCAACCGCCTGCACAGCCGCAGCACCAACGTAGAAGGCGCCGTGCTGTTCCTCGGACTCGTCACGGTCATCTTCGTCGCCCGCGCCGAATCCGTCCGCGCGCTGTAGGGCCGCGTTCTTGCGGTACGCCGGGATTCATCCCCGGCATCATCTGAGCACAACGAAGCACGGGCTTCAACAGCTTGCGGAAACTGCCGTATCGGCCCGTTCGATCTAATTGAACCCCTCCACGAGCATGATGTCCCCTTCGGAATGCTCGATTCCGGAGAAGAGAATAGACTGGCCGTCCGGCGCCAGGCTTGATCCCCACATTACAAATAGATAGGGAAAGTCCGCGATCTTGTGGGCATGTTGAGTGGCGGTGTCGAAGTAATTCAGGGCGAAGTGACGAGGGCTGCCTTCGACGAAATACGCGCCGCTTCGTGTCGGCACCCAGCTCACGTTCGAGGGTACCCCGGCAACCAGACGTTCGTCGCCGCCATTCACCGACGCTGACCACACCTTCTCCTCGCTATAAAAGAACACCCGCGTTCCGTCCATTGCTTCCTGCGGCTCGCTTTTGTCCTTTCCGTCTGCGGTCAAACGACTCGCTGCTCCTCCTTCCGCCGGCGCCTTCCAGATGGCGTGAGGCCGTTCGGTATTGAAGTAGATCCAATGCCCATCCCCCGACCAGAATGGCGAAGCCGCTTCGGTTGTTCCAGTCAGAAATCGTCTTGGGGGTCCCCCTGCGAGATCTATGATGTAGAGTTCGGGGATGCCCGATTCAGGGCGCAAGTCAAAGACGATCCGGTGGCCGCCCGGCGACCATCGTGGTTCTCCGATCGAAGGCCCTCCAAAGGAAGTTAACTGAACGGGGTTCGAAGCATCGCGATCGCAAACCCACACCTCCGGGTTCCCGGAACGCCAGGATTGAAACGCAATGTGTTTGCCATCTGGTGAAACGTGCGCGCCTGCGTCACCTCGGGTGGAAGAGATGAGTTTGGTGGCGGGCGCCGTGAGTTTTGTTTGGCTCGACAACGCTAGTTGAAAAACGTTGCCGGAATGGTGGACCTGGGCAAATGCGAGTCTGTTTCCATGGCTCGCGACCGCCACGCTTTCCACGTCCTGGGCGAAGAGAAGCATCTCCGGCTTTCCGCCTGCGAGTGGAACACGCCAGAGATGCTGATCGGAACAGTACAGAAGGGACTGACTGTCCTCTGCCCAGGCGATACCCGCAAAGCCTTCTGAGGACCTTGCATCCTTCAATTCGCGTGCTTGCTTTCCATCCGGGGTTTGCAAATAGACTTTGGCCACGCCCTCGGCGAGCACACACACCGAGGCGAGATATTTCCCATCCGGTGAAAATGCGGGTTGCCAAGTGTTCCGGCAATCAATTGAGGGATCCGGCAGTAGCCGCTCTTCGCTGGTTTCCACATTGACCAAGTGAATGCTGAAGTGGACAGGGGATGAATCCGCTTTCTTTGCCAGAGGATTCCCTTTGGAGAACGCCAGCCACTTTCCGTCCGGTGACCAACTCACTCCGAGTGGCTCAAATCCGCCATACGCGGTAATGTTGCCCACCTTGCGCTCCGCACCCCCCAGTGGGGAAATGACGTAGATGCCCGTGCCTTCGGGGTCGGCCGCCTGGCGCATGAATGCGATCAGCCGGCCGTCTGGCGACCAGGCAGATACGAGAAATACGGCCGGATGATGGGTAAGCTGCACCACATGCTCCTGCCCGACCTGCTTGATGTAAAGATCGAATTGGAACTCCTTCTCATAACCAAACCAGGAGAAAACGATCTCGTTTCCGTCCGGCGAAAAGCTGGGCGCAATCTCAAATCCGGGAAATGTTGTGAATGGAACGATGGTGAGCTTGTCGGGCTGCATTTGTGGCCGATGCCGCAGCAGGTAGCCGCCAATCACCGCCAGCAGCAGCAGTCCGATCCCAAGGTACGCGAGCCGCCATCGCGAACCAGCCATCTGAAGGGCCTTCTCGCTGGCCACAAGTGAGGGAACAGCCGTTGGCCTCGTCGGAGCAATTGCCACCATGCGCGGCTGCGGATTGCTGCCACTTACATCTGCGGCCCATTCCACCGGGACCATGAAGCGATAGCCGACTTTGGGGAGCGTTTCGACAAACCTGGGCGATTCGGCGCTGTCTTCAAGTGCCCGCCGCAGTTTCTTGACCGCGGTGTTGACCCCATGTTCGAAGTCCACGAACGTATCTTTCGGCCAGAGGGCAGAGCCCAGTTGCTCGCGGGTAACAACTCTTCCCTCCGCTTCCAGCAGTAGCCGCAGCACTTGAAGCGGCTGCTCCTGGATCGGCACGCGGACACCCGAGCGGAACAACTCATTACTGCTCAAGTCCACTTGAAAACAGTCAAAGCGCGCATACATCCGTCGGACAGAACCGTATGTAACCAACGCAGGACCTCCAACGGGGTGAGTGGAAGTGTATAGCAATTCCTTGAGCGCGAGCCACCAGACAGTTTCTGCGCCGGTAACTGTCTTGTTATTCGATAGTTGCTCAGTTCACCAGAAGTTCACCACCCGATTCACCCGCCGTCCATTGCCCGCTGGCGATGGCGGTGCGATGGTTGCGCCTGACGGGGGATCCAAATCCTCCAGTCGCGAGAATTCAGGATCTGAACTCGCTACCGATGAAACCTGGAGGTACCATGAAAATCCGCATTCCCCTACTGATGCTGGCCCTGGCCCTTGCTGCATCGGCGGCTTCAAGCGCCCACGCCGCCGGTTGCAGCAATTACACCGTTCAAGGCAGCTACGCTTTCACCATTCACGGAACCATCTTCCTCCCCAACGGCGCCACCATCGTGCTCGACGGCATCGCCCTGCAAACCTTTGACGGCAAAGGCAACGTGACTCAAGTTGACGCTGTCGCCGACAACGGCTTCCTCACGCCGGGCTGGCGCCCGGGCGTCGGTAGCTACTCTGTAAACCAGGACTGTACCGGGACCGAGACCCTCGTGGTTCCGGGCATGCCTGACCTGCACCTGCAAATCATCGTTGCCCAAGGCGGAAACACCATCCACCAGGTGGTGATCGACCCGGGCATCGCAACCACGGCCGAAGGGGAGCGCATCAAGGTTTCCCAGCAATAAGAACTAGCGGTTCAACCAGGAACCGTCCGGGGCGGCGGTTTCGGGAGCGAAGATTCGGCATAGGGAGGGGTGGGCCACCAACCGTTCACGATGCGAAGACGCCCCCTCCCTTCTCTCCCATGCGGTGTCATCCTGAACGGAGTGAAGGATCTGCGGTTGCTTCTTATTGATCCATTCGGTCTAATGCACGTCGATAACCCATGGAGCCGATTTTGTTTCATGGGGGTACGCGAGGTCGTTGCTCGTTAAGAAGCAGGGTTAGCAATGCAGATCCGCTGCCCTGTGGAAATCTTGTCAAGAGGCAAGAACGAAAATAGTTTGTAACTACCTTTAGAATCAGCGCAAAAAACTTCGCGCCAACTAGGGATTAATTCTCCGAATCTGTCATCATTGATTTAAGTGATAAAACCGAACGCCCGCGCGCCCTTGGCCGCGGGCGTTTCTGTTGAGGAGTCCACGTATGCAAATGCCCGAATTCCTGCCCCCTGCCGCACCCATCTCGCCTGTCTCCGCAGCCGTCGATCGCTGCATGGCCGCATACAAACAGGCCTACCGGGCCGCCGGCACCATTGGCGCGGACCGGGACGAACGGCATGACGCAGGCTGTCATGCCTACCGCCTCGTCTTGCCCCGCACCGAGACCCAAACCGACATCCAGGCGTTCGTCAACTGCGTCACTCACGGCATCGCAATCGGTGCCTTCGAGGGACAGGAGCCCAGCCAGCTCCTTTATGCCGCGCAGGTGGCGCTCTCGGCAGTCAAACAAAAACCGGGAAAGGCATGACCGCCGACCTTTCAGGTTCTGTCAGATTTCGGGTTGATGGGCCTCTTCGATGGACTGACAATGCACCAGAAACGGTGCACAGAGGGGGAGGGGGGAGTGTCGTCCAAACCTTATTCGCACCAGGAATAGGGAACCAGGGAGGGGGCCCGGGTGCGTCGGGCCCCCGGGTGCGTCAGGCAATGACGCGGAACGAAGGGTCCAATAATGAGCCTTCGCTCCGCATCTGAGATTCGGAGCTTGAGGGCGCTTGGCAGGCTATAGCGGAACCAGAGTGGATGTATCCCGAAACCGCAGGGCTCAAGTCGACGCGACACCAGGAGCGGCGACCTTGCAAGATTCAAAAAAGGATAGAGTGACTCTGGTTCCGCTCTTGCGCTACGGGCTCCTCCCCCTCAAAACTTCTGCGACCGGAAAACCTTTTAGGATGCTGTTCACACCGCCCTGCGTCGTCCCGCCCACACCCACCCCAAGCTCAATAGCGTAAGCAGCAGGATGATCCCCTGCGAGATAACGCAGTAAAGACACCACACCATCAAAACGTTCTTTTCAATGTAGGTCAGGTAGAGGGCAAAGCCCAGTCCCACCACCGCGGCTCCCGCAGTCAGCGCGCTGCGGCGCATGAGAGCCAAAACGCCCAGCAATGCATAACCAGCCATGCCGATGGCGGCCACCGGAACCGGCCCAATCATGGCAAACGGACTGTGATTCACCACTCCGCAATCCCAGTGCTCGTTAATGTCGCACGATTCCACGTCATTCGAATAGTGGACGCGAAGGGCAAGGAACGAAACCGCCAGTCCCACCACAGCCAGCAGTGCAATCACGTAGCGCATAGTCGTGTTTCCGATACTAATCTCCACACTGGATATTGCGCCATTGCGCCATCTCAATTTGAATTGCAGACCCGCATGTTACTTTGCCCTCAAAGTTGAGTCCATTTCTTATGCGCCGCACCAATACAATGCTGACTATGACCCACCGCATCCAAGTTCGTTCCCTGCCCCGCCCGGCGCAGGTGTTTGCAATGACCGCCCTATTCCTCGCCGCAACATCCCTCGCCGCGCAGGCGGCTTCGAATCCCACCAAGGTCCTCGATAACTCCGCACTGCACCCGCCCAAGGGCGCAACCGTTGCCATCGTGGAATTCAGCGATCTGGAGTGCCCTGCCTGCGCCCACGCGAATCCAATCCTCAAAGACGCTGCCGCAAAATACAAAATCCCATTGGTTCGTCACGACTACCTGATTCCGTCTCATCCCTGGAGCGCGACAGCTGCGGTCAATGCGCGCTGGTTCGACGTAAAGGGCAATGGCCTGGGCGATGCGTATCGCGACGCGGTCTTCGCCAACCAGTCCTCGATTTATAACGTAAGCGTGCTGGCCAAATTCACGCAGAGCTTTGCCGGCAGCCATAACATCGCGCTCCCCTTTGCCATCGACCCACAGAACAAGCTCGCGGCCATCGTACAAGCCGATAACGAATTAGGAAAGCGCACCGGCGTAGTCCACACGCCAACCATCTTTATCGTGATGTCCAGTTCGAAGGGCCCCACCTACCTCGAGGTTGAAAATACCGATCGCGATCTCTACCGAACCATCGATCAGGCCCTCGCCCAGACCAAGGTCGCTGCAGCGCCTCTCAACCACATGGCAAAAAAATAGTGCTCCCCTGCAAATTTGGCGCAAACCGAGCATAGGACTATTAATTTCTGATTTCGATGCCATCGGGAGGTTGGCGGTCCCCTCTGCAGCCGATATCCTTATTGCTCATTCGATGCCTCTCACGATGCGTGTTCTCCTATTGCTCCCGCTTTCCTGTGTCCTCTGCATCTGCCAGCCGTTGCACGCTCAACTGCCGTTCTATACCGATGACACCGGGGTCACCGAATCTGGAAAGTGGCACTTTGAGTTTTTCAATGAGTATGACGCCCTCCAGCTTCAGTACCCGAATCTCCGCCAGAATACCGCCAATTTCAAGCTCAACTATGGTCTGCCGCACAATTTTGAATTGGATGTGGACGCCCCTTATCTCGCCATCGGTCGAGCCGCAGGGAACCAACCCTCCAATGGCATGGGGGACACGAATCTCGGGGTCAAGTGGGGCTTCCATAAGGAGTCCAAGGACTCCCGGCTTCCCGCCATTGCCGCCAGCCTCTATGTTGAATTCCCCACCGGAGACGCCCACCAGCAACTCGGCTCGGGATTATCGGACTACTGGCTCAACTTCATCGGCCAAAAATCCATTTCCGATAAAACCAGAATCACTGGAAACCTTGGAGTCCTGTTCGCCGGCAATACCAGTACCGGCGTGATCGGAACACAAAACACCCGCGGCCAGGTTTACACCGGGGGTCTTTCAATCCTTCACGATTTCAGTAGTCGAGTCACGCTGGGAGGTGAACTCTACGGCGGTTATGCTGACAACGGGAATCTGGGGAGAAGCGAGCTTCAGGCAATGGCTGGCGGCCAGTACGCAATTCGCAATAGTCTGGCTTTCTGTTTCGGCGTGCTCGGAGGCAAATACGTTGGCAGCCCACGGATCGGCGGCCAGATCGGGTTTTCAATGGATTTCCCTGACGTCTGGTCTTCTGCTCACCGCCGCAGTGGCGGGCAATAACCCATCAACAGCGATGCTTGCAATCAGCTTTTTCTATTCTTGTGGAGGTGCACTATGGCATGTAAGCCGGAGGTACTAAGAGATGTCCCTCTCTTTGCCTTGCTTGACGATGATGAGCTTGCCGTGTTGGCGGGTCAGGTCGAGCTCAAGACGTTCGCAGCGCGCCAGCGCATTTACAAACTGGGCGACTCCGGTTCCCAGGCCTACGTTGTCATTTCGGGGAAGGTGAAAGTATTCACATTGGATGAAGACCAGCAGGAGGTCGTCATCGACGAGCCAGGTAAGGGAGCGTTCTTCGGTTTTGCTTCGATGCTCGAGCAAACTCCGCACCAAACCAATGCCATCGCGATCGAGGAATCCGAGTGCCTGGAGGTCTCGCGCGACGATATCGCGGTCCTGCTCAAGCAAAAGCCGATGGCGGGCATGGATTTGCTTACCGCGCTAGGCCGCCAGTTCCATGCGGCCCAGGGATTGGTGCGGGGTCGCGCCAGCCGGAATGCGAATGAACTCATCGAAAAAGAAGCCACCACCGGAGAGCGTGTCGCAGATGTGGTCGCGCGGTTTGGCGGATCCTGGACCTTCATCATCTCGTTTTCGGTTGTCTTGTCCATCTACACGGCTGTCAATGTCCTGCTGGACAAACAGTCGTGGGATCCCTATCCGTTTATTCTACTCAACCTGTTCCTCTCGATGCTGGCTTCCGTGCAAGCTCCGGTAATCATGATGAGCCAGAATCGACAGGACACAAAAGATCGACTGCGCGCTGAACTGGATTTCGACGTAAATCGGCGTGCGGAGTCAGAGATCCAAGGGTTGGCGCGAAAGTTGAGCATGCTGGACGACAAGATGGACGATGTCGCCGACATGCTTCGCAATAGGGGCCTCGCGGACCAGTCAGCCGGACTGTAGAAACGCGTCGCAAGGGTGTTGACAAACACTTACATGGGTGCCAGCCATCGCGCCGAGATCTGCAAAGGACCGGGCCGAGTTCGTGTTGCTTCCTAGATGTACGATCCGATGGTTCGGTTGAGCAATGCGGCGAAGGCGTGCCAGGCGGGGGTCATTCCGATAGGGACTGCGAGGGCGACGGACGCGAAGACCAACGGCGCGGCCCACATGGTGGAGCGGTGGATGCGGCGGATAGAAACGAGTTCGTAGGCGATGAAAATGAGAAGCAGGATGCCGAGCCCGGTGACGGCTCCAGCAGCAGGTGGAAATCCGATGCGGTCCCAGGGAAAGCGGCCGAAGGCTGCGGCAACCAGACCCATAGTGGCCACCATAATGAGGCGCTTGTGCGCGTCGGGCCTGCGCCTGGCGCGCCACGAAGCGTAGATGACGATGGTGAAGCCGGCGATGCCGATCAGTGGGATGGCAGCAGAAACGGCGGGGTCGAGCGGGCCGATCATCACTCCACGATGAAGCGCGTCGATGGCCGCCATCACCCCGAGCACGATCATGATCGGGGGAAGGCAGAAAGCGACGCTGCCGAAGGAACGATGCCATTTGACTCGGCGAGCGGAGATGAAGGCGGCCTGCACGACGAACAGCAGCATCCAGAGAGTGAAGACCGCGCCGTGGATGTGAAGGATGGGGCTGGGAAGCGGCGCGCGCATCATGCCGGCCTGGAAGTAAGTTGGCGAGAAGCCTATGTAGACGCAGACGCAGAGCAGGATCGCCATGCCGCTGTAGAAGACGCGTTCGACGGTTCGATTAACAGGTCTGTACGTGGGCCGTTGGCCGGATGCAGGCGCAAAGATTGCGTCGGTTGCCATGGTCTTCTCCATTTGCCGGGGGAAGCGTGCGGGCCCGCCGGAGATCGATTACTGGAATGCATGGAAGATATCATGCAATGGGTGTTTCACGAAGGCATTTCGCCGGAAGTCTCTCAGGCTTCTTGCGCCATTCAGCAGGCCAAGGAAATGCCTCCGAGGCAGGGCTGAATCGGATGCGAGTTCGATCTCATTGCCATGACGCCGTTCCAACGGAGCAACCGCAATCATAGTGACAGTGGCCAATGGTAATGCGGCTGCGCTTGACAGCGATTGATGTCTTTTATTACTTTTCTCGGCGAAAGTGGAATCGTTACCATTCTTGTCTGTTGCTTGCTTTGCAGACACCTCAATCCCCCTATGCAAAGGAAAAGCGATGTCACTTACTCGTCGAGAATTTCTGGTCCTGAGCGGCGCCACCGCCGGGGCAAGCGCCGTGCACAGTGCGGCATTTTCACAGACTGCAGGGCAACCGAGCGGCCAGTTGTGGTGGCCAAACGGACAGGCGCTGCCTACGTTTCCGCGAGCGGCTTCACTGGATGCTGCTGATTTGTCGTCGTTGTCGGGTGATCAGCAAGGGCTGCTGGTCACTCTGCAAGGCGTTGTGAATCGTACTCAGCCGCGCCTCTATCTTTACTGGGGGAGCGACCCCACCAACCTGGAATGGCTGAATACGATCCGCCTCCCCCATACGATTGTCACGGATCCCTGGTCCCTCTTCACGAAATATCGCTCGGAAGTTAAGGGCGCGATTGTCTATGATCCATCGGTTCCGGACACCGTGAATCTTGCTACGACGCTGGCGGGGACGAAGAACGGCGTGATCGCCACCGCAGATCTGGCGATGAGCCTGAACTTGCCGGTCCTTGAAGACCTGCGGGGCCGCTTCACGAGCAAGCTCGATGTGTACCAGTGGGCGCTGGCCAACGTGTGGCCACAACTGACGAAGAGACTCTTGATTGCGATTAGTCCGACGAATTCGCAGGCAGTACCGAACGTGTCGTGGACGACGCTGCTCAAGGTGTCGCAACCGATCACGGATGCTTCTAACAAGGCGACCTACACCGCGGATCTTTCCGCACAGCTGGGCGGCGACGGTGTGTATGTCCGGTACCAGGACGCGTATCCAAGCGACGGATGGGGGCCCTCGGTTTCGCAAGTGACGGTGACGGCAGATGGAACAACGATTGCCTCATTTCAGCCGGGCACCGATGCGGAAAAGCCGTTTTTGTTTGACCCGGACAGCTCGCAGTTGGCCTCAGGGTGGAGGTTTGCCGATGGAAACAATTACTTCATCTACAAGTTCACACCACCGGCCGGAACCCAGCAGCTAACGCTCTCGACGGTGATGTGGAACGAGTATCTGGTGACCGCGACGAATACGGCGCCGAGCATCCAGGTCGCGAACCCGAACTTCCGCGATTACATTGTGGCAACAAGTGCGCCGGTCTTCTGGCTTGATCCGGAAGTGGCGGAGGAAGCGGCCTTGTTTGCGCAAATTCTGAAGACTGTGCAGCCGGACACGCCATATCTCGGATGGTTCCCCCAGGGCCACGAAATGACCGGCGTCACGCTCTGCGGACAGAATGCAACGGTGGTGGTTGCGGCGGATTTCTTTTACAACGCCAGCGTCTTCAGCGGTGTGCGCGCGACGATCAAGGATAGTCAGCCGGAAGTCGAAAAGCCGAAACTGCAAAACAAGATCTACCTGTCGCTGACTATGGTGGAAGGAGACAACATCCAGTACAACCAGCACCGCATGCGCCAGATCTGGGACGACCCCGGGCGCGGCCTGGTGCCGCTCGGGTGGAGTATCAGTGTCCTCCTGCTGGATATCGCACCCGCCATGTTGAGCTATTTCCAGCAGACGCAGACGGTGAACGATCTTCTTGTCGCGGGGCCGTCGGGCGCCGGTTACACATATCCGGCAGTGTGGCCGGCAGCGGACCTGCCGGGATATGCGCAGCGTAGTGGCGCCTACATGGGGAAGACCGGCATGCAGGTGCTGTTTGCATACAACCGCAACGGCAGCCAGGATCTCGCATTCAGCAGCAGCATCGTGGATCTGTACAAGAAATATGTTCCGGGTCTTCAGGGGATCGTCTACAACTACCAATCGCAGAGTACGGTGAGTATTGTGGATGGCGTTCCGCTGGCCACGTTGCTGGGGGTGAACGACGCCGGGAGCGGAGCGACGGCACTGTCGGCGGTGGCTGCCAGTTGGAACGGCTCAAGCCCGCTGTTCGTGGCTGCTGGACTGGAGTCATGGAACATGACGCCGAGTGATGCCAAGACACTTGTGGGCTCGTTGGGATCGGAATTTGAGGTGGTCCGCCCCGACGTATTTTTCCAGTTGCTGCGGCAAACGTAAGGAAAGCAAACGGCAAGGCGCGCAACATGCGCCTTGCCGTTTGCTTTGAGCGTAAGCGATTGCCCCACCGATTGGCGAGGCCTTCCAGAATGTCGGATACTTGGCCAGCGGAGGTCACCATGGGCCGTGAAGCCGAATGCACGTGTGACTGGAATGGAACAAGCGCCAAGGTCAAGGCGCTCGTAGAACCGCCGGAGCTGACCCTGCGCGGTGTGTGGAATTGAAGTGCTCAACGAGTGCCTCGGCGGATTTGGCGTGAATCAAGAATCCATTCCTGGCGACATGCCCGTTTTCCAGGACTAATCTTGGGACTGGCGACTAACCCGCGCTCGATGAGCGTTTTGGGCTGGACACATCAATTGACCTCGACCGCCCGAGGAAATTTGTCATGGCTAAACAGTAGGCAGAGGGCCTCTAGCTAGTGAGCTCCTTGGTTTCGAGACTCAGGGGTGCGGACCAGATCAACGCGATGGTTGGACTTCAAAGCTTGATTGATCCTTTCGACCGCTTCAGTTCTCCGAACATTGGATTTCCTCGGCTAGGCGTGCGACCATCTTAGATGGGTGTAGTTCCCCGCTTGGAGTTCCTCAAGCAGAAGGTGCTCCCCAATGATTTCAATTCGCCTTCCCTCTACGCTGACGTGGGTCGTGGTTTCTCTTGCAAGTGCGTGCCTTGCCTTGTGGCTAACGGCCTGCGGCACAGTAAGTCGGAGTCCATCAGCATCGACCGGACCCTCGAGTCCGGTTCCGCCAGCCACGACCACACTGCAAGCGGAAACCGGCAACAACACCAGCGCGGCTGATTCCTTTGCGCAGCACACAGACGGCAACGCCGGCGCCGGCAACGTCAGCAAACTCCCGCTCCGAAGTCTGCTCTATGGCGGATCGAACACCAAAATATACGTGACGTGGCTAGGCTGGTTCGGCAGTCCGGCCCACATGGACGTCGGCTACCGCTCTGACGACTCTGCACAGATCCACCGGCAGGTCGAGGACATGATCAGCCGTGGCGTACAAGGCGCCATTGCGGCTTGGTACGGTCCGGGCAACACGTCCATAGACAATGCCACGCAACTGCTGAGTACTGAGGCCGAAGCCCATGTGGGGCAATTCGAGTTCGCCATCATGGAAGACGTGGGGGCACTGGGCTCGGCGGCTGCAGCCCATGGATGCGACGTGACAGATCAGCTCATCTCCGATTTGACCTATGTCGCGTCGCAGTATGAATCGTCGCCGGCGTACATGCGCATGAATGGGCGGCCGGTAGTCTTCTTTTTCGGCGTGGAGGCTTACTACATTGATTGGAGCCGCGTCATTTCCTCGATCCCCGGTAATTCGCTGCTGATCTTTCGAGGGACTAGCAGTTTCACTCAGAGCCAATCGAACGGCGGATTTTCATGGGTTGACATCGAGTCGAACAACCCCTTCGATCCCGAATTGGCCGCCCAGGACACTTTCTACGAGGCGGCGCAGCGGGCGCCCGGGCGCGTCGCATTCGGGTCTGCATATAAGGGCTTCAACGACACGCTGGCCATGTGGGGAACCAATCGCGTGATCAATCAGCAGTGTGAGCAAACCTGGCTGCAAACCTTCAGTGAGGCGGGAAAGTTCTACTCCAGTGGCAACCAGTTGCCCGCCCTGCAGATCGCAACCTGGAATGACTATGAGGAGGGTACTGCGATCGAGCCTGGCATCGACAACTGCGTATATCTGACGCCTTCGCAGTCGGGCACGACCATCCAATGGAACGTCAACGGCGGTGATGAGAGCACAATTGACCACTATACGGTGTACCTCAGCACGGATGGCACGAACCTCTCGAAGCTGATCGATGTGCCGGCGGGCACGCACACGGTCGACCTGAGCCAGTGGAGCCTTTCCGCGGCCACTTATCTGGCGTACGTGAAAGCAACCGGCAAGCCCAGCATTCAGAACAAAATGTCCCCGCCAATCGCCTACCATCCAGGCGACCAGCCACCCGGGATCCAGCTCAACATATCGCAAACGGGGCCACTGATGTACACGGCGTCGACCGCAGGTTCGTCCGGCAACATCGCCCGCGCGGTGATCGACTTTGGCGATGGCACCGTCGTCAAAGGGGCGTCGGCTTCGTACACCTATAGGATCGTGGGAACATACCTCGTCACAGCGACCGTGTACGACGCGGCAGGTGCGTCGGCGGTCGCGGTGCAGCAGATTTCGGTGAAACCACCGTCCGGCGGCATCACCATCTTCAAGCCGGGCAATGGCTCGACGGTGAACTGGCCGACCATGCTGGTGGCCTCCGCCAATCCCGGAACTCCGGTTGCCGTGATGCGGGTGCTGATCGATGGCCAGCAGGCATATGCGGCCAACGGAGACACGCTGAATACCGCGCTGAAGGTCTTCACCGGAACGCATCAGATCACGGTGCAATCGCTCGATGCTGCAGGGAACACCACTGCCAGCGCCTCGCTGAACGTGGTTGCTGAGCCGGGCGATATTCCGCCGGTCGCCCGGATCACGGTCAACCCCCTAACGAGCATTACGCCCACGACCGTCCTCGGCTGCACCGCCGCCTCCGTCGATGCCGACGGATTCCTGATCAGCTACCAAATCCGGTACTCCAACGGAAGCCAGTTCACCACTCAGGCCGCAGTGGAGACCTTTCCCGCACCCGGGACATACACAGCCACAGCCACGGTCATGGATCAGTTTGGCGCAACCAACAGCACGTCTACGAGCTTCAACGTAGGCGGCGCAACGATGCCGGCGGCGATGCCGCCATCTGCGGCGCTGCAGCAACAACAGTAGCAGCACGAACAAAAGCCGTTGCAGCCAATGCGATCGCCGTGATGAGGAGCCAAGTCCGCGCTTGCGAACGACACGGACGCCTTCCTCAAGTTGGCGATCATGGTGTGTGGAATTGAAGTGCTCAACGAGTGCCTCGGCGGATAATGCGCTGATTGACAGCCGCAGGAGATCGTAACACCGAAGCCCATTTACGAGAGCCTATGCTGTTGTCCCTTTGCAAACCCTCGATCGGCGTAGTGGCGGGCCACTGAATTGTGCGTTGGGGAAGCCTGAGTGCAGTTGTATTGAGCCACTCCGTTTGCTAGTTTGGCGTAGATGCCGCTGCCTGTGCCCGAACAACTCAGCAGGACCATTGAGACCCTCTACCGGTCGGAATCGGGCCGGGTTCTAGCGACGCTCGTGCGCCTCCTCGGAGACCTGGACCTGGCCGAAGAGTCGATGCACGAGGCGTTCGCTGCCGCTCTGGAGTCCTGGACGCTGGCTGGCATTCCGGACAAGC
>WNGK01003731.1_pt1 | contig 16444 bp, 15 predicted proteins | sample 5400601 | NCBI WGS metagenome assembly WNGK01 (sample SAMN13153376, study PRJNA577476) | soil metagenome | isolation source: 60 cm soil or saprolite under Garry oak tree replicate 1 | place: USA:California | collected 2016-06-15
CTCGTTCTTATTTTGCCCGCCTTGTCCGACGATCTCGCGTCCGCCGCCGATTCACTTCCGATTCCCCTGTTCTTCTTCGCCACAATCAAATTCCTCCCAAATTACGCTTTACCGCGGGAAGTTGAATTTCAAGCGGTTTCCGGTCCGAGCCGGACTGGCGTTTTCCGGGGATAATCCCTCACCTTCGTCCTCTCCCTAGGGAAAGGGAGAGGAGAACGGAATGCCACGCGTCTCTTTGTCTGTGCAAAGCGTACCGAATCATAATAGCGTTCGGCTATGAGGCATTTCGTTTTTCGCTGGTTTGTCACGGCGTTCGCCGTGTTTGTGGCGGCGCCGATCGTGGGAATCGATTACACCGGGATCGGTTGCCTGCTCGGCGCGTCGCTTCTTTTGGGAATCATCAACGCTTTTGTTCGCCCCATCCTGCTGTTTCTGAGTATTCCGTTGATCCTGGTAACGCTCGGCTTCTTCATTTTGGTGATCAACGCGCTGATGTTGAAATTCGTGAGCGAGATCGTGCCGTGTTTCAAAGTGCACGGTTTTTGGAGCGCGATTTTTGGCGCGATCATCATATCGATCGTGAGCTGGCTGCTGAGCGCATTCTTTCGCGGCAGTGACGGACGGGTCCATGTGTTGACGCATCATACCCAGATCAAACAGGTTCGCGGCCGGGTGATTGAACCGGGAGAGTGAGAATTCGCCGGATGTTCGGCAACAAATTAAAATCAGGCGGCCGAATCTTTGTTAAGATTTGCGGAATCACGAACGAGCTAGATGCGCTCGCCGCAATCGAAGCCGGCGCGGATGCACTCGGATTCAATCTCGTTCCTCAAAGCAAACGTTACATCGACATCGAGAAAGCGGCGTCTTGGATCGACAAATTGCCGCGAGACATTTGCAAGGTCGCGGTTATGGCAGACCCAAACTGGGAGGATGCGTGTAGGATTGGTCAACTCCCGTTCCTTGATGCGTTGCAGTTACACGGTGGCGAATCACCGGAATTCTGCCGGCGACTCGCCGACGCTGAAATTCCATTCGCAAAAGCAGTGCCGGTAACCGCATCGAAATCGCTAGCCGACCTTCCAAATTATTTCAGCGACACGATGATTTTGGATTCCAGCGCGGGCGGAGCATTTGGCGGAACGGGCAAGCCGTTTCCGTGGAAGTTCGCGCCGGAATTCGTGCGGCACCACCCCAGAATCACGGTGATCCTCGCGGGCGGTTTAAACCCGGAAAATGTAGCGGAAGCTGTTAGTGTTGTCCGACCACGCGGAGTCGATGTCACTACCGGAGTCGAAGAGTCGCCGGGCCGCAAAGATCACAGCTTGATCCGGGCGTTCGTTCAGGCTGCCCGCAATCGTCTGGCTTAGGGGCCTAAGGCGGCCACGGCGCCTCTACGCGTTTGTAGTGGGAAACGTTACAGGGCTGGTCTGCTTCCTGCTTTTATCCGGCCAGCACTTATCTCACTTCCTTCTAATTATGGTTACTTCTTGTAAGCAACGGGGATGCGTCGTGGCGGTGGCCTTCCTGGGCGCGCTTTCCCTGTCCCAAGCGCAAACAAATCCCGCCCCGGCGGGGCCAGCGCAGCCGCCAGACCCAATCAAACCAGCTGACCATCCGCAAATGTTGCTGGCGCAAGCCCTGGTGCAGGCTGCCTCCCCAGCCGCGGCATCGACCACAAAATCGACCACGACCTCTTCCACGGTGGCGACTCCGGCGTTGACCGAAGCCGACGCAACGGTTGAAAGCGGTGGTGTTGGCGTACGGGAATTTCAAGGGGACGACGTCGGCCAAGTGCTCCGATTGCTCGCCCGCCAGGCCAAAGTCAACATGGTTGTGAGTGATGCTGTTACCGGGACGGTAACGATGCGGTTGGAAGACGTGACCGCGCTTCAAGCGATCTCGATCATCGTCAAAGCCAAAGGGCTTTTCATGGATAAGATCGACAACGTTTATTACATCAAGACTGCTGGCGAGCGCACCGCTGAGCCCACAGCGACAGCTACCAGTTCAGTTACGCGTGGGCCAAGGACATTTCGCCGCTGGTTGCGTCCCAGCTTGCAAGCAAAGATCCACCGCAAATCGACGAGCGCACGAACACGATTTTCTTCCGCGAGACCCGCAGCAACATCGACAACATCCGGAAAATGCTGGTGCAGATCGACAAACCAACCAAGCAAGTGATGATCGAAGCGCGGTTGGTGGAAGTAACGGCAGATCCAATCCAGGCTTACGGAATTAACTGGGCGGGCACGGTGGGCAGCGCCTCGGCTCCAAAGACAGTCACTTACGGGAATCCTATAGCTGCCGGTAGCCCAATTTCTGGCGGCAATCCACCAACCAGTGGATTTGCACTTGGCAATCCTAACAACAACAATTTCTTCGGCAGCCTCGGGCACCTGATACCGGGTCAGTTCGCCATTCTATCGGTACCGCAATTTTCAGCGACGTTGCAAGCGTTGAACGAAGACTCGGATGCCGAGTTCCTGGCTAATCCGCGCGTTGTTACAGCCGACAACCAGCAGGCCAAAATCGAAGTGGTCCGAAACCAGCCTGTGCCACAGCTTAATTTTAACGAGCAGACCGCGACGACGGTATTCGGCGGATTTCAGGACAAGGTATTCGGCAACAAGCTGATTGTTCGTCCATCGATCAACAAGGACAACTTCATTACGTTGTCAGTGAAGCCTGAGATCAGCAATAAGGTCGGAGACTTTCACTTCGTTTTTGCGAGCGCGGATGTGACCAGTCCAATCATCGATACTCGCACCCTCGATTCAAACGTACTGATCAAAAGCGGCGACACGCTCGCGATTGGGGGATTGATTTCCGATCAAGTGGCCAAATCGAAAACGAAGGTGCCGCTGCTTGGAGACATTCCAGTTCTGGGCTACGCGTTTCAGAGCCATGATAACGAGCGCCACAAACGCAACCTGCTCATCTTCGTGACACCGACAATCCTCGATCAACATTATGGCACTGGCTTGGAAGACCAGGTCTCTGGTCTTCATCACAACGGCGAAGAGTACGCTGATCCGAACGGTTGGCGGAATAATGCCAAAGGCGCCGTGCGTTTAGTTCCAACTTCGCACCGCCAGCTCGCTGCTGATTATCCAAAGCCCGGGGCATCGCCAGCGCCCGAGGAAGCTGCTAAGGTTCAATTTAAAAGCGACGTCAAAGACCGCGACGAATAACGAATTTCGGAATGTGGGGTTGAGAGGGGGCGGGCGCCCGCAAGGGTCCCGCCCTCTTTGGGTTTTATCGCTCCAGATAATCCCGTAAACGCTCGCGCAATTCGGTGCGCGCGCGAAAGAGCAGGCTCTTCACGGCTGAGACGGATAGATCGAGCACATCGGAGATTTCTTCGTAGCTCAGCTCTTCGTATCGCCGTAGCACCAGGGCCATGCGTTGCGTTTCTGGAAGGAGCGCGATCGCCGTCTCAATCGCGCTCTGTAATTCCGCCTGAAGAAGGGTCGCATCCGGCGTCGCAGTCGCCTCGTCCTTCAATGGCATCTCCTCGGACTCAGGTTCGATTTGCGCCGGCACCCGGGGATGACGTTTGGCGCGGCGCATCTCGTTAAAAACCAGATTGCGCGTGATCTTCAGCAGCCAGGTCGTGAACTTCGCGCGTGCCACGTACCGGCCTGCGCTTTTCCAGACTCGAACAAAAACCTGCTGCGCGATGTCTTCCACGTCCGAATTGCTGCTAAGCATTCGCGCGACCGTTCCTGCGACCAGCGCCTGGTGGCGCTCGACCAGTTTTTCAAACGCGGTCGTATCGCCCTCGGCAACCAATCGCATCAGGCGGATGTCCTCGGCGTCATCCTCGGAGCGCGCCGGTGCTTCTGGATCGGCCATTGATAAACAGACGTTGTTTGATAGGCGGCGATTCGAATGTTATCGCGTTCTGCGTCGGTCGTGCTCTATCAGTCGCACGCGCCCCGGCTCTTTTTGTTGCAACTGGTGAGTCGCCTGTGCATGGTAAGCCATCAATTTCAGGGTCGGCTCCGGATGAATTACACACTAATCCCAAAGGAATTTAGACCGATCGCTGAGAAAATCGAGGCGAAGGCTCGCATTTCCGAGGACGACGCTCTTGCTTTGTATCGCTCAAACGATCTGAACGCGCTTGGAATACTGGCTAACATCGTGCGCGAGCGAAAGAACGGCAATTTCGCCACCTACATTCACAATCGCTATATCAACTACTCGAATATCTGTGTCTTATCGTGTCAGTTTTGCGCCTTTGCTGCCAAAAAACGGGATGCCCATGCGTTCGAGCATGCCGTTAGCGAGATCATTCAAGTTGTCGCAGAAGCGCTTCCGCTGGGGATTACGGAAGTGCATATGGTCGGCGGTTTGCATCCGACCTTGAAGAAAGAGTGGTATCTCGATTTGTTGCGCGGATTGCGCTCTCTCGATCCCAATCTCCACATCAAAGCCTTCACTGCGATTGAAGTTCGCCATCTCGCTCAGCGAATCTTCAAGATGTCGATCCCAGAAACGCTCGAGCTTCTCCGCGAAGCCGGCCTTGGCTCCATCACTGGTGGAGGCGCCGAAATTTTTGATGCCGCAGTGCGAGACCGGGTTTGCCGCGGCAAAGAAACGGCCGAGGAGTGGCTTGATGTTCACCGAATTTGGCATCGCATGGGTGGCCGCAGCACTTGCACCATGCTTTATGGTCACGTCGAGACTCTCGAGCAGCGTGTCGATCATTTACGGCAACTTCGTCAACTTCAGGATGAAACCGGCGGATTTAGCGGTTTTGTTCCATTTGCCTTCGAGCCGCAAACGACGGTGCTTGCTCACATCAGGCGCGCTTCTGCCATCGAGCAACTGCGCAACCTCGCTGTCAGCCGAATTTATCTCGATAACATCGATCATTTGACCGCTTATTGGGTCAGCCTGGGTCTGCCCCTGGCACAAGTGTCGCTTAGTTACGGCGTGGACGATTTGCACGGCACAATCATGGAAGAGAAAATTTTCCACATGGCCGGAGCAACTACGCCGCAGCAGCAAAGCATCGCTGCGCTCGACCATGCCATTCGCGAGGCTCAGCGAATTCCTGTCCAGCGCGACAGTTATTACCAGCATCTCAACGGCGCGGAGCAAAGATCGACCTCGAGCCGGCCGCATTCTGAAGCAGAACTCGCCTGCGCCTAACGAGTGCAGGATCGACATCCGCTGCGAATTGGCTGCGTTAAATATCTCAACGCGCGTCCGTTAATTCACGGCTGGCTAACCGATGTTGTGCTCGATCATCCGTCCGCGCTTTGCGTGCAGCTTTCACGTGGCGAGCTCGATATTGCGCTCGTTTCGAGTTTCGAATTTCTCCGCAACCCAATCTACCGGATCGTGGACGGCATTTCTATTTCGTCGGACGGCCCGGTTTACAGCGTTGTCGTCGCCCACGTCGGCGAGATTTCCGATGTAAAAGAGATTGAACTCGACCCGGCCGCAGAAACCTCCGGCAATTTGCTGCGTTGTTTGCTCAATGAGCGAAAGCTGAGTCTGCGGTTCGTCGCGACATCGACATCTTCTTCTCTTCCGAAAGGAACGGCGCGCCTGCTCATCGGCGATCAAGCCATTCGATTCCGCCAAAAGCATACGAAAGAATTCCAGTTTTGGGACCTCGGCGAACAATGGAAAAAATTGGTTGGCCTTCCGTTCGTTTACGCGCTTTGGCTCGTTCGACCTGAAGTTGTCGATCCAAAATCGATCGCGGGTCGGTTACGCAGATTGCGCGACAGTAACCTCGCGAACATCGACAGCCTGATCGCCGGCGAGAAGGAATTCGATCATGGTTTTTGCGCCCGCTATTACCGTGAGCATCTTCGATTCAGTCTCGGAGAACGCGAGATGGAAGGGCTGCGAGCCTTCCGTCATTTATGCCAAAAACACGAGCTGCTGCCAAAACGCGACTTCGCGTTCAACCTCGTCTAGCCGGCCCTTTTGCGCGATGGAGGCGATTGCGGCGGAGTTAACGCGAGCGCAGCTGAAGCGCTAAGGCCTAGTCTCTTTGGGCGCGTTCATGTTCGGACCGGTCTGACCGCCGGGGGGCGTCCATTGCCCGACGATGTCGGCGCCGAAAATCCACTCATCCTGAAGCGTTCCGTTTACGGAGATGGTTTTTTGGTAATATTTTCTCAGATTAATTTGTTGCTTCTCAAATTCAGTTTCTCTGCGAGCGCGGGTGAGGCGCAAGAGCGTATCAGGATCGTTCAGGAGACTTAATCGATATGCGCCATCGACCAGGACAACTTTTCCGGTGAACACCCCGGTCTTGCGTTCGAGCTTGGCCGATTGTTTTTGTGGCGGACCGCTCGGCTGCTCCAACATTTTCCGGCCAAATGCGCACCCGGACAAAGCAAGCAGACCTACGGACAAGATGATTGCGATCGATTTCACGGTCCCTGTCTAGTTTAGCGGTCAGTCGCGAGTCAAATGATTATGAGTAAAATGCTCTCCGAGTTGTCAGGAAATGCCCGGCAGATAAAATAATCGGTGCAAGGCCGCGTAGAGGAAACCCTGATCGGCGCGGAGCAGCGTAGAGTGTTTACGCGGCAAAGCCGATGGATCGTTATTCCGCCTGAGGAACTCAATGACGATCCAATTCCGTGGAGCGAAATCTGCGGCTGCGAATGTATCGCCCGGCTCTTATTTCGAAAAGGTTTCCACACCGCCGATGAAGTGCAGGCGTTTTTGCAGCCGCGCCTGAAATCATTGAGTGATCCATTTTTGCTGCCGAACATGGAAGCGGCGGTCACGCGCATTTTCACGGCATTGGATCGACATGAACGAATTATCCTTTTCGGAGATTACGACGTCGACGGAGTCACCTCGCTCGCCTTGCTGGCTGAAACACTCCGCGGATATGGCGTTGCGCCGGATTTATTTCTGCCGCTGCGGATGGAAGAAGGGTACGGCCTGAATCGCGAGAGTGTCGAGCGCTGCATTCAACAATATCATCCCCAGCTTCTGATCGCGCTCGACTGCGGAACATCGTCGGCCGCGGAGATTGTCGATCTTGGCAAACGGGGCGTGGATGTGATTGTGCTCGATCACCACGAGCCGAAATCCGCCCTGCCAGAGTGCGTCGCGATTGTAAACCCAAAGGTCGATCCGACGTCGCCTTTCCACTATTTATGTAGCGCCGGAATTGTTTTCAAGCTTTGCCACGCGCTTTTGAAAACGCGGCCGGTCGATTTTGATCTCAAATCAAAACTCGATCTGGTTGCGCTCGCAACCGTTGCCGACATCGTTCCGCTTCGCGGTGAGAATCGGACGCTTGTCCAGCGCGGCGCGATCGAAATCGCACGATCAGAGAGGCCGGGGCTCAAAAAGCTGATTGAAATCAGCGGAGTGAAGCCGCCGATTTTTACCGAAGACATCGGTTATCGGCTGGGGCCGAGGTTAAATGCAGCCGGTCGTTTAAGCACCGCGGAAAAATCGCTCCGGCTTTTGCTGACGCAGGATGAAAACGAAGCGAGAGAACTGGCCGAATTTTTGGACAAACAAAACCGCGAGCGACAGGACGTTGAAAAGCAAATTTTCGCCACGGCGGAGGAGAAGATCGCGAAGGAGTTCGATTCCAATCGTGACGCCGCGATTGTCATTCACGAACGCGGCTGGCATCCGGGCGTGCTGGGTATTGTCGCTTCACGCATCGCTCACAAATATCATCGGCCCGCAATTGTGATTGGTTTTGACGAGAATAGCATCGGGAAAGGAAGCGGCCGCAGCATTGAGGGCTTCAATTTGGCCCAGGCATTGACTCGATGCGCGGACAAGATCGACAAGTACGGCGGACACGAAATGGCCGCCGGGCTTACCATTCAGGAGAAGAATCTCGATCTTTTCGCGGAACAATTCCGTCAAACGGCGCGCGAGCTATTGTCGAATAAAGATTTGCAGCCGCAACTGCGGCTCGATCACGAGATCAGTTTCTCGGAGTTGAACTTCGATTTTGTCGGCTGGCACGAAATGCTGCAGCCGTTTGGCAATGGGAATCCGCAGCCGCTTTTTCTTGCGCGCGCAGTTGAATCGGTCGCCGCCCCGCGCGTCGTAGGCGAAAGACATTTGCAGTTGCGTTTGCGGCAGGGCAATTATCATCAACGCGCGATCTTTTTCGGCGCAGCTACCGACGCGCTTCCGAAGCAACCGTGGGACATTGCTTTTCGGATCCGGCCGGACGAATACAAAGGTGAAACACGTTTGGAGATGCGAGTGGAAGCAGTGCGCGAGTCCGCGCCGACGACTTAATGGAAATTTCGCAGCCGCTTGAGGAACTCGATTGGATCCCGCGCCCGAAAATTCTGGCGCTGCGACGGCTTGGCATTACCAAAGTCGACCATCTGCTAACCCATTTCCCGCGCCGGCACGAAGATCGGAGTGCGTTTCCGGAATTCCCGCGCGATGAAAGCAACGTCCCGATCTGCCTATCCGGCGAAGTGATCAAGACGTCGCTTCGGCGTTTCGGTGGTTGGAAAAAGATTTTCGAGGCGACATTACAGGAACTGAACGCAAACGCGCTCAGTCAACCGCTGATCTGTCGCTGGTTCAATTTGCATTACGTCCAGAAAATGATCGCTACCGGCCAGCAACTCGTCGTTTTCGGCAAGCCGCGACTGCGCGGGAAGCGGATTTGCATGGATCATCCCGAGTTCGAAGTGATTGAGAACAACGAGGAGAGATCGATCCATCTCCGCCGGATCACGCCGATCTATCCTGCGACCGAAGGTCTTTCGCAGCGTGCGCTGCGCAGCATGATTTATCGGCTTCTTCAGGAGCTTGATACCGAGCCGATTGAGCCGCTGCTGCCGGAGAACCTGAAAAATGGAGATCGCGGCGAAGCGATCCGCGCGATTCATTTCCCCGAAACTTGGCAATCGCTTAATGCCGCGCGTGAGCACCTCGTCCTTTCGGAATTCTTCGCGATGCAAATGCTAATCGCGTCCCGGCGAACGGACTCGCACGCGCGCGTGAGCGCCGCGCATTGCGGGCGAGGGGAATTGATGCAGAAATTCCTGCACGCGCTTCCATTCGAACTGACAACAGCACAGAAAAAGGTCATCGCCGAGATCCAGAGTGATCTGGCCGCGAAGTATCCGATGAATCGGCTTTTGCAGGGTGATGTCGGTTCGGGAAAGACAGTGGTCGCGATCGCGGCGATTCTGCTCGCGGTTGAGGGTGGTTATCAGGCGGCGTTCATGGCGCCGACGCAAGTTTTGGCGGAACAGCATTACACGGTTTTACGGCGTTGGCTCGAACCGCTCGGCGTCAAGTTATCGATCCGAACGGCTGCGCGCCAGGAAGAGAGTTTCTTGCCGTTGGTGGAAGGCAACGAAAACGCCGACGTGATCATTGGGACGCACGCGTTGCTTTACGAAAAGGTTTCATTTTCGAATCTTGGTCTGGCAGTGATCGACGAGCAGCACAAGTTCGGGGTGGCACAGCGCGCGCGCCTTACGAGTCGCGAACCCACGCCGGATGTGTTGGTGATGACGGCGACGCCCATTCCACGAACAGTCACGATGACCGTTTACGGCGATCTCGATGTTTCAATCTTAGACGAAATGCCACGTGGCCGCGGCAAAATTGTCACCGCGGTGCGAGATTCCTCAAAACTGGGCGAAGTGCTGACTTTCTTGCGCACGCAATTGGAAGCCGGACGTCAGCTCTATGTTGTTTATCCGCTGATCGAACAGAGCGAGAAACTCGAAGCAAAAGCGGCCGCGGCGGAGTACGAACGTTGGCGCGAACGTTTGCATCCATATTCCTGCGAATTACTTCATGGAAGGATCCCCGGACCGGAAAAGCAGGAAATCATGGAACGATTTCGCCGCGGCGAAACCAAAGTGCTGATCAGCACGACCGTTATTGAAGTGGGCGTCGATGTTGCAAATGCAAACGTGATGCTGATTGAAAACGCGGAGCGATTCGGTTTGGCCCAGCTGCACCAGCTTCGTGGCCGGATCGGTCGGGGCGAGCACAAATCGTATTGTATTTTGCTCACGTCTGAATCGTCGTCAGAAGCCGCAGCCAAATTGGCCGTGCTCGAGAAAGCGAGCGACGGCTTTGAAGTTGCGGAAGCGGATTGGGAGCTGCGCGGTCCAGGCGATTTGCTGGGCACGGCCCAGAGCGGTCTGCCGGCGTTGAAGATCGGCAACCTAAAGCGGGACGCAGAGCTGATGCGTCGCGCGCGGGCGGCGGCGATGTCGATCTTTGCCGCCGACCCCAGGCTGGAATCGGGGCAAAATCAACGTTTCCAACAGTTGATTGTCGAACAACAGGGACGAACTTTTTCGAACGTTAGCTAATGAAGAACTTGCTGAAATTTTTTGCCTTTGTCGCGCTGCTCAGCCTCGCAATCTCGGCGTTGTACGATTACCGCTTAAAGCATGGCGGCTTGAGCACGCTCCCACGCACTACTCCGGAGAAATATACGCTCGCGTCTTCGCCGAGTGTCGATCCAAAACAAGTCGCTTCGCTTGAAGCGTTGAATCGGGAACGCCGATCGCTGGTCAGCAGTGTCGTGCCGTCGGTGGTCGCCGTGAAAACGACCAAGAAGATCGCGATTGAGCGTCAAAATCAGCTCGATCCGTTTGGCTTTTTCTTTCGGCGACCGCGCGGATTTCAAAGTCCAAATGACGATGCTCTGGTGCAGAATTCATTGGGTTCGGGCGTGATCGTGACCAATGAAGGTCACATCATTACGAACACTCACGTGGTCGACCAGGTGGACGAGATCGAAGTGCAGCTGAGCGACGGGCGCACCGAAAAAGCGCGTTTGGTCGGTGCCGATGAGCAAGTGGACCTTGCGGTCCTGAAAATTGATAGTCCGGGAGTGAAGCCGCTCAAGCTGGCCGATTCCGACACCGTTCAGGCGGGCGACTTCGTTCTGGCAATCGGCAATCCCTTCGGTTTCGAGGAAACGGTCACGGATGGAATTGTAAGTTCAAAAGGACGGCCGAATCGCGCCGATATCTTCGGCGATTTAATCCAGACGAATGCCGCGATCAATCCAGGCAACAGCGGCGGGCCGCTCATCAACCTGAGTGGTGAAGTGGTTGGCATCAACACTGCGATCATTTCGCGCAGCGGCGGCTCGCAGGGCATCGGCTTCGCTATTCCTTCCAACACCGTCCGCACCGCGCTCGAGAGCTTGTTGAAGAAGGGCCGGATTATTCGCGGATATCTCGGCATCCAGATGCGAGTTCCGCAATCGGGGCAACCTGCCCCCGCGAATGAAGGCGTGGTGGTTGATGAAATCGTTCCTGGATCGCCGGCGGAAGATGCGCGCCTGCAGCAAGGCGACGTCATCCGAAAATTTGATGGTCGTGAGGTGAGGAGCTTCGCCGATTTACGCAACCTGATTTCGCAGGCGGACTTGAACAAAAAAGTTGAACTGGAAATTGTGCGCGCTGGAAAACCAATGACCCTGGCGACGCAAATTAAGGAGCAGCCGGTGGGTTATCAAACCGGTCGCGTCACGCCGCAACAAACGCCGACCCGGCCGACGCCCGGCGAAGAGAATGAAAGCGGCAATGCGCTCGCCGGAATCGATGTCGGTCAGCTAACTCCCGATCTTGCGCGCCAACTGGATCTGCCGAACGGCGTTCATGGCGTTGTGGTAACCGCGGTTGATCCTGACGCAGGTGCCGCCGATCTCCAAAAAGGCGACGTGATAGAGGAAGTGAATCAGCAAGCGATTAATTCCGTGGCCGATTACAATAAAATCATCCAGTCGCTCGACACGCGTCAGGCGCAGGTGCTTTCGGTTTGCCGGCATCGGGTGAGATCGTTTCTTGTCTTACGCCCGCGTTAATCGTGGCAGTTGCGATATCTTAGTGGGGTCGTGGAGCTTCCGAAGCGGGGGCGACGTGAATAATGTTGTGCTCACGAAAGTCCAACGCTTCAAACCTTTGAGTAGCTTATGAAAAAACTACTGTTTGCGTTTGCGCTAGGCGTCCTGCTTTTGCCCTTTGCACCACTGGCGAAGAGCCAGGAAGTTTCGATTGATTTCTTCTATAACAACCTGAACGGCGGGAGCTGGATCGAGGTTGGTAATTACGGGTACTGCTGGCAGCCGGATGTCGCCGTGAGCGATCCCTCGTGGCGACCATACTCGGATGGGTATTGGGCTTACACCGATCTCGGCTGGACCTGGGTCTCGTACGAGGATTACGGCTGGGCCACTTACCACTACGGGCGCTGGGTCAGGCTGGCTGACTACGGCTGGGTCTGGAGACCCGGTTATGAATGGGGCCCGGCGTGGGTTTCCTGGCGCTTCGGCGGCGGTTATTGCGGTTGGGCGCCGTTGCCACCCGAGACAGAATTTGTCTACGAAAGCCGACCGCTCACGGGCCACATAGATGTCGAGTTCGATATTGGTCCGGCATATTACAATTTCGTGGACGTGCGTTATATCGGCGAGCCCGTCCTGCGCTCTCGTATTGTCGATGTGAATCAAAACGTCACCTACATCAACCAAACGGTGAACGTCACCAACATCACTTACAAAAACAAAACCGTTTACAATTACGGTCCGGACCTCAACGTCGTAAATCAGTATTCGAGCCGCCCGATTCAAAAATTGAAATTGGAACGCCAGGCGAACGTCGATGTTACCGCCGCGGCAAAATCAGGCGGCCTAATGAAAGTGCAAGGCAACTCGTTGATGGTGGGGGCTCCGACTACAATCAAGAAATCTGCTACGCAAATCGCCCCGCCAACGGTGAAAACGAAAGTGACGGACGTTAAAGTTGAGAAAGGTTGGTCGGTTGCGGGCGACGCGAATGCGCAAGCGCAGTTGAAAGAGAAAATCAAGACCCAGGATCTCAAGAAAGTTCCGCCAACGACAATCGGCGGAAACGCCGCCGCGGCCGTAGGGGCTTCAGTTTCGCCGACCGCATCATTGGCGCCCGGAATGGCGCCAGTTGAGAAAGGCAAAAAGGGCAAAGGGGCTCAGCAATTCCAAGCGGGCGCGACCACGAGTCCGGCAGGTGCTCTAACGTCCCCAACAACGAGTCCGGCGTTTCCTGAACGAGGAAAAAAGAAAGGCAAACTGGGCGAGCAGGCTCAGTCCGGCGCGAGCTTGGCACCCACGGAGTCTCCTGGAGCCGCGGTATCCCCATACACTCCAGAGTACGGCAAGCCGGGTAAGGGCAAACGTGGCGAAAAATTCGGTGGAACACCGCCGCCAACTGGCCCGACTGCTGGTCCTGAAGGTGTGACTGCGCCCGAGGGAAAACAGAAAGGCTTCGAACGGCAGAATGTTGGCCCAACTCCGGGTGGTGCTGCTAGCCCGGGCGAAAACTTCAATCAGCCGCGCGGCAAACGTAGGCAATTCGAGCAGCAGCAACCGGGAACGTCACCGGCCAGTGCAACCAGTCCCGGTGAAAGTTTCAATCAACCAGGCGACAGGCGGAATAAACGCGTCGAGCAGCCGGGGACGTCGCCATCCGGTCAAGAAGGTGGCCCTCCCGGAGCTCAGGGCGGTCCTTATGGCGAAGGCCGTGGCAAACACAAAGCCGAAGGCATGAATGTGCCGCCGGCGGGTGGCGGACAAATGCCAGCCGGAACCGGACAACCAGCCGAGAAAAAACACGAGGGCAAAGGAGCAGGCGCAACGCCAACGCCCGGTCCGCAGTAATCCCCGCGCTGGAATCAAAATTGAAACGAACGGCCGCGATTTACCGGGGCCGTTTCGCGTACAAGATCGATCCGCCGAAGGACGGATTCGCCGTGGCGAACAATCAAAGAAGTTCGGCAATCTGCACTGCGTTCAATGCGGCGCCTTTGAGTAATTGATCGCCTGAAACCCAAAAGGCGAGACCGTTCTCCAGCGCGCAATCCAGGCGCACTCTGCCAACTTCGCAGTTATCTTTGCCGGCGACATTCAGCGGCATCGGATAACGATTCTTCTGTGGCTCATCTACGAGCTCCAAACCCGGCGCCTTTGCTAAGACCTCGCGTGCTTGCTCGACGGAAACTTTGCTTTCGAACTCGGCGCTGACCGCGACCGAGTGGGCGCGATAGACCGGGACGCGCACGCACGTCACTGAAGCGCGAAATTCCGGCAAATGCATGATCTTGCGTCCCTCGTTTTCCATTTTCATTTCCTCTTTCGTGTAACCACTTTCCAGGAAAACATCGACGTGCGGCAAAACATTGAACGCGATCGGATGCGGGTAAACCTCCGCCGGAGATTGTCGATCTTGGGCCGCCGCTTCGACCTGTTTTTTCAATTCATTGATCGCGCGCGCGCCGCTGCCTGAAACGGCCTGATAACTTGCCGCGAAGACGCGTCGAACTCCAAAGGCGCGATGCAATGGGTAAATCGCCATCAACGCGACTGCGGTGGTGCAATTGGGATTGGCGATTAGTCCACGATGTTGTTTTGCATCCTGTCCGTTGATTTCCGGAATCACGAGCGGAACATCCGGATCCATTCGAAAAACGGAAGAATTATCGATCACGGTTGCGCCCGCTTCTCGCGCAACCGGCACGAACTTTCGGGAAGTTTCTCCGCCCGCGCTGAAAAATGCGATGTCGATCTGGTCGAACGAATTTTCGCGGAGTTCTTCCACGGTGATTGCCTCGTTGCGAAATTTGACTTTCCTGCCAGCGGATTTTTCGGACGCGAGGGCGCGAATTTTCGCTGTCGGAAAATGTCTCCGTTCCAGAACCCGCAACAGCTCGGCGCCAACCGAGCCGGTCGCGCCTACGACCGCGATGTGATATTCTTTTTTCACCGCGGCGAATTGTAAGGCCGCTCTTCATCGATGCAAAGCGCCCGAACAAAGATCGGCATCTCCATTGGGGATCAACGCCTCACGTTGACCAGCGACGGCGAAGTCCTCCGTTCTTATCCAGTTTCCAGTTCACGTTTTGGAATCGGGACTGAGGAGGGCAGCATGAAAACGCCGCTGGGTAACTTTCGCATCGCGGAAAAAATCGGTCACGACGCCGAACCTGGAACAATCTTCAAAGCACGCGTCGCGCTTGGTCCGGACGATCCTTTACCCGAGACGGAGGATCTCATCACCTCGCGCATCCTTTGGCTCGACGGCATGGACGAGGAGAATGCGAATACGCGTGAGCGATTCATTTATATCCACGGCACCAAACATGAAGACAAGATCGGGCTGCCCGCGAGTCACGGCTGCATCCGGATGCGTAATGACGACGTGATCGAATTATTCGAATTAGTTAATGAAACCACACAGGTGGTCATCCGCGAATAGCTTGTACGGCAAAACATCCAAAAAAGCGTTGCTTCGACGGTGTTCCACGCCTAGAAGAACCGGAACAACACAACCGAAAGGAGGCGAGATTAGATTGAAGTTCATAAAAGCGATCATGATCATGGCCGTTTTAGCCAGCGCTCTCAGCTTGGGGGCGTGCGCGCAACACAAAGAAGAAGCGGCTACCACCACGGCGAGTTCCACTCACGGATACGCCAAATAACCCCTCCGTCCAAGCTGTCCTGTTTTGGGACGCCTTTGACAAAAAGGCCAGGTCGCTTTTGCGATCTGGCCTTTTCTAATTGGATTTTATCAGAGTGAATTCCAGATCTGTTCTCATCTTTACATCTGCCGTTTGCGTGAGCGCGGTCTGGGCGCAGGACGAGAAATCGATCAACGATCTCCGCAACGCGCTCATTGCGCTTTCGCCGCGCACAATCGACCCACGTGAGGCGGCGTTGATGTCCGAAACCGCGCATCGGACGTCTCGCCAGTGCGCTCGGGACTACGGCGTGCATGGCGACCCTGCGATTCACAACTACCTGATCCACATCGGCGTGAAGAAGAAGGGAATCTGCGCCGATTACACCCGCGATATCGGCGCGTGCCTGAAAGAATTTCATTTCAAGACCCTCGTCCTTCACTGGGGGGCTGCGTACGCAAAAGAATCGGACGAGAACAATGCTTTGGTGGTCACTGCACTGAACCAGCCTTTTCAGGACGGGATCGTGCTCGATGGCTGGCGCAGAGGCGGCCGATTATTTTGGTGCCCGGTGAAAAATGACCACGAATACGAAGCTGGACGCCGCGGCTTGCTTGGTCACTTGGGAGGACAGCTGTATACCGGAATTACAGCATGGAAAGAGGATTTGCAGGAAACCGCCTTGCTCCAGGAAAATCAATCCGCCAGAGCAGAACCGAAGCGCAAGCGATAGACGCGCCGCCGCCTTCCATTTGCACAAGTTCCCAGTAAAATTGGTTCCATGGAATTAAGCGGTAAGCCGCTCTCACTTGAGCAAATCGCTGACGTCGCCTACGGGCGGGAATCGGTGCAAATCGCGGCTTCGGTGCGCCCGCGCATTTTGGCGTCGCGCAAAGTGGTGGACGACATCGTCACGCGCGAAGCGGGTGTGTACGGCGTCAACACTGGCTTTGGCAAGCTCGCGGACGTGCGGATTCCGCGCGACGAAATCGGC